>Ga0209197_1000840_pt1 | contig 20557 bp, 10 predicted proteins | sample COGITO_mtgs_1105_4_FD_184802 | JGI IMG/M metagenome (GOLD analysis project Ga0209197, IMG submission 184802) | Pelagic marine microbial communities from North Sea - COGITO_mtgs_110512 (SPAdes) (version 2) | ecosystem: Environmental > Aquatic > Marine > Epipelagic ... | reverse complement strand
AGCTCAAGCAACGCAATGGCAAGATCACGGCAGCGGGAAATCTGCTGACTCTCAAGGGCACCATGCCCTTGTTCAGTTGCAATTACGAGGGGCAGATCCAGGTGCTCAACGAAGGCGGCTCGGTGACCGCCGATTCTGAGAACGGAACCATCACAGTCAGCCAGGCCGATGCGGTCACGCTGCTGATTGCGACCGGGACGAACTACCGCCTGCAAGAGAGCCTCTTTCGCAATCCTCCCGCGAAAAAGCTCAACTCCCATGAGTTTCCGCACGACCAGATTTCGACCCGCATTCAGGCGGCGCAGGCCATGGGATTTGCGGCGCTCAAGGAGCGGCATCTTCAAGATTTCCAGAACTTGTTCGGCCGCGTATCGGTGAACTTGAACTCAACGCCGTCGGCCGAGCCGACGCATCTTCTGTTGCAAAAGTATAAAGACGGTGAGGCAAACACTTGGCTGGAAGAGTTGATGTTTCAGTATGGCCGTTACCTGCTGATTGCCAGCTCGCGCGAAAAGAGTCTGCCCGCCAACCTGCAGGGCACTTGGAGTCAGGATTACTTTACACCGTGGTCGGGAGGCTATTGGCATGACATCAATATACAGATGAATTACTGGGGCGTGATGAGCGCCAATCTGTCCGAGTGCTTCGAAGCCTATATCGAATTCTACAAGGCGTATCTGCCGCTGACGCGGCAACACGCAAGCGACTACGTGCGTCAGCATAATCCAGAGCAGTTGACCGAAGGGGGCGATAACGGCTGGATCATCGGAACCGGAGCGAATGCCTACCATATTCCAGGTGCCGGTGCCAGCCATTCAGGTACAGGGACGGGCGGGTTTACCGCCAAGCTGCTGATGGAATATTATCAGTTTACGCAAGATGAGACCTTCCTTGAAGAGGTGGCCTACCCGGCGATGCTGTCGCTCAGTCGGTTTTACTCCAAAGCGTTGGTTCCGCATGGCGAGCTGCTTTTGGTCGAACCGTCGACCTCTCCAGAAAATCCGGCCACGCCTAAGCAGGTGGAGGGGATGCCGGGCCATCTACGGGGTAAGCATTATAGCACTGCGGGCTGCACCTTCGATCAGGGATTCATTTGGGAAACCTTTGCCGACACGCTCGCGATGGCCGACGCGCGCGACAAAAAAGATCCGTTCCTCGACACGATCCGCGAGCAGATCACTCGACTTAATCCTATTCTGGTCGGAGCCAGCGGTCAGATTAAGGAATACCGCGAAGAAAACCATTACAGCGATATTGGTGATCCGAAACACCGTCATATTTCTCATCTCTGCCCGCTCTTTCCTGGGACGTTGATCGATTCTAACCACCCAGACTGGATGCAGGCTGCAAGTCACACCTTGGATCTACGCGGCAACAAAACCACTGGATGGGCGCTGGCTCACCGGATGAACTGTCGTGCTCGGCTCGGCGAAGGGGAAAAGGCGCATGAGGTCTATCAGCGTTTCATTCGCGAACGCACCGTGCCGAACCTCTGGACGCTGCATCCTCCGTTCCAGATCGACGGCAGCCTCGGCACGATGGCCGGCGTCGCGGAAATGCTGCTGCAAAGCCAGGACGATGCGATCCAAATTCTACCGGCGCTGCCATCGGCCTGGAGCACAGGACATTTTGACGGCCTGGTGGCTCGCGGGAACTTTGTGATCTCTGCGAAATGGCAGAATGGCAATGCAACTGCGATTTCTATCCTCTCCCGCAGCGGCGGCGAATGCCGAATTGCCTGCCCCGGCATCGGCAAGGCGATCGTCACAGACAGCAACGGCAACATGATAAAGGTCTCCCGTGACGGAATCGACCGGATCCGCTTTGCGGCCACTGTCGGTGAGACGTATGCAGTTCAGCCAAATTGATGAACAGTAGAATGCGCATGAACAGTAGAATGCGCATGAACAGGAAATAAGCCGAGCCAAGCAATTTCGATCAGCACTTTGTGCGCGTTATCATGTAAACACGTGACAGGCGGGATTGGTGTACTGTGTTATTCTAGGGATAACGATTGAGCGGGATCAAGAAACAGATTCTGAAATTAGGCAGATCCGCGACAATACTTATTAATATGATAAATAGACGACTAATTGCAGGAGTGATGCTTTTTTTGAGCATCGTGAGTGGCTATGCGGGTGAGCGCGTGCCGGCAAACGGATTCGGCATTGTGCCGATGCCTTGTGAGGCGAAGGCGAGGGCGGCCCCGCACTCGGTGTCGGCCAGTTCGGTAAAGGCCGCGTCTTGACCTACACCTCAGATCCTACGCCGCACTGGGGCTGCAACTTCGTCTTCTGGGAGCATTACGCAAGGCTCTAGACGAATGCTTGCGATTGGCTCTCTGGTGAATCAGATTAAGGCCACCCTCCCTGTTACTGGGATGACAAGCATCATGAGTCATTCTATACCGTTAGCTCAGAGAAAAATTATAAAACATCATGAACGTAACACTAGCCACCATCACTTTGACCACGCTGGACTGGTCCTTCATCATTGGGTTTTTTATCATTGCCTTGGCAATCGGCATCTACACCTCAAGACAAGCGGGCAAAAGTGAAGCTGACTTCTTCCTCGGCGGACGCACGATGCCATGGTGGTTGCTTGGTTTCTCAATGGTGGCCACCACCTTTTCAACCGACACACCCAACCTCGTAACCAACCTGGTGCGAGAGAATGGCGTATCTGGAAACTGGGTATGGTGGGTCTTTCTTCTCACTGGAATGTTAACGGTTTTCGTCTTTTCAAAAGTCTGGCGTCGCTCAAACCTCACCACAGACATCGAATTTTATGAGTTGCGCTATTCCGGTAAAGAAGCGGCATTTCTGCGTTGGTTTCGCTCGATCTACCTAGGTGTTTTTCTCAACGTCATGATCATGGCCAGCGTGTCTCTGGCCGCTATCAAAATCGGCGGTATCATGCTCGGCCTGCAACCCTGGGAGTGTATTGTCTACGCGGCAGCGGTGACGGTGATTTTCAGCTCCTTGGGGGGATTCAAAGGCGTGTTGTACACCGACTTTCTGCTCTTCATTATCGCCATGGTAGGCGCCGTTGCTGCCGCCCATTTCGCGCTCGGTCATGAAGCTGTCGGGGGACTTTCAGGCATGATGGAAAAGTTCTCCGCAAGCAGCGAAATGGAAAGCAAACTTAACTTTTTCCCGAAACCTGGAACCGATGGCTTTGTTACGATTTTGCTGATCCCCCTGCTTATCGGCTGGTGGTCGAGTTGGTATCCCGGAGCTGAGCCTGGCGGCGGCGGTTATCTCGCCCACGTATGTTAGCCGCAAAAAAATGAAAGACACGCCGTTGGAGCCACCCTGTTTTTTAATGCCTGTCATTATGCTCTGCGCCCATGGCCCTGGATCATCGTGGCGCTCTGTTCCATCATCGTCTTTCCGGATATCGACTCCATTAAGGCGGCTTTTCCGGGAGCAGAAAACGTTGCCAACGACTCCGCCTACTCTGCCATGCTCACCTTTCTTCCAGCAGGCTGGATGGGACTGGTGTTGACCTCGCTGGTTGCCGCTTACATGTCCACGATCTCCACTCACCTCAACTGGGGTTCATCGTATATCGTGAACGACGTTTATCTGCGCTTCCTCAAGCCGAAAGCGACTCAAAGAGAGCTCGTATGGATCGGCAGACTTTCCACCGTAGTCCTCATGATTATCGCTGGCATTGTCGCCCTCAATATGGAGTCCGCTCAGAAAAACTTCGAACTGTTATTGAAAATAGGAGCCGGTACCGGCTCCATCTATATCCTGCGCTGGTTCTGGTGGCGGGTGAATGCCTATAGCGAAATCGCTGGCATGCTCATGGCTACGCTCAATGCCTTTCTGTTCTGGAAGTTTGACGACTTTGGCCTCAGTGGCTCCATGCCGCTGGTCGCCAGTGTTGGCATTACCACCATCGGCTGGATCGTCATCACCCTGATTACCCGTCCTACCGACACAGCAACCCTACGTGCATTTGCCAAGCAAACCAATCCTGGTGGCCCTGGATGGAAGAAGGTTTATCGCGATGCAGAAGCCGAAGGCAAGCCCATCGCCTTCCTTCACAGCGAATCCAACATCCAGCGCGGACTCATCTGCATGATCTTTGCCTGTGGTGCGGTATACTCCTTCCTCTTCGGAACGGGATACTACCTCTATGGAGAAACAATGGCAGCAACCGTATGTCTGATCGTTACGATCATCAGCTCACTTCTCGTCTATAAACTGTGGTCTTGCGCAGAAGAAAAATAAAACGACAATAGTAATACCTTTAAGCAAATGATAACAAAAACGATTAAAATAGTATCTGTATTGGCTGTCGGCCTGACATTGTCAGCAGTCGCCAATGACGCATTAAGCACCTACGAACTCTGGGAGCCAGAACCTGCGCCGAACAACGGCAGGAGCAAGTGGGAGGCGACCAAGGACAGTAAAAGACCAAAGTCCTATGACCGAGACTGGGAACGCTGGTCTTACCCGATTGGTAATGGCTATACGGGAGTCAGCATCTTCGGCCGGACGGATACCGAGCGTGTTCAGATTACCGATAAAACCCTTCACAATAAGGGGATTTACGGCAAGGGCGGCCTGACCAGCTTCGCCGAGCTCTTTCTCGATTTCAATCAGACCGAGGTGAAAAACTACCGGCGCTCACTCAACCTGAACGAAGCCATTGCGCATGTTTCTTATAAGAAAGACGGGGTGACCTATCAGCGCGAGTATTTTGCCTCCTATCCGGACAATGTGGTGGTCATCCGGCTCACCGCCGATCGGAAGGGTGCGCTCTCCTTTACCGTGCGTCCCGAGATCCCCTATCTTGAGCTCAAGCAACGCAATGGCAAGATCACGGCAGCGGGAAATCTGCTGACTCTCAAGGGATCGATGCCTATATTTAGCTGTAACTACGAGGGGCAAATCCAGGTGCTCAACGAAGGCGGCTCGGTGAGCGCTGATGCTAAAAAGGGAACCCTCGAAGTCAGCAAGGCCGATGCGGTCACGCTACTGATTACTACCGGCACCAACTACCGTCTTAGTCCGAAGACGTTCAGTCATGCAGGTGCAGAAAAGCTCAACCCCAATGAGTTTCCACATGAGGCTGTTTCTGCCCGGATGCAGACAGCTCATGACTTAGGCTTTGCCGAGCTCAAAGAAAGACACCTCAAGGATTATCAGAACCTCTTCGGTCGCATCTCGGTCAACCTAAATTCAACACCGACAAGTGATCCGACTCATATTCTTCTCGAAAAATATCAAAAAGGGGACAGGGACAACTGGCTTGAAGAACTGATGTTCCAGTACGGCCGCTACCTGCTCATTTCGAGCTCACGTCAAAACAGCTTACCCGCTAACTTGCAGGGAGCCTGGAGTCAGGATTTTTACACGCCGTGGTCGGGAGGCTTTTGGCATAACATCAATGTGCAGATGAATTACTGGGGCGCGATGAGCACCAACTTGGCCGAATGTTTCGAGGCCTATATTGGCTTTTTTGAGGCGTATCTCCCCATCGCACAGCAGCACGCCACCGACTACGTGCGTAAGCACAATCCGAGTCAGCTCAACAAAGGTGACGATAACGGCTGGATCATTGGCACCGGAGCGAACGCCTACCATATTCCTAGTGCCGGGGGGCATTCCGGCCCGGGCACTGGCGGATTTACCGCCAAGCTCCTGGTTGATTATTATCAGTTTACGCAGGATCAAGAATACCTGGAAGAGGTCGCCTATCCGGCGATGCTCTCCCTGAGCAAGTTTTACTCCAAGGTGCTGGTTCCGCATGACGATCTGTTGCTGGTTGAGCCGTCCGCCTCTCCAGAACAGACGGCAACCCCCGAGCAGGTGAAGGGTCTGCCGGGCCATCTGCAAGGAGGGAGAAATTACATTACTGCCGGCTGCACCTTCGATCAGGGGTTTGTATGGGAAAGCTATTCCGACACCCTGGCACTGGCGGATACGCTGGGCAGCGAAGATCCGTTCCTCGATACGATCCGCGAGCAGGTCACCCAGCTTGATCCGATCCTGATCGGTGCCGACGGCCAGATTAAGGAATATCGCGAGGAGAATAATTACAGCGATATCGGTCAGGAACGACACCGCCACATCTCACATCTCTGCCCGCTCTTTCCGGGAACCTTGATCAATTCAGAGCACGGGGACTGGATGCAGGCTGCAAGTCACACGCTCGACCTGCGCGGCAACAGAACCACCGGTTGGGCACTGGCGCACCGCATGAACTGCCGCGCCCGACTCGGTGAGGGCGATCAGGCACATGAAGCTTATCAGCGTTTCATCATCGAACGCACAGCTACCAATCTCTGGGCGCTGCATCCTCCCTTCCAGATCGACGGCAGCCTCGGCACCATGGCTGGTGTCGCGGAAATGCTTCTGCAAAGCCATGACGGTGCGATCAAAATCTTACCGGCCCTGCCAAAGGCGTGGAACACCGGACATTTTGACGGTCTCGTAGCTCGAGGAAATTTTGTGATCTCTGCGAAATGGACGGATGGCAAAGCAACAGAGCTTTCCATCCTGTCTCGCAGCGGCGGCGAATGCCGAATTGCTTACCCCGGTATCGGCAAGGCGACCATCACAGACAGCAGTGGAAACGAGGTCAAGGTCACCCGTAACGGCAAAGACCAGATCACCTTCGCATCCTCTGTCGGGGATACGTATGTTGCCGAATTCCGGTAGGAGCCGAAAGCACCTATCAGGCAGGTTAATTTACAGAAGAGCCTACATTATATAAAAATATGTTTGAACGAGTTACATTGTTGTCCGCGCTGACCTGTGCGTTGTTGTCGCAGGCACAGGCGGGTGTTGCCTCAGAACCGGTAGCGCCTACTGTCGTACGCGGGCAGGTCGCCCGCACCGAGCTTCCGACCGGAAAAGACCTCGGTGCCATCTGGTTTATCGGCGATTCGATCACCCAGAGCAACGCTGACGGCGATGCCAACGGCTCGCCGCGTAAATCGCTCAAGCCAGAGTCCGCTGAATCAGCTGACGCACCTCTGTTTCCTGGTAAGAAACGCGATTTTCGTGGCTATGATCGCTACGATCATGTGAAGACCGCAAAGGGGAGTTTCTCGATTGTTTGTCCAAAGAATGCAGCCCCGGGAAAACCTTGGCTATGGCGCAGCCTCTATTGGGATGCCATTAAGCGATTCAGCAATACGGATCTTCAATTGGTCGATCAGGGGTATCACGTCGTGCTCGCTCACGGTGATGTTTCCGGACATCCCCGTGGTAATGCCAATATTGATGGAGCCTACGAGTTGCTGACACAGGAGTATGGATTCTCGAAAAAATGTTCGATGGCATCGATGAGTCGAGGAACCTTGTCTCTCTTCCGCTGGGCGACAGAGAATCCGGAAAAGGTGGAAAGCATCTATGTGGATAACGGGGTTTGCAACGTATTGAGCTGGCCAGCTGGCAAACCCGTTCCTGGCAACCACTCCATCGGTAGTGGCAATCGTAAATCCTGGACGCTCTTCAAGCAGCAGTTCGGCTATGCCACGGACGCAGAGGCCCTCAAAACCAAGCAAAGCCCGATTGATCTGTTAGAACCTCTGGCCAAAGCTGGCGTGCCGATTCTGATGGTTTGCGGAAGTAAAGACCCTGCGGTGCCTTACGAGGAAAACGACGCCATCATGGAGCAACGCTATCAGGCGCTCGGTGGTTCCATTGAAGTGATTGTGGAGAACAAGGGCCACTCCCACGGGATGAAAGATCCGACACCCGTACTCGAATTTATTAAAAAGAACACAAATACAAAAAAATAAGCAAATGATGAGCAAATACAACATGCAGAAAAGTCGACTTTTTAGGGGTTGGAAGCTTTGGGTGACTATCCTTCCAATGTTTGGAAGTGTTGCGATGGCCGGGTTCTTTTCCTCATCGGTCGAGCTCTATGTGAGCCCAGCGGGTAGCGATACGAATTCGGGGAGCCAAGGCAAACCGGTGGCCTCGTTGGCGCGCGCCCGCGATCTGGCTCGTCCGCAGGCTGGAAATAAAGCCGTCACCGTGCATGTGGCCGATGGCATGTATTATTTGCCCGAAACACTGGTCTTTACACCGGCGGATTCCGGCTCTGAAAAGAGACCCGTGGTTTACAAGGCGGACAACGAGGGCGGGGCGGTGCTGAGTGGCGGCTCCAAGCTCGATCTCAACTGGACCGCATATAAAGATGGAATCTTCCAGGCAAAGACGTCGGCAGGGTTGGAAATTGACCAGCTCTTCATCAACGAAACGGCGCAGCGGATGGCGCGCTATCCAAACTATGATCCCGAAAAGAAAACGGTCGCCTACCAAGGCTATGCCGTAGATGCCTTTTCCAAAGAGCGGGCGGCCAACTGGGCCGATCCGACCGGCGGCTATATCCACGCCATGCACCTGCACCGGTGGGGGGGCTATCATTACCGCATCACTGGCAAAGATACCAAGGGCGAGGTGACCTATGAGGGCGGCTGGCAGAACAATCGCCAGATGGGGATGCACAAGAAATTCCGTATGGTGGAGAACATCTTTGAGGAACTCGACGCTCCTGGAGAGTGGTTTCACAATGCCAAGACATCCATGCTCTATTACATGCCGACCGCAGGTATCGATATGGCAAATGCCAAGGTAGAGGTGGTGCGCCTCCGACATCTGGTCGAATTCCAGGGCACGCAGGCAGCGCCAGTGAAATTCATCAGCCTGCAGGGCTTTACGGTCCGCCACGCCGCACGGACCTTCATGGATTGCAAGGAGCCATTGCTACGCTCGGACTGGGCGATTTATCGCGGCGGGGCCTTCCTGCTGACCGGAACCGAGGATGTGAGTATTCTCGATTGCGAATTTGATCGAGTCGGCGGCAACGCCGTATTCGTCAACAACTACAATCGCCGGGTCAAAGTCGCGGGCTGCCACATCCACGATACGGGCGCCAGTGGAGTCTGCTTTGTGGGGGACCCCAAGGCCGTGCGCGATCCGCTTTTTGAATACAATGAGGTCAACGACCTTTCAAAAATTGACCGGACGCCGGGGCCGAAAACCGATAACTATCCCGCCGATTCAATCGTCGAGGACTGTCTGATTCACGGCATCGGACGGGTGGAGCGGCAGCCTGCCGCCGTGCAGATTTCCATGGCGCAGGGCATCACCGTGCGCGATGTCTCTATCTACGACTGTGCCCGCTCAGGCATTAACGTGAGCGAAGGCACCTGGGGCGGACACCTGATCGAAGGCTGTGACGTCTTCGACACCGTGCTGGAGACGAAGGACCACGGCTCGTTCAACTCCTGGGGACGCGACCGCTATTGGCGCAGCGATGTCACGCCGACACAAGAGGCGGTCGACCAGGATCCGAAGCTTCCGTTTCTGGATGCTGTAAAAACCACGGTCATCCGCAACAGTCGCTGGCGCTGTGACCACGGCTGGGATATCGATCTGGATGACGGATCGAGCAACTACGACATCTACAACAACCTGCTGTTGGCGAAGGGGCTCAAACTACGTGAGGGCTTTCGCCGCCATGCTTGGAACAATGTGGTCGTGAACAACGGCCTGCACCCGCACGTCTGGTATGAGGGGAACAACGATCAGGTGTATGGAAATATTTTGATGTCTCAACACCGTCCCGCACGCATCCTGCGACCCAATGCGGATAGCGCCCGAGTCGACCAGAACCTGTATTTCGTTGCCAATGAGTCCAGAGTCAAAGCGGCTTCGGACAAGCTGGGATGGGATAAGAATTCGATCTTCGGTGACCCGCAATTTGTTGACCCGTCCAGCGGCGATTTTCGCGTTAAGGAGGGCTCGCCCGCCTTCGATATCGGGTTCAAAAATTTCCCGATGAATCAGTTCGGGGTGAAAAAGCCCTCGCTCAAGAAGATTGCCCGCACTCCGCTGCTACCCACCCTGGGATTTGCGAAAGCAAAGGCGAAGCCGCAAGCCTCTAAAAAAGCGCCCGTGGCTGACGTGTCCCTCTTCCAGCTCGTCTGGCTCGGGGCGACTCTCCAGACACTGGAAGGCGAAGAATTCTCTGCCTATGGCGTGAGTCAAGAAGACGGCGGAGTGGTGCTGACGGAGGTCTCTAAGGATTCCGAGGCGGCTCGACGCGGTTTGGAAGACGGCGATGTCGTGCAGCAGATCAATGGAACCGCTGTCCGCACCAGTGATGCGCTTCTGCAGGCCTGTTCCCTCGCTGGAAGCAAACCGCTCACACTCAAGATCGTTCGCAATCAGCAGGCAAAGGAAGTCGTGATCGCGCAGCATGCCTGGGTGCAACTGGAAACTGCGACGGTAGCAAACGAGTTTAAGGGGCTACCCGTTCCGGCAGCACGGACGCGCACCCTTTCCTCCAGCACGAAAACGGGGAACGATCCGCTCAACTCTTTGGTCGACGGACAACTCGCCAATAGCTACGGCCCCGTCTTCGCGAATGGTGTCCGCAATGGCGGCTACAAGATGGATCTGGGTAGCGTGCAAACGGTATCGGCGATCCGTAGTTGGTCGTGCCAGCATGCAAAACGTGGCGCACAGCGGCTGACGCTCTACGGCAGTGCATCAGATCAGGATCCCGGCTGGAATGCTGACAAATGGACGCCGATTGGCAGCATTGATACCCGTGGCAATCAAGGGGCATTCTTCGAGGCCGCCTCCCTACAGGCCGCCGACAGCGAGTCGCTCGGAAAATTCCGCTGGATACTCTGGAAGGTGGCCCCCGTCACTTCCGCAGCTGGCGGCGAACATACCGCGTTTCAGGAATTGCAGGTGAAATGTGTCCGCGACAACAGTAGCACCAGCAGCAACAGCAAAGCCACGCTCAGGAAAGAATCCATCGAGGACTACACTGCGCGCATGCAATGGTTTGTGGAGGCCAATTACGGGATGTTCATTCACTTTGGTCTCTATTCGCAACTTGGCGGCGTGTGGAAGGGCGAGCAGGTCCGTGGCTATGCGGAATGGATTCAGGGCAAGGCCAATATCGATCGACACGAATACGCGCAGCTTTCCCAAACCTTTAATCCGGTCCAGTTCGACGCTGATTTCATTGTTCGGACGGCAAAGGAGGCTGGGATGACCTATCTGGTGATCACCGCCAAGCACCATGAGGGCTTCTGCCTCTGGGATAGTCAATATACCGATTTCGATGTCGCCAATACACCCTTTAAAGCACGCGACCTCCTCGCTGAACTCAGCCAGGCCTGCAAGACTCACGGAATTAAATTCGGGCTGTATTATAGCATCATTGACTGGAATCATCCGTCCCAGAAGCGCCCCTCTGAACTAGGGAAGAAGGGGGTGCCGGGGAAAACGGTCATGGTGGACAATCGGAAACAGGAGTACGTTGCTTATCAAACGAACCAAGTCTTAGAGCTGATCAAGGACTATGATCCTGCCTTAATATGGTTTGATGCCGACTGGGCAAACTGGTGGACAATGCAGGACGGCATTGAGCTCTACAACGCCATCCGGGATGCAAGCCCCAGTATTATCGTCAACAACCGTGTCGCCAAACGCGCTGGTTTTGAATTGGACTTCGTCACTCAGGAACAGCACCACTTCAAGGGAGCCTTCCCGAAGCACTGGGAAGGTTGCTACACGATGAACAAATCGTGGGGCTATAAAAAACATGATACGAACTGGAAGAGTGCCCAAATTGTTTATGGCAAGCTCAAGGATATCAATGAAAAGGGCGGAAATCTTCTACTGAACGTCGGCCCCGACGGCAGCGGCCAGGTTCAGCCCGAAGCGTTCGCCATCCTGAAGCAAACTGCGGAATTGATGAAAGCGACACCGATCCGTAAGACTATACCGCAGGTCACCAAGATGCCCGGCATTCAGGCGAAACAACCAAAGAAACAATCAAATAAACAAAAGAATGATGGAGTATAAATCAATAATTACAGGAGCGATGCTCTCTTTGAGTTTCGTGAGTGCCTTTGCGGCTAACAGCCTTCAGGCGGTTGACTTGTATGTCAGCCCCGCGGGCAGTGATGCCTTGGTGGGCACCTCGCAGCAAAAATCCGTCGCCTCGCTTGCGAAAGCACGTGATCTGGCGCGCCCGTATGCAGGGAAGACAGCGGTGACGGTGCATGTCGCCGACGGCGTCTATTACCTGCCCGAAACCTTGACCTTCGCTTCGCAGGATTCTGGTTCTGAAAAGAACCCCGTGGTTTACAAGGCGGACAACGAGGGCGGGGCAGTGCTGAGTGGCGGCTCCAAGCTTGAGCTTGAATGGCAGCCCTACCGCGATGGAATCTTTCAGGCGAAGACGCCGCAAGGTATAGAGATCGACCAGCTCTTCATCGATAGTAAGGCGCAACGGATGGCGCGCTACCCGAACTACGATCCCAAAAAGAAAACGGCCGCCTATCAGGGCTACAGCGCCGATGCCTTTTCCAAGGAGCGGGCGGCCAACTGGGCTGATCCAACGGGCGGGTATATCCATGCGATGCACAAATCCCAGTGGGGCGGCTATCACTACCGCATCACCGGCAAGGACGCCGAGGGCGAGGTCACGTATGAAGGCGGCTGGCAGAACAACCGCCAGATGGGAATGCACAAGAGCTACCGCATGGTGGAGAACATCTTTGAGGAACTCGACGCAGCGGGAGAGTGGTTCCACAATGCTAAGACCTCTACACTCTATTACATGCCGGACGCTGGCGTGGATATCGCGGACGCCAAGGTAGAGGTGGTACGCCTCCGACATCTGATCGAACTCCAAGGAACGCAGGCAGCGCCGGTTAAATTCATCAGCCTGCAGGGCTTTACCGTGCGCCACGCCGCCCGAACTTTCATGGATTGCAAAGAGCCATTGCTGCGCTCGGACTGGGCGATTTATCGCGGCGGGGCCTTCCTGCTAACCGGAACCGAGGATGTCAGCATTCTTGATTGTGAGTTTGATCAGGTCGGCGGCAATGCGGTTTTTGTTAACAACTACAACCGTCGCACACTCGTGAAGGGCTGCCACATCCACGACACGGGCGCCAGCGGGGTCTGTTTTGTGGGAGACCCGAAGGCCGTCCGGAATCCGCTTTTTGAATACAACGAGACACAGCACCTGTCGGAAATTGACCTGACACCGGGGCCGAAAACTGACAATTACCCGGCTGACTCAACGGTCGAGGACTGTCTGATTCACGGCATCGGCAGCGTTGAAAAACAGCCTGCCGGAGTGCAGATTTCCATGGCGCAGGGCATCACCGTGCGCGATGTCTCCATCTACGACTGTGCCCGCTCAGGCATTAACGTGAGCGAAGGCACTTGGGGCGGCCATCTGATCGAAGGCTGTGACGTGTTTGATACCGTGCTAGAGACGCATGACCACGGCTCGTTCAACTCCTGGGGCCGCGACCGCTTCTGGCACATTAAAGGAGCGTCGGCAAAACAGGTCGCCGAACTGTCCCTGCTGGATGCGGTCGAAACGTCGGTCATCCGCAACAGCCGTTGGCGCTGTGACCACGGCTGGGATATCGATCTCGACGATGGGTCGAGCAACTACGATATCTACAACAACCTGCTGCTGGCGAAGGGGCTCAAACTGCGTGAAGGCTTCCGCCGCCATGCGTGGAACAATGTGATCGTGAACAACGGTCTGCACCCGCACGTTTGGTATGTTGGGAACGGCGATGAGGTATCTGGCAATATTTTGATGTCTCAACACCGTCCCGCACGTATGAAACGACCGAATGCGGATAGCGCCCGAGTTGACCAGAACCTGTTTTTCGTTGCCGATGCGTCGACGGTCAAAGCGACTTCGGACAAGCTGGGATGGGACAAAAATTCGATCTTCGGCGATCCGCAATTTGTTCACCCGGCCAGCGGCGATTTTCGCGTCAAGGAAGGCTCGCCCGCCTTTGATATCGGATTCAAAAATTTCCCGATGGATCAGTTCGGGGTGAAAAAGCCCGCGCTCAAAAAGATTGCCCGCACGCCACAACTTCCCACCCCAGTCCTTGCGAAAGCAAAAGCGAAGCGGGCTTCTAACAAAGCACGCGAGGCAACGCGGCCTGCCAAGCCGTTGGTCTGGCTCGGCGCTAGTCTGCAGGCTTTGAGCGGCGAAGCGTTTTCCGCATACGGCGTTGGTAAAGAAGAGGGCGGAGTGGTGTTGACGCAGGTTGCAAAGAATTCTGAGGCGGCTCAACAAGGTTTGAAAGAAGGAGACGTGGTGCAACAGGTCAATGGAAAGGCCGTCCGCACTAGTGATGCGCTCTTGCAAGCCTGTGCACGCGCTGGAAAGAAACCGCTCACGCTCAAGATCGTCCGCGATCAGCAGGCAAAGAAAATCACTGTGCAAGCATCGAACAGTGGACTATGAAAAATATGAAAATAAAGCTAAATGTATTGATCACCTCGATGGTGATTGCCTTGCCGTTTGCCGGCATGGCCGATGTGCGGCCCGCGGCTCTGTTCACCGATGGTATGGTGATCCAGCGCGAAACGAAGGCACCCGTATGGGGAACCGCTGATGTGGGCGAAAAAGTCACCGTTAGCGCAAGCTGGGGTAAAACCGCGGCCGCGACCGCCGATGCATCCGGTAAATGGAGCGTGAAGCTCCAGACGCCCTCAGCAGGCGGGCCGCACACCCTGACGATCAACGGCAACAATACGGTTGAGATCAAAGATGTGCTTTCGGGTGAAGTCTGGTTCTGCTCGGGGCAGTCGAACATGGACTTTGAAATGAAGAGGTTGGCCGTGGCGTCACCCAAGCGCACCACGCCGGAACACGTTCCCGCGGCAAACTATATAAAGAAGGAGATGGAAACGGCGAAGGATAACCTGTTACGGCAATTTACCGTGACAAAGGCGACGTCGCCATTTGAGCCGCTGACGACCCTCGCGGGCAGTTGGATCGACTCTTCGCTTCAACATAATCCTGATTTTTCGACCACCGCCTATTTCTTTGGGCGCGAGTTGCGCAAAGAGCTCAACGTTCCAGTCGGCTTGATTAAATGCGCCTGGGGCGGCACCAAGGTCGAGCCTTGGATTCCGGCAGAGGCATTCCAGCAGGATAAGGAAATGGCCGCCTATTACGACGACATCCGGTGCGATCTTGAAAATAAAAGAGCATCATGGGATCCGAAGCAGGCCGAAATAGACCACCAGGCCGCGGTTAAACGTTGGGACGCCAAGAAAAGAGGGCGAAAGCCCAAAAAAGCATCTGAGCCGAAAGCAGACCAGCAGTTCCCCTCAACGCTCTTTAACGCCATGGTCAACCCGGTGGTTCCGTATGCGATTCGCGGCACGATCTGGTATCAGGGCGAGTCCAATGCCGGTCATAATACCCTTCAGTATGAAACCAATTTCCGGACGATGATCGGCGCATGGCGCGAGCAGTGGGGGCAGGGCGACTTTCCGTTTTATTTCGTTCAACTGGCGAACTATCGGGGGCGCTCGCGGGCGAACTACCAGCCTCCCGCAGCGGTGCCGGTTGAGTATCACGGTTGGCCTTCGATCTGCGATCAGCAACGCCGGACGCTCGGTCTGAAAAACACTGGCATGGCCGTGCTGAGTGATATCGGCGAACCCGCTGACGTCCATCCGCACAATAAAATGGATGTCGGCAAGCGTCTGGCGCTGTGGGCGTTGAAGAATGATTATAATCAGAAGGTATCTGTTTGCAGCGGCCCGCTCTATAGGCGCCACATCATTAAAGGCGATCAAGTGTTCATCCAGTTTGATTCGGCTGGTTCCGGGCTGATGCCCGGTTCAAAAGTCGGGCTGTCCGATACGCAGGCAACGGATGAAGCGCTCAATTATTTCCAAATTTGCGGTGCAGACCGTCAGTGGCAGTGGGCGACTGTTGAAATTACGGGCAAGGACACGATCGCGGTGTCTCACCCAGACGTCGCGAATCCAACGGTGGTGCGCTATGCATGGTCGGAGAACGCTGAATCGGCCAATCTGTATAACAAAGAAGGCCTGCCAGCCTCCATCTTCACCACGGAGGCTGAAATTCCATCCGAGGCAGACGTAGTGGCTCCTTCGAAAGCGAAACCTGTTGCCGAGAAGTCGCTGAAGAAGGGTGACCGGATTGTCTTTCTCGGGGATTCGATTACCCAGTTGGGGGTCAAGCAGGATGGCTATGTCACCTTGACGTCGCAGGCCATTGCAAAGGCCTTCCCTGATCTGGGAATTGAGGTCGTTGGTGCTGGCAAAAGCGGCCATAAGGTTCCGGATTGTCAGAAGCGCCTCGACCGCGATGTCCTCCAAAAGAAACCCTCAGGCTAATTTAGATCCTCGCATACAAAAAATCGGCATGCATCAGCGTTTGAGTGATGAGCAGGTTCGTGCGCTTGCCACCGAAATAGTGGAGCAAGTGAAGGCGCGTGGTCCGTTTCTTTCGCTTTCCGAATTCATGAACCGACGACTGTCGTCGGATCGATCACTGGCGAGGGTTGGGGCCGTCGAGGCGGCTCTGAATGAGTTAGCCAGTCGGGGATCTGGAAATCCTAAAAACCCTTTCGCGGACATCCAGAGTTACTTTACGGAGACAGTGACAGTGCCGCCTGGGGTGACTTATCCTTTTGTTGAGGCGGCAGAAGGTAACATCGCATATGGGTTCCCTGGTTGGATGCGCCAAGCAGATGTTCTGAGGCCCATCGCACCAATACTGTCCGCACGAGATGATACATTTGTCATTCGCGCTTACGGCGAGAGTAAAGACCCGCTGACGGGGAAAGCACAAGCGGGCGCGTGGTGTGAAGCGGTCTTGCAACGACGGGCGGACTACGTTGATGCTATTAATGACGAGGCGATCATTCTTCCTAGTGAGGCAACACTCACATCTGAGATCAACAAACGTTTCGGTCGTCGTTTTGTGATCTTGTCTTTTCGCTGGCTGTCGAAGGATGAAGTTTAACCCAAGGGAGTATCACATTTTGAATCTACGAACATTACTTTTAAATTCTGCTTTTCTCAGTGCTCTGTTGCTGGCGACCTCTTCAGCTTCTGCTGAGCGTGTCGCACGTATCATGTATTATGGTGCTTCGAAAGCTGCGCCGAAAACTGCTGTTGCTTACGATGAGAGTGGAGCGTCTCAAGTAGTTGAATTGGGCCGGCATCACTTCTCGGATTCGTTTGAAATCCCGTCTGGAGATATTGTTTTAAAATTCGTCTCTAAAGAATTACCCGTGGGCCAGCCTGTGCCGGAGGCTGCGCCGCAATTGAAGATACCCAAAAAGTGGAAGAAGGTGCTCATCATGGTTTCCGAAGATCTGGAGAATACTGTGTTTCCGATTACACTCAATGCGATCGACGCCAGTGATGATGTCTTTGGACCTGGAGAGTTACTCTTTATCAATTTCTCCGAGATCGGAGTCTTTGGCATGGTGGGCGATAAGAAATTGCTGCTCAAGCCCAAGATGTCTGCATTGATTTCCAATCCCGCTACGAAACGAGAAGATTATGATGTGCAGTTAGATTCGGTTGAGAGCACGATCGAGACACGCCGATGGTTGCTTCGTCAAACGTGGCGTCACCAACCTAAGCAGCGTTACGTGGCTTTTGTTCTGCCGATGCCCAAGCCGAGAGTCGCAAAGATTTATGCGACGCCGATACGGGATTTCTAGGCGTATTTTATATTAGACTCACATGGAACGTGCGACATATATAGAAAAAACGAATGAAGCGATTATTAGAACTTTCACTTTTCTTTGTATGCTTAAGCACCAGCATCTTCGCCGGAGAACCCACTATTCAAACGATTCTGCTGTGGCCGGACACCCCGCCTGGGGCGATGGCCGGTGATACCGAGAGGGCGACTCGTATCGCCGATGCGATTAAGGATGGCTCGTATCAAGTGCCTCAAAAGAATCGTCGTGACATTCGCGTGCCGTCAATCGATGTCTATCTGCCGCCCAAAAAGGACGCCAATGGTGTCGCAATGGTGATCTTCTGTGGTGGTGGCTATGGCGCGGTTTGTATCGCCTCAGAGGGGCGACCAATGCGGCAGTTTTTGAACGACAACGGAATCGCCGTCTTTATGGTCAGCTATCGTTGCAGCCCGTTCAATCATCCTATTCCGTTATGGGATGCTCAACGCGCGCTGCGTATCGTCCGCAGTCGAGCCCAGGAGTTTGGTGTCGATGCTAATAAAATAGGCGCAATGGGATTCTCTGCCGGAGGGCATGAAGCATCGACCTTGAGTGTGCATTACGATGAGCCGTTTGGATATCAACCGATTGATGCGATCGATCAAGTCAGTGCGCGTCCCGACTTTAGCTGCCTGATCTACCCAGTGATATCGATGCGGCCAGCGTATACGCATGGCGGCAGTTGCCGTAATTTACTCGGCGCAAATCCTTCTGAAGCATTACGTGCCAAGCTTTCCAATGATGAGCAGGTGGATCAGCAGACGCCACCCGCATTCCTAGTGCATGGAACGGCTGATAACGCGGTCAAACCAGAGAATTCAAAGCGTTACCACGAAGCTTGTATCAAAAATGGAGTGCCCACAAAACTAGTCCTTGTTGAAGGTGGCATGCATGGCCCTGCGATACTGAACGGGCAGCCCGCAATTCGTAAGACCAAAGATCCGTATGCCGACTCGATGATTCAATGGATTAACGATCTGTTTGATCAATAATTAATGTTGAGCGCTTAATCAGCCTTCAGAATGCCCTTGCGGTAGGCCTTGTTGATCACTGCCGGGATGGTATGCATTTTTAGAAAATTAGACGGAGCAAAGCGGAGAGGGGCATCGCGATGGGGCGCAGCCTTGAATCAAACGGATCGTAATGCCATCCCCTTAGATCGACTATGGTTGGATGATCCGCAAGCAGCAGAAGGTGATCGAATCTCTCTTGGAGGAGAACCAATTTTGAGATTTGGTTCGGTTCAGTGTGCGTTTCACGTTTCATCGACCACGCGTTTGGAGTTGATCTGATATCGATTTCGCTAATCTAAGTGTCTACGAATTGAAAATACGAACTTCGTGTTACCGGATCGAGGTGGGATTTTACATAAAGGCCTTATTCCGAGATGTTTGGAATAAGGCCGATACGAATTCGTATTTGAATCAAAATGGCATCCCGTAGGGGATTCGAACCCCTGTTGCCTGGATGAAAACCAGGTGTCCTAGACCGGGCTAGACGAACGGGACGTGATGCGAAGCCCCGGAAGCTACGTTTCAGCCCATTCCCCGCAAGTCTTTTTTGCCATTATCTGTGGAATTGTGAATCGTGCGTTATGGCATTGATTGCTCCACGGCTTTAACGGGTCGCGCCGCTTTGCGAATCGAACTCTCAATTGAGTGTAGCCGTCTTTGGCGTCTCCGCTACGCTTAGGGATCGTGCCAGTTGGATCAGCCTGTACCGATCATCACTGTGCCTGACTCAGAGGTGTTGAATCGATCGATGCCATCGAAGCTTGTACGAGTAGCGATTGCCTGAGTCTTTTCGGTCTCTGTTGAAATATCGAAATGTCTAAGAAATTTTAATCCGCGAGAGGAGGAGGAAAGCTCTGCTGCTAGGCGGTTTTATCTGAAGCATTATTTTTTGAATTATATTGTGGTCTATTACCTGTTATCGATGTGTGTTAATTAACATGAAGAAGGCATCCGTAGGTATGAAGCAAATCGCGGCCGAGGCGGAGGTGTCAATGATGACAGTTTCCCGGGTGTTGCGTAATCAATCCAATGTCGCGCCCGCAACTGAACTGAGGATTCGTGCTATCGCGAATCGCTTGGGCTATAAGCCAAATCGGTTGGTGCGTGGCATACAGAGCGGACGCAGCGGTATTGTCAGTGTGGTGATGCCCGCGGGGCATGCGATTGCGCCTGCGATCCTGGAGGGTGCGTATGATTACTTTAATGAAAAAGACATGCTCATGGCGCTTGATTTGGTTCATGGTCATATGGGCGAACGTGCGGTTGCGGAGCAGAGTAAGGTGATCAATCGCTTGCTCGAAAGTCGCGTCGATGGGTTTATTTTGCTGCCGGTCAATGAGGAGGCGAGTCCGCTCTATTTTAAAGAAGTCATCGACCGCAAGATCCCGTTGGTGTTGGTCGATCGCAATACCATCCATTTTGATGCGGATTTTGTTGGGACTGATGATTATGCGGGTGGCTACGAGGCGGCACGTGTTTTGGCTAAAAATGGCTGCAAGCATGCGGTGCTGATTTCGACGGGCGATTTGGTGAGCACTAGTCGCTTGCGTTCGGAGGGCTTCAAGGCCGGCTTAAAGGCGTTTAAAATGAAGTTGATTGCGGATGTGATCGCACCGAACTTTACGCACAATGCGGATTTGATTGAGCATGAACTGACTAAGTGTCAGGGGCAGTTTGACTGCGTGTTCGGGATCGCTGACCGCCTGGCGATCAGTGCTTGGCATAGTTGCAAACGACTGAAGTTGAAGATCCCACAGCAGGTGAAGGTGATTGGTTTTGGTGCTTTGAATTTACGCGACCCGCGTGTCGCCTTGTCGTCGTTTGATCAGGAGCCTTATCAGGTTGGCCGCAATGCAGCAAAGCTTTTGGTCGAACGAATCGAGAAAGGGCCGTGGAAGCGTAAGCCGAAGGCGAAGACGATCCTGAGCACCCCGATATTCGTTGAAGGCACGTCTTGCCCTGAGGCGTAATGTCCCTC
>Ga0209197_1000834_pt1 | contig 20660 bp, 18 predicted proteins | sample COGITO_mtgs_1105_4_FD_184802 | JGI IMG/M metagenome (GOLD analysis project Ga0209197, IMG submission 184802) | Pelagic marine microbial communities from North Sea - COGITO_mtgs_110512 (SPAdes) (version 2) | ecosystem: Environmental > Aquatic > Marine > Epipelagic ... | reverse complement strand
TGGTGGTGGAGTTGATGTCGATGGCGCATCAATTTACTTGCGATAAGCAGGGCCGGATTAATTTGAACGAGAAGTTAGTGCAGCATGCTCAGATCAAGAAGGGCGTCGTTCTGGTTGGGATCATGTCTACTTTTCATATTTACAGCGAAGAATTTAGAGATGCAGCTGTGGCCGAAGGGCCGAGCGAACCAACGACTCGCGCGGCTGTATTTCAGCGGTTCGGTCTGTAATCAAAGACATCACAAACTATGCGTAATATATTCGAAACAATCTCCCGTCAGAATTTCAAAAGCTCCGGTTACTTCAGGCATCCGAGCAGTGAACGTCGGACGGAGTGGCAGTTTACGAGTCGACCTCATAGTCCATTTCAATCCGCTGACACAGTTCGTAGTGCCTTGCTTCGCCGCGAAAGTGCGCAGCACCGAAAACAACCAACAATCTCCTTACTACAAAATTGTGTAAATGTGCTCTTCCGTCGATGATGCTTTAATCCCAGCTGCGATTAGTGGCCACGTCCCCGTCTTATTTAATGAGACGTTGGAACTGTTGGCCCCGCGTGCAGGTGCGAAGTTACTAGATGGGACATTTGGTGGAGGCGGCCACACCCGTGCGCTGCTGAATGCGGCCGAAGCTGTGACGCTTGTCGCCATCGATCGCGATCCTGATGCGCAAGAGCGTGCGAAGTTAGTGGCAGATGAATTTGCTGAGCGATTTCGGTTCTATCCAATGAATTTCGGTGACCTCGCTGATTTAGATGAAACAGGGTTTGACGGTATCCTTTTTGACTTCGGGCTGTCTTCCTTTCAGTTGGATCAAACTGAACGCGGCTTTTCGTTTCGATTCGATGCGCCGGTTGATATGCGCATGAATCCTCAAGCAGGTATTAGTGCTGCCGAGTTTTTAGAGACGTCCGATGAGGAGGGGCTGGTTCGTGCGGTTCGTAATTATGGGGAAGAGAAACGCTGGCGTCGGGTCGTCGAGGCGATCATCGATGCACGTGGTAGCGGTCGCTTGCAGCGCACGCACTCACTCGCGGCTTTGGTCGCGGATGCGGTTGGTCCAACTCCACGTGGCCGTCAGGCAGTGAACCCTGCGACACGCACTTTTCAAGGAATTCGCATTGAGATGAACGATGAGTTGAGCGCGATAGAGCGTGGCCTGCCAGCAGCGTTTGATCGTCTTGCTCCGGGTGGTGTGCTCGCTGCAATAAGCTTCCATTCGCTCGAAGACCGTATCGTCAAGCGCTTCTGTCGTAAGATGGCAGGTCGCCCTGAGCACGCCAATGACTACCGGCCAATCGAGGAGCGCACTGTCCAAGCGAAAATGGTTTCAACTCGCCCAATCCTTCCGACGGAAGAGGAAATTAAAATGAACCCACGTAGCCGCAGTGCCCGTATGCGCGCCATTCGTAAGCTTTCCAACGACTAACTGGAACTACCCCATGACTAACATATCCCAAAAGGCCCGAGGCCATATTCTCTTTTTTGTGATCGCGACGATCGCGATCACTTTCGCTAGCGGCTTTGGCATCGTTTGGATGCAGCAGCAGATTTCCCGCACAGCAAAGCGCAGTCAACAGATTGAGTCACAGTTCGCCGAAACCGTCCGTAAGCTGCGTTATCTCGACGAGCGTATTGCAACGATGCATCAGCCGGTTGTGCTCCAAGGCAAAGTAGCTGGTACACTTCGTCCTTCTTTAGATAACCAAATTGTCTGGGTCCGCGAAAGCGGCGGGCCTAGTGGCCGAGCTTACGCAATCTCCGAGGCTGACGAAGCATCGATGGACTTGGCATTTCTCGACCTGAGCACTCAACGCTAACCAGCTAATCTACCTACTATGCATGTGACATCTGATTATTACCGTGGAGGGGAGCACCTACCAGCGACTCCGGATTCTCTTGTAGAGCACTCGAGTCGCTCTGTTCGTAATACGAAAGAAATCCAAGTCGAACCGCTGCGTCCATCAAATAGTACCATGCGGAAACTCGCTCGTCACTACAAAGACAGTCACTCGCCGAAGTATAGCACTTAGAGGTTTTTTATGAGCAAAGCATTCGTATCCACAGCACGTGCAGCATTCGTTTCAACCGCAGTCGCTTTTGCGTTCTGTGTCTTGATCGGGCGTTTGTTCTACTTGCATGTCTGGGAGCAGCAGGAGCTACTTGAGCATGTTGAAAACAATCGTAGAATGGTGCAAATAGTTGAAGCACGTCGTGGTAATGTCTTGGATAATCGAGGTAACTTACTTGCGACAACGCATACTACAATTGACCTTGGCGTTGACCCGCAGTCTGTTCGCGAAGAAGATCGCGAAAAGTTACCAGCGCTCGCCGCATTGATCGGTAAACCACTGTCGAAAATCGAAAAAACGATCACTACAAAGACGCGTAAAGGCTCTGCGCATTCTAAAGAAGTGAGTTTGATAAAATGGGCTTATTTGGCCAAGGGACTGGATGAAGATACTTACGACTTAGTTTGTGAGTTGGGTATCAAAGGCGTATATGGTAATCGCAAATACAGCCGCACATATCCGAGTGGTCAACTAGCTGCGCATGTTTTGGGCTATGTGAACCACGAAGAAACTCCAGTGACTGGGGTCGAGCGTTTCTTTGATTACTATTTGCGTGGTCAAGATGGCTGGCGCGAAACTGAGCGCGATGGTCGTCGTCGCGAAATGGCTCAGTTCCGTGAGCGTGAAGTGGATCCTACAGATGGCTTGAATGTGGCACTCAGCGTGGATCTCATGGTGCAGCACATTGTCGAAAAAGAGATCGCTCGTTTGGCTGCGGAATACGATCCACAGAGTGTCAGTATCATCGTAAGCGAACCATCGACCGGTGCAGTGTTAGCGATGGCAAATTATCCGACCTACGATCCAAACGAATTTTTCAATACTAAAAAATATCCGATCGATTCGCAGCGCAATCGGGCGCTGACCGATTTAATTGAGCCAGGCTCAACGTTCAAGATCGTACCTGCAGCTGCAGCATTAAATGAAGGAATTGTCGATCCTGCAGATATGTTTCAAACTGGCGTCGCACGTGTTAGCTACAAGGGCCGTTCACTCAAGCTCCCAGGTGATCACCATACATATGAGTCACTTTCGATGCACGATATCGTTGTAAAGTCGAGTAATCGTGGCGCAGCACATCTCGGAATGAGATTAGGTGAGAATCGTTTGCACGACTACGCGCGATCCTTTGGATTTGGTGAAAAAACTGGTTTCGATTTGGGCGGTGAAGTTTCTGGTACATTGCATCCGGTTAAGAACTGGGATGGTCTGACGATCACACGTTTGCCGATGGGCCACGCTGTGAGTGCCACGCCGATGCAGATTCATGGAGCAATGTCGGTGATTGCAAATAAGGGTGTGCTGATGGAGCCGTTGATTGCGCAACGTGTTTTTGATGCCGATGGTATTGATACGGTTCGCTTTTCGCCGAAAGCCAAACGGCGTGTGGTGTCCACTGAAGTGGCTAAAATAGTTGCCGATATGTTAGTCGATGTCGTCGGTAAAGAGGGCACTGCTCGCAGAGCGTTCATCGATAATTATTCTGTCGCTGGTAAGACAGGCACGACTCAGAAGATCATCAATGGTCAATATTCTCGGCAACATCACGTAGCTTCTTTTAGCGGATTTTTTCCTGCCGATAGACCTGCTTTAGTCATCACTGTTGTGGTGGATGATCCTCAGTCGAAGAGTGTTGGCTATGGGGGCACCGTCTCTGCTCCAGCCTTTCGTAATATTGCGGAAGCCTGTATCGCTTATTTAGGTATTCGGCCAGTCAAGCCGGATGCATCATTCCTAGCTTTAGAACACTCTCGATATGATCGGTCTCGCCGAATTTCAAATTAGCACACTGCTCTCTTCGGTTAGCTCTCGCCAAAGTTACGCTCGAGCACTCAACGCCGACCAAGTGAACAATGATAATCGCTTTCCTATGAACCCCAGTGTTCAGGAACTCATCGAAGATGTCGAACTCTTCGCGCGCAAGGGCGACGGTGATCACGCAGTAACTTGCTTAATTACTGATAGCCGGCGCGTTGTACCTGGCGCGCTATTTTTTGCGATAGGTGGTCTGCGCACGGATGGTAATTTCTATGTGGAAGAAGCGGCGGATCGTGGTGCAGTGACGATCGTTACTGAACAAGATCTTGGAGCGCATTTCCCCATCGATTTTATTCAAGTGAAAGATGTACGCGAAACACTGGCACAGGTATCACGTCGTTTTTATGATAATCCCGATGAGAAGTTGCGTATCGCAGGAGTCACTGGCACCAACGGCAAGACGACGGTCTCGATGCTAGCACAGCATTTAATCGGTGGTCATGATTTTGTGGGATTACTTGGTACAATTCGTTATGATCTGGGTAAGCGCACGCTGCCTTCATTCAAGACGACTCCCGAGTCCGTCGATGTATATGCATTGCTCGGTCAGATGGTGGATAACGGTTGCGAAGAAGCTGTGATAGAAATCAGTTCACACGGAATTGATCAGAAACGTGTGCATGGGCTTAATCTTGAAATCGCAGTATTTCTGAATTTAACACAAGACCACATTGATTACCACAAGACAATGGAGGCCTACTATGAGGCGAAGAAAAGTCTCTTTATAGGTGGGACTGGTAAGGCACCTAAGGTCGCGGTGATCAATATTGATTGCCCATACGGTAAACGTTTGCACGAGGATTTGCCGAATGGCTTAGCTTCAGTGACTTTTGGGCTGAATGGGGATGCGTTGATTCGCGCTGATAATGTGCAGCTCTTCGCAGACCGTACTGAGTTTGATCTGATATGGCCCGAAGGCCAGGCTGCGGTCATATCACCCCTATTGGGTCGTTACAATGTAAGTAACTTGCTTGCCGCACTCGCGATCGGTCGCGCAAAAGGATATGACATCTTAGCGTTGCTGCATGCGTTACCAAGTTTCCCTGGTGTACCTGGCCGTATGGAGCGGATCAATGCAGGCCAGGAGTTTAACGTCCTTGTCGATTATGCGCATACCGATGATGCCTTGAAAAATGCTTGTGAAATGTTGCAAGAGATCACAGCTGGTAAATTAATTGTGGTATGTGGGTGTGGCGGTGATCGCGACCGTAGTAAGCGTGCGCCGATGTTGCGTGCTGCCTTGGAAGGCGCCGCAACTGTCTTTGCCACTTCGGATAACCCACGTTCCGAATCAGTTGAGCAAATATTTGAAGATATGCGTGAGGCCTGCACGCCGGACGTGGCGCAACGCGTGATGTTTATTAATGATCGTAAGCGCGCGATTTCATTGGCATTGGATGTCGCGTCTCCTGAAGACTGCGTGTTGATTGCAGGTAAGGGTCATGAGACTTTTCAAGAGTTCGATGGCACCGTGATTCCGTTTGACGACCGTCAAGTCGCTGGTGAATTAATTCGTCTTAAAGCACTTAATACTCAGGAGGCGTAGTGTATCGATGGGGATAGCTATGAGCCGTTTCGATCCTAAAGACATTGCTGCGTGGTCAAAAGGTGTTTGGCAACAGGATGAATTACCTAGCAAAATATCTGGATTCTGTTTTGACGCACGGCAATTGGAATCTGGCGAATGTTTTGTTGCCTTAAGTGGCGGTGCGCGAGACGGGCATGCATTTACTGCGCAAGCTGCCGAGCTAGGGGCAAAGGCATTGATAGTGGAGCACCCGCAGGCTGTTTCGCTGCCTCAATTAATTGTCGATGACTCACTGCTAGCGATGGGTGCAATCGGTGCGGGTGTGCGTCAACGTTTCGTTCACCCGGTCGTCGGTATCACTGGTAGTTGCGGTAAGACTTCGACCAAAGAGATTCTGCGCGGGTTGTTGGGCGAAAGCAGCACGCATGCGACCGCTGGCAATTGGAATAACCGCATCGGCGTGGCGATGACGTTGTTTGGACTCGATTCTGACCAGCATAATTTCGCGGTGATTGAGGCAGGTATTAATCAACCCGGTGAGATGGCTCAGTTGGGCACGATGATTGAGCCAGACTTGAGCCTTGTGACTAACATTGAGTCCGCACATTTAGAGCTGCTTGGTTCACTGGAACAGGTAGCTATTGAGAAGGCTGAACTGACGCTGCGTTCACGACTCAATGCGCCCGTAGTTCTACCTAACTCAGTCTTTCAGTATGCGCCGTTTACGGCCTGTGCAGAGCGGGCGCTAGTACTGGCAGCCGAGGGTGAGGAGGTGTCATTACAAGCGTCCCGTGTGATCCGTTACCGTCTGAATGTTGTGGGAACCGGGCATAGCAGCCTGCATTTACGCCAAGATACAAGCGATGAGCACTTTCAGATAGCAAGTCCGAGCGAGGGGATTTGTGCGAATGCTGCTCTGGCGATTATTGCGGCCCGTGAGCTAGGTATTACGGACGCTGTGATTCGTGAGCGTATTTCGGCATGGCAGCCATCTTCAAGTCGAGGACGTATTGCAACTCAGGGCGCGCAGACTTTTTATATCGATTGCTATAATGCCAATCCGGCGTCGATGAGAGATTCGCTTGCGGCATTTTGCCGCGCCACTTCCCCTAGTCAGGCGCGTTGCTATGTAATTGGCGCTATGAATGAGCTAGGCGCAGAGTCGCTGGCGTTGCATCGAGAAGTAGGGCGTCTGCTTAGCTTGCGAGCTGAAGATCGGGTGCTTTTCGTAGGGTCAAGTGCACTCACACAGGCATATACCGACGGTGCGATTGAGGTAGGTGCAGAACAGGCACAGCTTAATTGCTGTACGAATATCGAAAAAATGAAATCTTTCGTTGCTGATTTTGCGGGGGCGCTCTTTCTGAAGGGTAGTCGTTCCTACGCACTCGAAGAACTTTTACCGCTGGAATTACGCTGATTTCAGATCTTAGACTTTCACTATTTAACAATGCTCAGTTATCTCGCCGATTTTGAAGCCTACTTTGGGCCGCTCCGTCTTTTTCGTTATCTTACCCTGCGAGCCGCATTTGCCGGGCTGACCGCGATGGGGATCGGCTTCATTATCGGGCCTTGGCTATTTGCAAAGCTTCGCGCGTTGAGTGCCAAACAGTCGCTGCGCACCAAAGATGAGGTGGGTGTATTGGCGGATCTGCATGCCTCAAAATCGCAAACGCCGACAATGGGTGGGTTGATGATTTGTGTTTCTGTGATGGTCAGTGCAGTGCTGTGGGCACGGCCGAATGTTTATGTATATACTGGCCTGTTAGTTTATCTCGGCCTGACCGTGATCGGTTTTATCGATGATTATTTAAAAGTCGTAAAGAAGAACAGCGCCGGGCTTTCGGGTCGTTGGAAGTTGGCTGGGCAAGGGTTGCTCACTATTGTGGCGCTGCTAATGTTGCTGACGTGTCCTGAATCTGCTGAGCGTATGCGCGAGTTGTGGGTGCCGTTTTATAAGGAAGTTCTGTGGTCGCATATGTCACTACTCTTTCTGGTACCATTCTTATTTCTAATTCTCGCAGGTTCGAGTAATGCGATTAATCTAACCGATGGAGTTGATGGTCTCGCGATTGGTTGCACAGTGACAGCTGCCATGGCGTTTGCGATTATGGCCTATGCGGCGGGTAATACGATCATCGCCAATTATTTATTTATTAGTTACATTCCAGGTGCGGGTGAGTTGGCTGTAGTCTGCTCAGCGCTGCTCGGTGCGAGCCTTGCTTTTCTTTGGTATAACTCACATCCCGCTGAAGTCTTTATGGGTGATACCGGTTCGCTGGCACTGGGTGGTCTGATCGGGATGATTGCCTTTATGGTACATCAACCGCTGACTCTGATTATCGTGGGCGGTATTTTTGTAATGGAGGCGGGTTCGGTGATCCTGCAGGTCGGTTCTTTTAAATTACGTAAGAAGCGCATTTTCAGAATGTCACCGATACACCATCACTTTGAGCTCAAAGGCTGGCACGAGAACAAAGTCGTGATTCGTTTTTGGATTATCTCTCTAATTTTCGCGATGGCTGGATTAGCGACGCTGAAACTCCGTTAGTGGTCATTCGATCGAAGCCGCAGCTAATATTCTCTAGACTGCAAGGCATCGCGTATAGCTTGGTGAGTGGCTACTTTGAATGTTATTCGAACCACATTAATATGGGTAGAGTGCGTTTAAGACTTCGTTATCTTGAGAGATCACTGGCTCATCCACACTAAATGATCTGCTTGCGGTTTTTGGCTTTAATAATTGCTCACGCTGGTGAGGAACTTGTCAATCTGGACTGGCACTTGGTGGGAAAGACATAAAAAAACGGCCACATCCGTAAGGAAGTGGCCGTTTTAGGAAAAAGGAGTGGTCGCGGCTTACTCTGAATGGATCAAGATTTCCTTCGCACTGAGGCCTTGTTTGATCATCGGTAGAACGTGTTCGGTGTAAGGCACGATTACTTCAAGAAGGTAAGGGCCGTCGTGGGCGATCATTTCCTGAATCGCGCCGCGAAGATCTTTGCGTTTGACAACGCGCTGACCGGCAACGCCGAAGCCCTTCGCAATCATGACGAAGTCTGGATAGATCGCTTCGATATTATCTGGGCCGCCGATGTTATCCTTATCGCAAAGGACTGTTTGGCCACGGACACTTTCGTACATCAAGTCTTCCCACTGAACAACCATGCCGAGGTGTTGGTTATTAAGGATGATCGTCTTGGCGTTGATCTTCTCGATCGCGGACGTAGCGAGCTCTTGCACGTTCATGAGGAAGCAACCGTCACCATCGATATTGACCACAAGTTTATCAGGGAAGGCAACTTTTGCGCCGATTGCGGCGGGAAGGCCGAAACCCATCGTGCCGAGACCCAGTGAACTTATATAAGTGCGAGGCTCACGGAATTTGAAGAATTGTGCGGCCCACATCTGGTGTTGGCCGACGCCAGTGGTGATGATCGCATCGCCCTTAGTTTCTTCGTAGAGCGCTTCGATCGCTTCTTGCTGAGTGATGTGACCGCTCTTGTCGAAGCTGAATGGATATTTTTCTTTCCACTCGTTGATGGTCTTCATCCAAGCGCTGATGTCAGGCTTGCTGAGTTTGCCATCCTTGCATAGTTCGATCAGGCGAGTCAGTGCATACTTCACATCGGAGTGGATCGCATGCTGCACGCGCTTGTTCTTATTGTGTTCGGAGACGTCAATATCAATGTGGATGATCTCGGAGTCGGGAGCAAATTTCGAAACAAGACCAGTAATGCGGTCGTCAAAACGAGCGCCAGCACAAATAAGGAGGTCGCTATCGCAAACAGCCCAATTACCAGCAACTGTGCCGTGCATGCCGAACCAGTACAGTGATAGTGGGTGCTCTGCGTCGAATGCACCGAGCCCCATGAGTGTCGATGCAACAGGTATGCCTGTAAGCTCAGCAAATTCACGCAGCTCGAGATGCGCTTCGGCCGAGACGATGCCACCGCCGATGTAAAGTACTGGGCGCTCAGCTTTGCCGATCAGATCGAGGACGTTGACCAACTCTTGATCAGTCGCTTGTGGCTTGATCGCATCTATTTGGTAGCCAGGGAGGTCGACTTTAGCCGGGAAAGTTGGCTTAAAAATAGCTTGTTGTACATCTTTTGGGATGTCGATTACGACCGGACCTGGACGGCCGGTGGTAGCTATATGGAAAGCTTCTTTGACGACGCGTGGCAGGTCCTCTTTGTTCAATACCAGAAAGCTGTGCTTCACGATCGGCAAAGTCATGCCGAAGAAGTCAGTTTCTTGGAATGCGGTCTTGCCGATAAACTGTTGGTAAACTTGTCCCGTGATCGCGATCAGGGGAATGCTGTCCATGTAAGCGTCAGCGATGCAAGTCACTAGATTTGTGGCGCCGGGGCCGCTGGTGGCCATGCAGACCGAAGCTTCGCCTTTGGCGCGCGCATAACCATGTGCCATAAATCCGCCGCCTTGCTCCATGCGAGGCAGTATCGTGCGGATCTTTTTACTCTTAGTGAGTGCTTGGTGAAGCTCCATCGACGCCCCACCAGGATAGGCAAATACCACGTCCACTCCCTCGCGCTCAAGAGAGGCGACTAAGGCATCGGCACCCTTCATTTCGGGGCCAATTTCGTCCTGTTTAGAAGGGTCGATTGTTGTATCGGATTTCATTATTCTGTGGTGTTTTGTTGTGTTCTTTAAGTAAGGGAAGCTGCAACCTCTGGAAAAGTGAAGGACATAGACAGTAAAAGGCGCTCAAATCAAGCACGGAAGAGCCTTGCGGGAGACGCTGTTTCTTTTCAATTTCACTGTCATGCCAAAAGTTTTGTTTTTAGGAGATATCGTGGGGCGTCCGGGGCGCACCTTTGTGGCTGAGCGGGTGGCGTCACTCAAAGCAGAGCTTGGCGCTGATCTGGTGATCGCGAATGCCGAGAATGCTGCCGGTGGTGCTGGCATTACTAAAAAAATCGCTGTGGCGCTGATTGGGGCGGGAGTCGATGCCATCACACTGGGCGATCACGTTTGGGATCAGAAGAATTTTGAGAACGAAATCGATGGGCTGGAGCAAGTCTGTCGGCCCGCGAATTTACCAGAGCAGAATCCGGGACGTACGCACTTGGTCATCGAGAAGGACGGTTTTCGACTCGCGATTTTAACCGTGCTGGGACGTAACTATCTGACATTAAAGTCAAGTTGCCCATTTAAAATGGCAGATGTGATGCTCAACGAGCTTGAGGAGCAGTGTGACGCGTTTTTCGTGGAGGCGCACATGGAGGCAACTTCGGAAAAGATCGCACTGGGCTGGTATCTTGATGGCCGCGCTGCTGCCGTGGTAGGCACACATACGCATGCGCCGACTGCGGATGGTCGCGTGTTGCCGCGAGGGACAGCGTTTTTAAGCGATGCAGGAATGTGCGGGCCGTATCATTCCGTACTGGGCCGTGACGTTGGGCCAGTGGTGGCAAGTTTTCTGGATGGCATGAAGCGGCGTTTTCCAGTGGCCGAAGACGACATTCGGATCTGTGGGTGCCTGATCGATATCGACGCAGCGACTGGCTTGGCTACCAGCTTCGAGCGAATCGAAGTGGTCAAGGACTAGGCGTCGATCACCAGATCGCTGTCGCCTTTGGGGGCGCAGCAGCAGAGAAGAGCATTACCTTGGTCGGGTTCACCTGAGTGGCCCATTGGGTATTCGACTGCGCCGGAGACTACTTTTTGCTGGCAGGCGGTACAGTTACCCATACGACAACCGTAATCGAGATCGAGGTCGTTGCTCTCCGCGAATTCGAGGATACTTTCTTCGTCGCCAGTCCAGTTTAGTTCGACGCCAGATTTTTGAAAAATAATTTTAACCATGTCTCGCATCGAAATCGGAAGTGGAGGAAACGCAAACTGTTAATGCGTATGTCGGATGAAGATGCAGAGTCGGATTAAAATTATGGGTGAAATTCATTACTGACTTGCTTCGCCATCTACGGCAGACCTCATTCTGTCTCTAATCTCCTAAAATCCTGCTACCAATGTCCAAAATTCGTCAGATCGATTATTCTACGCCGCGCACACTACATGCTTACAGTGGTAAAAGTGTGGTGCGCATGACTGGGGATGAGACGCGTTATAAGTTTACCGGTGAAATGATTGCTGGTGTTGAGGGCGAATTCGCGAAAATCGGCGAGATCCGTAAAGACTGGCAAAAGAGCGCTTTCCCGCTGCCATGGACGGATTCACCGGATGTGGTGCGCCCTGATTAGCTCGACTGCACTGTATTCCTGTAGATTCTGCGTTCTCCGCGCTTGACAGCGGTCTATGTAGCCCGTTTTTTCCTCGCTCTTCACAACTTCCGGCCTCTGGCCCTGAAATCTACCGAAACAATAACAATATATGGCTCTTAAAATCCGCCTCCAACGTCACGGTGCTAGTCACCGTCCCTTTTATCGTCTAGTCGTCACCGAAGCTACTGCTCGTCGTGATGGTCGTTTTGTCGAGGTTCTCGGCACATACGAGCCACAGGCTAAGCGTACGACTGATGAGCTCAACCTGAAGGTTGACCGTATTGATTATTGGAAGTCTGTTGGCGCTAAGCCTACTGACACAGCTGCGAGCTTGATCCGTAAGGCTCGCCGCGATGCAGCTTCTGAAGAAGCTGCACCTGCGGCTGAAGTTAAGGCTGAAGCACCTGCGGCTGAAGTTAAGGCTGAAGCACCTGCGGCTAAAAAAGCACCGAAGGCTAAAGCAGCTAAAAAAGCTAAAGCAGCTCCTAAGGCTAAAGCAGCTACTAAGGCTAAAGCAGCTACTAAGGCTAAAGCAGCCGAAACTAAGGCTGAAGCGCCTGCGGCAGCCGAAACTAAAGCTGAAGCGCCTGCGGCTGAAGAAACTAAAGCTGAAGCATAGGCTGGTCCACCCCTGATCTTTCAGGTCAACCGACCGATTGCACCATGCACATCGAGTTTGATATTTTAACCCTCTTCCCAGAAATGGTGGAGGGTTTTTTATCGTCCAGTATGTTGGGTCGCGGGCAGCGCAATGGCTTAATTCGCGCTGAGGCTCACCAACTACGTGATTGGACCACGGATAAGCACCACAAGACCGACGAGATGCCCTTTGGTGGCGGAGCGGGGATGGTGATGAAGCCTGAGCCGATCTACGCGGCAGTCGAGTCGATGCGTCGCCCAGAGACCACGGTTGTTTATATGGCACCAGATGGCGAGCCGCTGACCAGTCAATTGGCTCGCGAGTTGGTGCAGGAAAAGCACCTTATTATTTTAAGCGGTCATTATGAAGGAGTGGATCAACGCGTTCGCGACGATTTGATCGACCGAGAAGTGAGTATTGGGGATTATGTGCTGACCAACGGCACCTTGGCTGCGGCAGTGATGATCGACTGTATCAGCCGATTTGTGCCTGAGTTTTTAGGTGATGAAAAATCCTTGACGGAGGAATCCTTTATGACCAACTTCCTCGGCTTTCCTCAATACACTCGTCCTGCGGATTTTCGCGGTATGGCTGTACCAGATGTTTTATTGTCTGGGGATCATGCAGCTATTGCGAAATGGCGACGTGAACAGCAGATTGAAAAGACCCAGCAACTAAGACCAGATATTTTACCAAACGGAGAATTCCAGCAATGAGCCAAGCAATCCTAGAAGACATCACTAAAGATCAACTTACGAGCGACCGCGCAGACTTTAAAGTCGGCGACGGCGTTCGCGTCCACCTCAAGGTTTCTGAAGGTGACAAGACACGTATCCAGATTTTTGCTGGTATTGTTATCGCTCGCAAGGGCGGCAGTGTCCAAGAGACCTTCACTGTGCGTCGTATCGCATCCGGTGTTGGTGTTGAAAAGGTATTCCCTGTTCATAGCCCATCAATCGAGAAGATCGAGATCGACCGTGAGTCCGTCACTATGCGTGCTCGTATGTATTACATGCGTGATCGTATCGGTAAGGCTGCTAACCAAGTTAAGGAAAAGCGCTTGGTCGAAGCTAAGCGTAAATAAGCGTTTCGCAGATACTTTTAAAAAGGCCGTCCCGTTTTGGGCGGCCTTTTTTGCGTTCATCGTCAATTGCTGGGAAACGTGTTGATGGTAGCGCCGCATGCCCCATGCGGTATCAGATAGTAGGTTGTGGTAAGCTTCGGCACTGAGGGAAAGCGTCTCTGGTACGAGTTGAGTTGGCTTCTGGTAGCAGATCTCCGGGCAATGCGAAATCGCATCCACAATGATAACTTATTAGTCGTTAGTGAGAGCACAGCCGAAATTAATGGCACGGTGATAGACTCTGATCCGAAAATATAAATACTGGTCATCAAATTTCACTTATGTACTGTAATTGTATGAAATTCTTTATCCCCGTAATCGTATTACTCTCCCTCTCTTTCTTGTCTCCTATTGTAACCGCTCAAGGTCTTGGCAGCAGGCTGAGTGAGCCGTTGCTTTGGCCCGCTAAAGTTGGGCTTAACGAGATCGATTTCAAAGTCGCCAAGGATGATGAAAAGAACCAGAAATTTGTCTATCAGACAAAGCACTTTGAGTTAAACACACCTTTCAAACTAGATCCTGGAGATGTGAAGCAGGTAATGCGTATTTTTGAGTCAACGCATACTGCGGTGAGAGCCATGCCCTTTAATTTTGAACGACGTATGCCACGCGATTTTACTGTGAGGCTGTATCCCAACCACGAGGCTTATATAGATGCAGGTGGTTATCGTTTTGATAATGCGCGCTATATTGCTGATCAAGAAGTTTTGTTTCTATCCCCTAAGATATTGGACCTTAAAAAGTCATCTGCAGGTCATTACAATTTAGGCAGGATTAAAACGAGTGAGATTATCGGCGAAGTCACTGAGCAGTTGTTAGCTGATTATGAATTCCCATACTGGTTGAAGCAGGGGATTGCGCGCTACATGGAGTTGGTGCCTTACAAGGATGGTTACTTTCAATTTGATCAGCTTGATGTCACTTCGGAACTAAAGCGTAACGCGAAATCGCTCAAAGAGCGTGGAATAATGTCCAAAGACGGCATGGTTAAAGCAAAGGTAAAGGACACTGGCCCAGCGATGGCATCTGCCGGAAAACTAGCTAGTACCGGATTTGTTTGGGTGGCTTACATCTTTCAATTATCTGACCCGGAGGTAGGCGAGCGTTTTAAAAAGTTCATCCATAGAACTCCTGGTTCATGGGAGCGAGGAGCAAATAGTTATCGAATTCTCACTGATCACAGTACTGATGTAGGAATGGATATTCGTATTGATGAAGCACTACGCGCCATTGGCATCGAGGTTTTTTTCTACGAGGATTAAGGCGATATCTACTCGAGTGCCTATGTGTGAAGATCGTATCTGGTTTTCTGACAGATAGTCTCCTTGGTTTCTCTGTTTTAGTCTTTGCGACAGAGAAACCACCCCGGAATCTCGGATGTGTTGGAGTTTATGAAGGCGGTAAAGCAGCGTTTATTAGTTTGGTATAATCATTCGCATCAGCGCTATAGCACATTGTGTGCGGAACGCTTTAAGTAAGTCCTGATCGAGGGGCAGGGTAATCCCCTGCAGATGATGACCGCTTACATTGACCTGAACGCTTATTGACTGTGAACATTTGCGTTTAGGAACCTTGCCAGCAAACGGTTTACCCATAACTTATTATGGTTCTACTCTATATTTTATGAAAACCTTATTTCGAATATTTGCTGTTCTCTTGGTGCTGCTCTTGATCGCCCTTGTCAGCGGGTATTTTATACTCACCAATGCGGGCTTCCAAAAAAGTCTGGTCGAGAGACAATTACCTGAAGGCAGTTCGATCGGGTCGATCCATGTGACAACGACGCAGGTGACGCTCTCGGGCTTGATCTTGATGCTTGAGGATGGCACGCGGGTGGAAGTCGGCACTGTTGATACCGCATTTGAGCCGCTAGCGGCGGTGTTTGATCAGACAATCAAGATGGGCGTCTTGCAAGTAGAAGGGCTTCGTGTCGATCTTCCGACGGTGACTGAGCCGACTGTTGCTGCTGGTCTATCAACCGCAGAAGGTGAGCCTCGCCTTGAGACGGTACCTTCGACGCCAACTGCTACCGAATCAGAAGCATCGACGAATCCGATGGAAGCGCTGAATGCATTGGGCAACTTTGAGTGGTTACTCGATATCGATGGAATCGATTTTGAAGGTGTGATTCATGACGGGCAGGGCTCGATGTATGGGGTGCAGGTCGATTCGCCGGCAATTCGCCCCGGAGAGTCTTCGACCATCGATGCGTCACTCCAATTGCTGACGGATGCTCCGTTGCCGTCTGGCTTAAAAGTCTTTGATTCAACTGCGACGCTGAGTTTTAAGCAGAAAGCCGAAGGTGGCTTTGAATCGCTGCAACTTGAGTTGAAGACATTGGGCGCGGATGCCCAAGGGCGGCAGTTGATCTCGGTGCAGGCGGCATTGGAGCTGGAGGTCGATGACGCTGCGTGTGTGGCAACTACTTCAGTGACCTTCAATGCCGACCTGCCAAAACCGCAGGTGATAGCTCCTGAGATGGCAATACTGGGTGCATTGCAAGTCTCTGGTAATGCAGTGGCATCGACTGACGGCAAGACGATGATACTCAGTGCCGCGAATTTGAACGTTTCTGCTGCGGGTGCTGAGCTGTTGGCTCTAGACTTAAAGCGCAGCTTGGTGTTTGGCGCCGAACCAGATTTGTCGGGTGAGTTACTGGATATTACGATCACAGCGCTGCAGCTCGAATGGCTCAACCCATGGCTGCCTGAGCTACAAGTCCAATCGGAGGCACCCATTTCGCTCGCACTGTCAGTCGCAGGTGCTGCAGACGGCGCCTTTATGTTAACCTTTGACGAGCCGCTGCAACTCGGGCCGTTGACTGTGGCTGAGGCGGCAGCGCCGTTGGTTCAGGATATCGTCGTGATCGCCGCACCTGAGCTTCAGGTCCGATCCGGTCAGTTGAAGTATTCGCTCAACGCAATAAGTGTTGCAGACAAATACGGCTCCTTCATCCAAGGCAGCTCCAGCGGTGTGATTCAGTTGGATGCGATTCGCGACGCTGCGAATCCCTTTGCGGGTGTTCTGGCGCAGACGAAGTTGCAAATCGGGCTCCAAGAGCTCTTCCAGTTGCCCGCCTTAGCGCGAAGTGCTTCAATCGTTAGTGGTCAACTGTCATTAAATGTGAACGTCGATGCGGCTGCTGATGAGCCGCTTCGGTTACAAGCGAAGATCAAGGGCCTACGTGCGCGTAGTATGCCGAGCGTGGCGAAAGACTATGACCTCGCTTTAGCAGTGAAACCAACACTAAAGCTCGGTGAATGGGCGATCGGGGCAGATCTTCTCGTGGGGTCACCACGCCGCCCTTCAACGAGCCTTCAACTCGCAGTTGAGGTGAATCCGAGCCAACCACCGATGACTTTTTCCGCAGCGCTATCGGGTCCACATGTGACTCAAGAGGATCTTTCGATTCTAAGTGCAGCCTTTACGCCGAGAGAACAGGCAATCTCAGAGCCAACATTATCACGTTCGAGTGCTGCGCGTGGCACAGAGCAGCCTCAAGCAGCTCGCGGCGTTGGAGTTGATGGGTCTGGCACTGTGCCCCCTGTATGGGCGATGCTGGATGGACGTGCCACGATCAGTATCGACGAATTTCGACTCGATGCGGGTCAGGTGATTGAGGCGATTGCGCTCAAGGCAGTGGTTTCTGAGCCGAAGTTGATGGTGAATCCCATTTCAGCGAAGATCGGCGAGGGTGAGTTGAAGGGCAGTAGCACAGTCTTGTTTGCCGCTTCGCAGGCAAAGCCCTACAGTCTCACTGCGGATATCCGTTTTGCAGATGTAAATCCCGCGTTTTTCGTTAAGAAGTATCGAAGCGCCCCGGTGCAAGGGCGATTCGATGGCGTGTTTCAGCTGACGGGCGTCGGCCAATCCTTAGATGCGGCGGTTGAAGACTCCACGGCAACCCTCAAAATTAGCGGTGAGGAGGGGATCTTGACCGCGTTTGAAATGGATGAGCGCCAGCAACTCGGTCTTGGTCTTGCGGGATTGCTAGGGCAGAGTCTGGATCGCCCAGGGATTGCTGCCCTTTCGCGCACCATTCCGTATTTTAAAGATATTCTCTTTGATAGTTTTGTCTTCGAACTTACGCGGGGTGCGGACAAGCGAGTGTTAATTCCACAGCTGCGATTGATGGGAGACAGTATTTTGATCGATGCGTCCGGCTCAGTGGCCCCGAGCGGTTTAAGTGAGATAATGGACCAACCGTTGAATTTGACTCTGTCACTCGGAGCAAAGGGTCGTCTGACTGAGTCTTTAGAAACGCTTGATTTGCTGCAGCCCAGCACTGCCGAAGACGGCTTTAGGCGTTGGAATAAGGATATTCAAATTACTGGTAGTTTAGCCGATCCAGATACTGGAGAATTGATGGATATTTTGAATGATGCGGCGAAAGGAGCTTTCTCGACCTCGAATAAGCGAGAATCCGTACCAGCGGAAACTGATCCGAGTCAGCAACTGTCGACTGAACTAGTGCCTCAGGCCGATGGCACTGGCGGCACCGCAGCTGAACCAGAAGCGCCACAAAAAAAATCTAAGCAAGAACGCCGCCGTGATGATATTGAGACGGGCTTGGACTTGATAAATTCCTTCTTTGGAAATTAAGAAAGCGCCTATTCGGGGTGATTGGTGAGACGATTACGTAGGTGTCGCCGAATTCTGTACTGCCTGTAAATCTGAGTAGGGGCAGGCATCACGATTTTGCACAAAAAAGCCGCTCGGTAAGAAACGTCCTTTGATCGAAAATGCTGAAATTAGATTTAGCCTTGGATCTCTGTGAAAGCCCAGTCGAGCCATGGCAGTAGCGCCTCGATGTCGGCGGTGTCGACGGTTGCACCACCCCAGATGCGGAGGCCGTCGGGTGCGTCGCGGTAGCTGCCGAAATCGTAGCCAACGTCTTCTTTGTCGAGCATGCTGACGAGCTGCTTAGCCTTGGCTGCTTGCTCCTCGGCGGGCAGGGCTTGGTACCAATCTGCAGTGATCTTTAGGCAGATGGATGTGTTCGAAATCGTGGTAGCGTCTTCGGCGAGGAACTCGATCCAGTCTGTTTTTGCTACCCAGTCGGCAATCGCTTGAAGATTCGCTTCGGAGCGCTCGATCAGTGTTGGCAACCCGCCAATACTTTCTGCCCAGCGCAGGCCGTCGACTGCGTCTTCGATGGCGAGCATGGAGACGGTGTTGATCGTCGCACCGCTGAAGATGCCTTTGATCAGCTTGCCGCCGCTAGTCATGCGGAAGATTTTTGGCAGTGGCCATGCAGGAGTGTAGCTTTCGAGGCGTTCGATCGCTCGAGGGCTGAGCACGATCATGCCGTGTGCGCCTTCGCCACCCATAACTTTTTGCCACGACCATGTGACGACGTCGAGCTTCGTGAAATCGATGTCCATCGCGAATACTGCAGAGGTCGCGTCACAAATCGTCAGGCCTGCACGGTCGGCTGGAATCCAGTCGAGATTCGGCACCTTTACGCCAGAAGTGGTGCCGTTGTAAGTGAAGACCACGTCGTTGCTGAAGTTGACCTTAGAGAAGTCGGGGAGCAGGCCGTAGTCGGCCTCGTGCTTGGTGATATTGTCGAGCTTGAGTTGCTTGACGACGTCAGTGACCCAACCCGAGCCAAACGATTCCCATGCGCACATTTCTACGCCGCGTGCACCGAGCAGCGACCACATGGCCATTTCGACCGCTCCAGTGTCTGAAGCGGGTACGATGCCGCAGACGTAGCCTTCAGGCAAATCGAGGATGGAGGCGGACTTGTCGATCACTTCTTGAATGCGCGCCTTTGCGGGTTTGGCGCGGTGGGAGCGGCCGACAAGTGCTTCGTTAAGGGCTTTGAGCGACCAACCGGGACGCTTGGAGCACGGGCCAGATGAGAAATAAGGACGTGTTGGTTTAACTATTGGTTTCATGGAACTGCTAGTGACTGAACGTTGTTTGATAGGACTAATCTTAACCCTGCTTCACCGCTTTCTTCTTGGCTGCCTTTTTCACTGGGCGTGGTGCAAATTCGAAGCCGATCTTGCCATTTTCAAAGTCTAGGGTGAGGTGGGCTTTAAAGGTGCGCTTGGTGCGCTTCGAGATGAAGCCGTCGAGCAGTGGTGTCTTACCCTCGGTAAATAGCTGTTCGATCGACTCGGGATCGAGCTCTTTCTGCAGGATTACCTTACCGAGACGGAAGCCGTCGGGTGAATCTTTTGGTTTGAAATCAGGCACATGGTAAGCCTTGTCGGTGCCGTAGAATTTAGCTTCGAGTCCGTTTTGTAGCACCAGCGTTTTAAGCAACTGATCGTCGGTCAACTCATCCGCTGAGTCGAGGTCGTCATCGAATACGAAGTTGGTTTTCCATTTGCCAATCTTGCCCGTCTTAGTGACGTTTTGAACGAGCTCTAGCGCGGCGCTGAATGGCTTATTGAAGCGAGAGACGAAGCCTTCCATTTCGGGCAGTGCTTTGGTTGTAAATAGTTGGACTGCTTCGGTTTCGCTAAGTGAGCGACCAGCGATGTGTTTTGAGATCCGGAAGTCGCATGCTTCTTCGCGGCACTCATAGGTGGCGTCGGTTTGTTTGAGACGTGCGGTGCCACAGGCAGGGCAAGCGCATTCCAAATCAGGGAAGGTGCGGCTGACCAGCATCTCCATGTGGTCGCGGGCTTTGTTGACTACGTCTTCGGTGAAGGTGGCGATCTCTTGCATGAAGTCGTCGCGCTTAATCTCGCCGCGCTCCATCTTGTTGAGCTTCGCTTCCCAGTCGCCGGTCATGGAGGGGGAGGTGAGCTGTTCGATATGCATCTCTTCACACAGCTCAATCAGGCGCAGGCCTTTGCCACTGACATTGAGTTCGCGGCCATCGCGAGCGATGTATTTCTGGCGCAGCAAGCCTTCAATTGTGGCGGCACGTGTGGCGGGAGTGCCGAGGCCGCGTTCGGACATTGCTTCGCGCAATTCGTCGTCGTCAATAATCAGTTTACCCGCACCTTCCATCGCTGCGAGGAGGGTAGATTCCGTATAGCGTGCCGGCGGCTTGGTTTCTTTGTCCAATACGTCAATCGCTTCGGTCTGCGCGTCTTCGCCTTGAGCGACCGCGACGAGCTCGTCCTTCTCTGCAGCAACGCCTGCGACGCGGCCATAGACGGCAAGGTAACCTGGCTTGACCAGTGTTTTACCATTGGTCAGGAAAGTGTCTTTTTCGTCGCCGTGGTTGATCGTGGTTAGGCGCTTGGTGACTTCGAATTCAGCATGTGGGA
>Ga0209197_1000830_pt1 | contig 20707 bp, 21 predicted proteins | sample COGITO_mtgs_1105_4_FD_184802 | JGI IMG/M metagenome (GOLD analysis project Ga0209197, IMG submission 184802) | Pelagic marine microbial communities from North Sea - COGITO_mtgs_110512 (SPAdes) (version 2) | ecosystem: Environmental > Aquatic > Marine > Epipelagic ... | reverse complement strand
AACCAAATTTGGTGCCTACTAAATTTAGTTCATCTCGCAAAACCCATAGCAAAGGTGTGTCTTCATCTGCAGAAACAGCAACTTGCTTACCGTTAACGTTTAAAATGTAATTTGGCATAAGTAGATGATTTTTAAATTATGAAGGTAAGTTACAAAAAAATATTATCCTTATTTACAGAAGGGTCTGACTTTTATATTCCTTAATGAAGCTTCTGCACTAGCAATAATATATTCTTTCGTATAATTATAGTGTTTAACAGTCCGACCCGTTTCTTTGTTTATTAGTTAAATTCCGGATTTAAAAATTAGCTAAATGTTAGGGCTTTGAACCCCACTTTCTATCAACCCTTTTCCAAAAGTTGCTTCTGTAGTATAATCTCCATAGATATCTACGTGATCAAATGCATGGTTCCCGTTTCCTACACAAAACTGAATCATATCTGCCTGTTCTTTTATAGAAAACTGTTTGCCACTGGTGCCCAAAGACATGCATCCAATAATTATTTTTGAATCTATTTTTCTTATTTTTTATTTAGAATGGTTGGACTTGCTTGAGCCGTTGAGTACACCACTAAATCTTCAATATTTACATGATACGGTCTTGTAACAACAAAATGAATAATGTCTGCAATATCTTCTGCTTGCAGCGCCTTATATCCTGTATAAACTGATTTTGCTTTTTCTGAATTACCTTTAAAACGAACTTCTGAAAACTCTGTTTCTACAGCTCCTGGGTGAATTGCAGAAACACGAATGTTGTGTTTATTTAAATCAACTCTCATCGCTTTATTTAAAGCGTTTACAGCGTGCTTAGATGCACAATACACATTTCCATTAGGATACACCTCTTTACCCGCTATAGAGCCAATATTTACAATAAAACCATTGTTTCTTGCTACCATCTGCGGAAATATTGCTTTTGAAACATAGAGTAATCCTTTTACATTGATATCTAACATTGCGTCCCAATCATCAATATCTCCATCTTGTATGCTAGACATACCATGTGCATTGCCTGCATTATTAATTAAAATATCTATTTTCTTAAAGTTCTCTGAAAGCGATTTAATAGCATTTTCAACTTCGTTTCTTTTCGAAACATCAAATTGTAAGGTGGTAACGTCTGTAAGTTTACCTAATTCTTGTTGAAGACTCTCTAAACGATCAGCTCTTCTTCCGCAGAGAATTAAACGAATATTATTTTTTGCAAAAATTTCTGCTGTAGCTTTTCCAATTCCAGAAGTTGCACCGGTTATAAATGCTGTTGGTTTCATTTTTTTGATGTTATCTTTATACTTGCATAATTTCTAAATTCACAAAAATTATAGAGTTCCTAAAATTATGAAAACTAGGTATTGTTTTTATCTTTACAAAAGATACTTTTTCATCAATTATTAACAAAGAAAAAACCGTCCTCCTCAGGACGGTTTATCTTTCAATTGGTTCTTAAGGAAAAAACCAATTAAAAATCAACTAACCAAACTTTACTTTAAACTTTCTCTTCTCTTTATTGTTTGTCTCCTTACTTTAGTCCGTTTTCTATCGGAATTTCTTACCGTAGCTTCCCTACTTTTTTTAGGAGTATCTCCTTTCAAATACTGTATATAACCTCTTCCTTCAAAATCGTATGTAGCTTCTGAAGCTAAATTATATAAACGAATCTTTCCATCATTTACAACACTCAATTCAAATTCCTCAACGTCTCCACCATCATAATTGAGAGTTAATATCTTTAAATTTTGAAAGCCCAAAACATCATATACTTCATATCCACCGACGTAACTCCAATTCACATAATCAACTTGCGTGCCAAAGTTGTCTTGTGAACTGTAAAATGTTGTTATACTCTCTGGAGTAAACCATAAATAGTTCTCATCATCAAAAGAATTTACTACACCGCCTGCGGTAAGTATTTTTTCCCAAGCATCATATTCTTGTAGAAAATATTCTATATTTTCGTAAAATAACCGGTCATAATCGAACGTATTTGTTTGATATCCTATTAAAAAATAGGTAACATTTTGTCTATAATTATACAATCTAATTTCGTTTAAAGAAGTAGCTGTAACTTCAAAATCGTTGCTACCATCTAGATCATGTATTGTCTCTAAAACTCCTGAAAAGGTATCATAAGACCCAACATCTATTCCTAAGCCATTTCCCGTAAAGCCAATATCTGCAATATTATTATTTGCATATAAAATTCCGTTTAAAAAGGATAAAGTAAATGCTCTTGATACAAAAGGTATGTCTCCGGTACCAATTGTTTTGTGGTAATCTACATACCACAAATCATATTTAGAAACAACTTGTTCCAAAGAAATTTCTTGTTCTCTAAAGTCATCTTCAAAAACTGTGGAACAAGAACTTAAAAGCACTCCTGTAATAATAAGTAGTTTTAAAAATTTCATATGCTTTAGTTTTAGGGTTATGCTAAGCAATATTCAAAATACGTGCCAAAAATAAAACCACTAAAAATTTAGTGGTTTTTATACTAAAAATAAAGCAGTGACTTATTTTTTATTCATAGAAGGAAACGCAATCGATTGTACTTTTTTTATATTTTCAATCTTAAAATACAACGTTTTATTCTCTTTTTTATAGCTAAGTATAGCCTCATTTTCTTTTAATTGAAAAGGAAATTCTTCTAAGCTAGGTAGTGTGTTTTCTAATTCTTTTGTCATATCTGCGTCTAAAATTAGATTTCTATTCTTTCTTTTTGAAGTCGAGAAATGAGCAATAACTCTGGTAAATTTCTCCATTTGAGAGACTTCTACCTTGGTTCTTTTTCCTTGAAAATATAAAGCAACAAAAATAACTTCTGATGCATCTTTTAAGTGAATCTCTACCTTTGTTCCGCTAACTCCTGGTTGGCCACCAAACCACTTATTATAAAATGCTTTTTCTACTTTAAGTGTTGATTTTTTAACTAATATACTACCTCCACATTGTGAAAAACCAAGCAATATGACTAAGATGGATAAAAATTTTATAGTTTTCATATTGTAATATTTCTTTTTATAATTACAAAATTTATGCCAAAAAAAATAAAACCCGCTTAGCTAAACGGATTTTATAATTTCTAAATAAAAATAACTTTACTGCTTACTGCCCATAAGCAACAATTCATTTGCTAAAATCTCTGTAACATATCTTTTTTCACCCTCTTTAGTATCATAAGATCTATTGGTTAATTTACCTTCTATCGCAATTTCCTGACCTTTATTTACATAGTTCTCTACTACGTTTACAAGACCTCCTTTTATAACAATGTTATGCCAATAAGCACGTTCTACTTTGTTACCCTCTTTGTCTTTGTAACTATCATCTGTTGCCATAGAAAATTTAGCCATTTTGTTACCATCTTTAAAAGTTACTATTTCTGGCTCTTGACCCAATCTACCAATTAACTGTACTTTGTTTCTTAACGTATTCATAAGATAAGTTTTTTAAACACTTTTATTTTAAGTGCGAGTTTATAATTAATTTTTGTCAATTTGTTTGACCCTGCAAAGTTGCGACACCTTTCTAATTTTATTCGGTTATAAAACAATTACTTTCGGTTGTAATTGTTTGTAGTCGTTTGTAAATAGATAAATTATTGTATATTTACTCTATGGAAACTAGAGAGTGTTTAGAATGTAAAGAGCCGTTAAAAGGCAGAGTAGATAAGAAATTCTGTTCAGATTATTGCAGAAATTCGCACAATAATAGCGTAAATAAAGACAGTAAAAACCTCATTAGAAACATTAACAATAGGCTTAGAAAAAATTATAAAATTTTATCTGAATTAAATGTTTCTGGTAAAACAAAAGTAACAAGAACTAAATTATATGACAATGGCTTTGATTTTCAGTTCTTTACTTCGGTCTATAAAACCAAAACAGGAAACACCTATTTGTATGTATACAATGAAGGGTATTTAGCATTAGAGAATGATACGTTTTTACTGATTCGGAAAGAGCGGTAAAACGCTTAAAAAAAAGAGCACTACTGTATCAGAAATAAAGAACTTACTTCCATCTATTCCTCTTCATTTTTAGAGCCGCTTTTAAAATATCTTTTTGACTAATTTGCCCTATAAGTTTCGCGTTTTCTACAATTGGAAACCGCCTTCTTTTAGAGCTGATAAATTTAGTTGCTGCATCAAAAATATTCATGTTTTTATCAATAGTTTCTACCTCTAAAACCATATTCTTTTCAACTGTATTCGTACTATCCATAGGCATGTTATAATACATGCTGTCGGAAATATGTTTAATACAATCACCTTCAGAAATAATACCAATTAATTCATTTTTATCGTTTACAACAGGTCCCCCAGAAATTTTATGAGCAATTAACTGCGCTATAACATGATCTAAAGAGTCTTCCGCTTTAAAAGTAATTAAATTGGTAGTCATGTAATCTGAAACTAAAATCTGTGTGCCTATCTTTTCCTGATTGGTTTCTCGTTTCCCTTGAAAACTTTTAATTCCCATAATGGTATTGTTTAGTTTTACTAAAGTTAGCGAATTTTAATTTAAAATAAAAGTTTTTTTAATTTCCTATATTTATAAAAATAAATTTTCCCCATGAAAAGAGTCTCTACCATTGTTTCCATACTCATAATATTGGGGGTCATTTATTGGAGTTTTGCTGATTTAAAACCTTCAATAAATACTTCTAAAAATAATTCAGCAACCGAGTTTTCCTTAGAAAATGCTCTTAACCATCTAAAAAAAATATCGAAAGAGCCGCATTATGCTGGTTCTAAGGAACACAAAAATGTTCAAAACTACATTGTTTCAGAATTGCAAAAAATGGGTTTTGAAACTGAAATTCAAACACAAACCGCCATCAATAAAAAGTGGTTCGCAGCCACCACAGTAGAAAATATCATCGCAAAATTAAAAGGAACTGGTTCAAAAAAAGCATTACTATTATTAACCCATTACGATTCTAGTCCGCATTCTTCTTTGGGTGCAAGTGACGCTGGCTCTGGAGTTGTTACAATTTTAGAAGGGTTAAGAGCTTTCTTAGCCAAAAATGAAACACCAAAAAACGATCTAATTATCCTAATTTCTGATGCTGAAGAATTAGGCTTATTGGGTGCTCAGGCATTTGTAGACAAGCATCCATGGACAAAAGATATTGGCCTGGTTTTAAATTTTGAAGCGAGGGGAAGTGGCGGTCCTAGTTATATGCTAATGGAAACTAATGGAAAAAACAGTAAACTACTATCTGAGTTTTTAGCAGCCAAACCCAATTTTCCTGCTGCAAATTCTTTAATGTACTCTATTTATAAAAAATTACCTAATGACACGGATTTAACGATTTTTAGGGAAGATGCAAATATTAACGGATTTAACTTTGCGTTTATTGGAGATCATTTCGATTATCATACCGCACAAGATTCTTATGAGCGTTTAGATAAAGAAACACTTTTACACCAAGCGGATTACTTTACTACTTCTCTAAATTATTTTTCAAATTCAGATTTAACAAACCTAACTTCAGAAGAAGACTTTGTGTACGTAAACTTCCCAATCATTAAATTAGCAACGTATCCTTTCTCTTGGGTACTTCCAATGGTTATTCTTTGTGCTATTCTTTTTCTAATCTTATTATTTTTTGGTTTTTCTTTAAATAAAATAGACATTAAAGGGGTGCTTAAGGGTTTTATTCCTTTTGTAGTATCCTTAATTTTATGTGGTGGAATTTCTTACGGATTGTGGGAAATACTTTTAATTATTCATCCGCATTACAATGACATATTACATGGTTTTACCTATAATGGCTATCAATATATAATTGCTTTTGTATTCTTAAATTTGTGGTTACTTTTTACAATTTATAAACGCACTTCAAAAGAAGAAAAAACAACCAATTTATTAGTAGCACCTCTTTTCTTCTGGCTGCTGCTTAATTTTATAATTAGTAGTTCTTTAAGAGGTGCTGGTTTTTTTATAATCCCAGTTATTAGTGCGCTACTAATTTTAGCTATTGCTATTTTCTTAAACTTAAAAGACAGTGTTAAACGCGTTTTATTTACGATATTATCAATACCAACAATCTATATATTTGCTCCAATGGTAAAAATGTTCCCTGTTGGTTTGGGCTTAAAAATACTCTTTGTAAGTGGTCTTTTTATAGCATTGGTTTTTGGATTAATGATACTTTCCTTTCATCAAAAAAAGTCTTTTTGGACGCAAAAATGGACCGGCTTTTTAGCCCTTCTCTTTTTTATAATTGCAACCTATAATAGTGGGTTTTCTGTTGATAATAAAAAACCGAACAGCCTTGTTTATATTGAGAATTATGATACCAAAACTGCTTATTTTGGAACCTATAATACTACTTTGGATACCTATACGAAGCAAATTTTTAAAGACGATTTCACAAAAGGAGGAATTGAAAATACAGAAACAAAAAGCAAGTACAACACGCCCTTTAACTATGCTAAAAAAACAGCTTATAAAGCAATTTCATCTTCAGAAATTAAAACAGAACTAGATACTTTAATTGGTAAAAAACGTTTTCTAGAATTGACAATTACTCCAAAAAGAAAAATAAATATACTACAATTTTTAACTAAAAGTAAATTAACTTTATATCAATTTAAAGTAAACGATGAACTCGTAAACAAAGGCAAGAAACACAGTTTAAAAAGCGGTACTTTTTTAGTTTATCGTTTAGGAAATAATGACAAAGAAGTAACACTTTCTTTCTCTGTAAACGTAGATCAAAATTTAGAGCTTACCTTAAATGAGGTTTCTTATGATTTACGCACCAATAAAAACTTCAACCTAAAACCAAGAGCAGAAGATATGATGCCGATGCCTTTTGTAACAAATGATGCCATTATAATAAGCAAACAATTGAACTTTTAAAAGATGCTCCATAAAAAAAGCATCTTGAAAAATTAAGATGCTTTTTTTATGAATATTAAATAGTGTTTTAGTCTATTGCAGAAACCCTTAGTGTATTTACCATACCTTTTGCTTCCACTGGCATCGAAGTAAGGTTAATCATCAAATCACCTGTATTTACAAATCCTTTTTCTTTAGAAATTTTATTAATATCTACAACGGTATCATCTGTACTTAAATTTTTATCGTAATAAAAAGCTTTTACACCCCAGAGTAAGTTAAGTTTCCCTAAAATTCTTTTTTCTGAAGAAAATGCTAATATTTTAGATTGTGGTCTCCAAGCAGATATTTGAAAAGCTGTGTACCCACTATTAGTTAAAGTAGAAATTGCAGTTGCTTCGATATCATTTGCCATTGAAGCAGCATGATGACAAATAGATTTTGTTATAAACCTATCTGTTCTAATATGTGGTGCTTCTTGTGGTACTTTAATCATTTTAGAATTTTCTACTGCATTAATGATTTCTGACATTTTTTGAATTACTCTAATTGGATGTTTTCCAACAGAAGTTTCTCCAGAAAGCATTACTGCATCTGCACCATCCATAATAGAGTTTGCAACATCATTTACCTCTGCCCTTGTAGGAACAGCGTTATCAATCATTGTTTCCATCATTTGCGTTGCAATAATTACAGGAATTCTTGCTCTTTTTGCACGTCTTACCAATTTCTTCTGAATTAATGGTACATCTTGCATTGGAATTTCTACTCCTAAATCTCCACGAGCAACCATTAAACCATCACAATAAGGAATTAAAGAATCTATATTTGCTACTGCTTCTGGCTTTTCAATTTTTGCAATTACAGGCACTCTATAATCAGAATGCTCATCTATTAAATCGCGTAACATTCTTAAATCTTCTGGCGTTCTTACAAAAGATAATGCCATCCAATCTACATTTAAACCCAATGCAAATACTGCATCTTCCTTATCTTTTTCAGTTAAAGCTGGTAAAGAAATGGCTGTATTTGGTAAGTTTACTCCTTTTTTAGAGTTTAAAGGTCCACCAACAATTACATTTACTACTACTTCTTTGTCTTTATCTGTAGAAACTACCTCAAATAGTAATTTCCCATCATCCACCATAATTTGCTCACCAACTTTTACGTCTTTTGGAAAACGTTGGTAGGTCATAAATGCTTTTTCTTTAGTCCCGATACACTTTTCTGTTGTGAACGTAAATGAAGCACCATCTTCTAAAATTACATCATCTTCCATAACGCCAACACGTAATTTAGGACCTTGTAAATCTGCTAGAATGGCAACATTAAAACCATTTTCTTCGTTAATTTCTCTAATGGTTTTTACCGTCTTTCTCACGTTATCATAATCTGCATGCGAAAAATTAATTCTAAAAACGTTTACACCCTCTAGGGCTAAGTTTGTTAAAATTTCTTTAGAATCTGTTGCTGGCCCAAGGGTAGCAACTATTTTTGTTTTTTTATAATCTGTCATATTAAAATATTAAAAAGTCTTTAGACTTTAAGGTGTTTTTATCTATTGAATAGGATGTTATAATCTGTTCAATGTTTTTAATTTTATTTACTGCATTTGCTAAAAACTCAAAACTTATTTCCCCAGAAATTTTAATAAAAAAATCTACTTTTTTCTTTTCTGGTATTAGATACGTTTTTGTTTCAGTTGTTAACAGTAATTCGTTTGATTCTGATTGATTTTCTCTTTTAAAACTATTGGCTATTAAAAACCAATCAAAGTCATACTTTTTACTAGAGAAATTATAGATAGAAAATGATGCTCTCTTTTTATTGCTTTCAAACTCTAAATTTTTTTGAGATTTAGAAAAATGCGTGTTTAAATTTTTATTTAGTAAATAAGCTAATTTATAGTCTTCTAAAGCTGTATGAATCCCTATTAGAGAATATTCTTCTTCACAAAAATCTCCTAAACCTAAAGCATGAATTTGCATACATTCTAAATTTATTCTAAATGATCAATCTTGCGAAATTACTAATAGTTTGTGATTTGTTAGCGAGTATGCTAAGTTATATTCACGAAAACGTTATCGCTTTAATCTAAAGAAATTTCATTTTGAAAAGCAAAATAGACTCTTTTTGAAGCCTGTTCTTCTGCTTTTTTCTTAGAAGTAGCCCTTCCTTTAGCAATTTGCTCACCATTAATACTTATTTTAACGCTAAAATGTTTTACGGGGTCATTGCCAGAATCCTCATACGTATCAAAAGTATATTTTTTCTTTTGTTTTTGACACCATTCTATAATTAAGCCTTTATAACTTGTAATTTTACCTTCTAACTTCGCAATATCTACATGCGGTACAATTACATTTTGATGTATAAATTTCTGGCAAAAATTATATCCCTTGTCCATAAAAATAGCACCTATTAAGGCTTCAAAAATATTACCATGAATATTATCACCAATGTTTGCTTGGTCTATATTACTTTTTACAAAACGAATTAAGTTTAAGTCTTTTCCTAATTCATTTAAATGCTCTCTGCTTACAATTTTAGAACGCATTTGAGTAAGATATCCTTCTGAACCTGAAGGAACTTTTTTGTACAAATAAGCGGCAATTACAGAACCTAGAATAGAATCTCCTAAAAACTCTAAACGTTCGTAATTAATAGGATTCCCTTTTTTATCTGTCATTTGAACAGATCTGTGGGTAAAAGCCTTTTTGTATTTATTTATTTTTCTTGGAGAAAAATTTAGTAGTTTTTTTAATTCGCCGTGCAATACTGCATCTTCTTTAGAATGCACTTGAACTATTTTGCGAATAAAATTCATAGATTATTCGTCTATTTTCTTAAAAGCTACACATGCATTATGCCCTCCAAAACCAAAAGTATTACTCATCGCAACCTTAATTTCTCTCTTTTGAGGTTTATTTAAGGTTAAGTTTAAATCTGGATTAATGTTCTCATCAAAATTTTGATGATTAACTGTAGGTGGTACAATACTGTGTTTCATTGCTAAAATTGCAGCAATAGACTCTATAGCACCAGCAGCACCCAATAAGTGGCCAGTCATAGATTTAGTAGAGTTGATATTAATATTCTTGGCATGCGCTCCAAAAACAGCTGAAATTGCTTTCAATTCTGCAACGTCTCCAAGCGGAGTAGAAGTACCATGTGTATTAATATGATCTACATCTTCTGGGTTTATACCAGAATTTTCTAAACAGTTTTTCATTACAGCAATTACACCAATACCTTCTGGGTGTGGCGCTGTAATATGGTAAGCATCAGATGACATTCCACCTCCAATTACCTCTGCATAAATTTTTGCGCCTCTTGCTTTGGCGTATTCGTATTCTTCTAAAACAAGCGCTCCTGCACCTTCACCTAAAACAAAACCTTCTCTGCTAGCGTCAAATGGTCTTGAAGCAGTTTCTGGAGTTTCATTCCTTGTTGACAAGGCTTGCATAGAACTAAATCCTCCAACTCCTGCAATCGTAACTGCGGCTTCACTACCTCCTGTTACAATCACATCACAATATCCTAAACGAATATAGTTTAATGCATCTATCATAGCATTTGCAGAAGAAGCACATGCGGAAACAGTTGTGTAGTTAGGCCCCATAAATCCGTATTTTATAGAAATATGTCCTGGGGCAATATCTGCAATCATTTTTGGAATAAAGAAAGGATTAAATTTTGGAGTTCCATCTCCTGCAGCGTAGTTTAAAACTTCATTTTGAAGCGTTTCTAAACCACCAATTCCTGCTCCCCAAATAACACCAACTCGTAACTTATTAATAGTTTCTAAATCTAAACCAGCATCTGCTATTGCTTCATCTGAAGCAACCATAGCATACTGGGTAAATTTATCCATCTTACGAGCAGATTTTCTATCGATGAAATCTGTAGGGTTAAAGTTTTTTACTTCACAAGCAAAACGAGTTTTGGATTTGGAAGCATCAAAATGCGTAATAGGTGCTGCTCCGCTAACTCCGTTAACTAAAGCGTTCCAATATTCTTCAATATTATTTCCTATGGGCGTTAATGCTCCAAGTCCAGTTACTACAACTCGTTTTAATTGCATATAAGTATTACTTTTTTGCTGCTTCTATATAACTAACTGCTTGACCTACAGTTCCAATATTTTCTGCTTGATCGTCTGGAATTTGAATATCAAATTCTTTTTCGAATTCCATAATTAACTCAACAGTGTCTAGAGAATCTGCTCCTAAATCGTTTGTGAAGCTAGCTTCCGTTGTTACTTCATTATCGTCTACGCCTAATTTGTCTACGATAATAGCTTTTACTCTTGATGAAATGTCTGACATAATTTTTTAATTTTAAATTTTAAATCTTGGCAAAAATACAATTCTTATTAATTATAACTAATTATTTGTACCTAAAATGATTATTAAAAGTAAATAAAATAATTTAATCTTTACTTAAAATAATCAGTTTGTTAATAATTATCCCTTTTTTTGTACCTTAGATAGATAGGTATGAAGCGTATTGTTATTTTTGCATCTGGTTCAGGCTCGAACGCAGAGAATATTATTAAATTCTTTAAGCACACTAAAACTGCAAAAGTTACTAATGTGTTGTGTAATAATGAATATGCAAAAGTTTTTGATAGATGTAAGAATTTAGAAACCAAATGTTTGCATTTTAATAAAAACGATTTTTCTGTTTCAGATACCGTATTAAATATTTTAAAAAATGAAGCAGATTTTATCGTTCTTGCTGGGTTTTTATGGAGAATCCCACAAAAAATAGTGACTGCGTTTCCAAATAAAATTATTAATATTCACCCTGCATTATTGCCAAAATATGGTGGAAAAGGAATGTATGGACTACATATTCATAAGGCAGTAAAACAAAATAATGAAGATGAAACCGGAATTACAATACACTATGTAAATGAAAATTATGACGAAGGTGCCATAATTTTTCAAGCAAAAACCGAATTAAATACTAAAGATACTCCAGAAACAATTGCAGAAAAGATTCATATTTTAGAACAGCGTCACTTTCCGAAGGTAATAGAAGAAGTAATTTTAGCTATAAATGGGTAAAAAAAAGTTTTATGTAGTTTGGAACGGGCGTAAAAAAGGTATTTATACGTCTTGGAATATCTGTAAAAAACAAATTGATGGCTTTGAAAGTGCGCAATACAAATCTTTTTCAGATTTAGACGCTGCTGAAATTGCATTCTCGAAAAACTATGAGGACTACAAAGGACAAAAAACTAAAAAACCAACACTTTCCTCTGCCGAAAAAGCAACTTATGGAAGTCCTAATTTAGAGAGTATTTCTGTAGATGCAGCTTGTTCTGGGAATCCTGGGAAAATGGAATACAGAGGTGTTTTAACCCATAACAAACAAGAGATTTTTATAAAAGGACCTTATAAAAAAGGTACCAATAATATTGGGGAATTTTTAGCATTGGTTCATGGAATTGCATTATTAAAGAGTAAAAATAAAGAAGATATTCCAATTTATTCTGATTCTAAAATTGCCATGAGTTGGGTGAAAAAGAAACAATGTAAAACGAATCTTCATTTTGATGCTTCTAACAAAGATTTACTTGAATTGATTAAAAGAGCCGAAAGCTGGCTTAAAAATAATTCTTTTAAAAATCCTATACTTAAATGGGAGACGAAAGCTTGGGGAGAAATTCCAGCTGATTTTGGTAGAAAATAGCTTTAATTTTTCAAGAATTTAATTTGTGATAATACACTTTTTTAAAGTTTAGATCTTTTTATCAAATCAAATTTAACTAGGCTATTATTTGCAAAATAATACCATCTCTTTCATATCTAACTTAGCCCAAACAAAAAAGAAGCACTAAAAATTACATTTTATAAAAAGAAACGTCTTTAAAGTTAATATTTTATAGACGTTCTTTTATTATTATGAATTTCACATTTAAAATCAATTTAATTATCATAAATAAACATTTTCTGCTATTATTTTGTTTTCATCACAAAAATTACATTAAAAGAGTCTAAATATTGAATTATATTCAACAAAACCCATAGCCTTTATAGGTTGTTCATAGCAACTAGTCCAAAAAGGAAAGTTAAATATTTATTATTATTTGGTATGTTTGTTTTAGAATGTTTTTAAATTGTTAAACATGAAAAAAAATGAAAATGAAAAAAAGATAACTAACCGCATTAGTGATGTTTTAGAAAAAGTTGTTTATCGAAGAAAAAAATTGGGTCTATCGCAAACAGATATAGCTAATAAATTAGAAATAACTTTAAGTGGTTATTATAAAATGGAAACAGGCAAAACAAAATTAGATGTTAGGCGTCTGCTTGAGCTCTCTGAAGTTTTAAAAGTAGACCTTGAATATTTTTTAAAAGAGTGAAGTTTTCAAAACATAAAAAAAAGAAAAAGAATGAAAAATGAAAAAAAAATCAAATGCAAAATCTAATTATTTTGCAATATTAAAAAAAATTAAAGCTTGCAGATCGCATAGAAATATTACCCAAATAACTTTAGCTAAACACCTTAATATAGGTGAAAGCGGGTATTTTAAAATAGAAAAAGGCAAGAGTAAATTAGATATAGAAAGATTGTTTGAAATTTTAGAACTTCTAGAAGTAAGTCCTGAAGAATTTTTTAAAGGAATAAAGTAAAATACCGATACAATAAAAGCCCAAAATAAATTAGTTTTGGACTTTTCGATGTTTAAAACTCAAAAATATATTGAGGTATTCAATTTAAGGTTGTTTTATTTTTGATAGCAATGACAAAAATTAAATAGAGGCTTTCATTAACTCTCTATTCATTCTAGCAATGTTGTCTAAAGAAATTCCTTTTGGACATTCTACTTCACATGCGCCGGTGTTTGTACAATTTCCAAAACCTTCTAAATCCATTTGTGCCACCATGTTTCTAACTCTGTCTGCAGCCTCTACTTGTCCTTGTGGAAGCAGAGCGTACTGAGATACTTTTGCTCCAACAAATAGCATTGCAGAGCTATTTTTACACGTTGCTACACAAGCACCACAGCCAATACAAGTAGCTGCGTCCATTGCCGTATCTGCTGCTTGTTTCGAAATAGGGATTGCGTTTGCATCTTGCGTATTTCCTGAGGTGTTTACAGAAATATACCCACCTGCATGTTGTATTCTATCAAAGGCAGATCTGTCTACCACTAAATCTTTAACTACCGGAAAAGCACCTGCTCTCCATGGTTCAATAGTAATTGTATCGCCATCCTTAAACATTCTCATGTGTAATTGACAGGTTGTTACTCCTCTATCGGGTCCGTGTGCTTCGCCATTAATATACATAGAACACATTCCGCAAATTCCCTCTCTACAGTCATGATCAAAAGCTACTGGTTGTTCACCAGCATTTACTAACTGCTCGTTCAAAACATCCATCATTTCTAAGAAAGACATACTTCCTGAAATTTCAGTCACTTTGTAATCGACCATTTTTCCCTTGTCCTTTGCATCTACTTGACGCCAAATTTTAAGTGTTAAATTCATAATGTCTCTATTATTTATAACTTCTTTCTTTAACTTCTATATTCTCGTAAGCCAATTCTTCTTTGTGTAAAACAGCATCTTTTGGCTCGCCTTTATATTCCCAAGCAGAAACAAACTGAAATTCTTTAATTCTTTTTGCCTCACCGTCTTCTGTTTGATGCTCTTCTCTGAAATGCCCACCAGCAGACTCTTCTCTTACCAAAGCATCTTTTGCAAATAATTCTCCTAATTCAAGAAAATCTGCTACTCTGCCTGCTTTCGCTAATTGCTCGTTATATTCTGTGCTCGTTCCGGGTACATTTACGTGCTGCCAGAAATCTTTTCTAAGTGCAGAAATTTCTTCAATCGCTATTTCTAAACCTTCAGCGTTTCTAGACATCCCACATTTGTCCCACATAATTTTACCTAATTTCTTGTGGTAATAATCTACAGAATGTGTTCCTTCATTGTTAATAAAGAATTCAATTCTTTCTGTCACTTCTTTTTCTGCAGCTTCAAATTCTGAGCTTTCAGTGGAGATTTTACCAGTTCTAATATCATCTGCTAAGTAATCTCCGATAGTATATGGCAATACAAAATACCCATCTGCTAAACCTTGCATTAATGCAGAAGCCCCTAATCTATTTGCTCCGTGATCAGAGAAATTTGCTTCTCCAATTGCGTAACAACCAGGTATTGTAGTCATCAAATTATAATCTACCCAAACACCACCCATTGTATAATGCACTGCAGGATAAATCATCATTGGTGTTTCATACGGATTCTCGTCTACGATTTTCTCGTACATCTGAAATAAATTACCATATTTAGCCTTTACAATTTCTTGCCCTAATTCTTTTATTTTTGCTTCAGAAGGGTTTGAAATATTCTGAATCTTTGCTTGTTCTTTTCCGTAACGTTCAAAAGAAGCCGCAAAATCTAAGTATACTGCTTCACCAGTTGCATTCACTCCATAACCTGCATCACAACGCTCTTTTGCTGCTCTAGATGCAACATCACGAGGCACTAGGTTACCAAATGCTGGATAACGTCTTTCTAAATAATAATCTCTTTGATCTTCCGTTAATTCTGTTGGTTTTTTACTTCCTTCTCTAATTGCCTTCACATCTTCTAAATTCTTTGGAACCCAGATTCTACCGTCATTTCTCAATGACTCTGACATTAACGTTAACTTCGATTGATAATCTCCAGATCTAGGAATACATGTTGGGTGAATTTGTGTGTAACAAGGATTTGCAAAATAGGCTCCTTTTTTATGCACTTTCCAACCTGCAGTTACATTAGAACCCATTGCATTGGTAGATAAGAAATATACATTTCCGTAACCCCCTGAAGCAATAACAACTGCATGTGCAGAATGTCTTTCAATTTCTCCTGTAACTAAATTTCTTGCTATAATTCCTCTTGCTTTTCCGTCTACAACAACAACATCTAACATTTCATGACGATTGAACATTTCAATCTTTCCACGAGCAATTTGTCTGTTCATTGCAGAATAAGCTCCTAATAATAATTGTTGTCCTGTTTGCCCTTTTGCGTAGAAGGTTCTAGAAACTAAAACACCCCCAAAAGAACGGTTGTCTAACAAACCGCCATAATCACGTGCAAAAGGAACTCCTTGTGCCACACATTGATCGATGATATTTGCAGAAACCTCTGCCAACCTATATACGTTTGCCTCACGAGAACGGTAATCTCCTCCTTTTACAGTGTCATAAAACAATCTGTAAGTAGAATCTCCATCTCCTTGGTAATTTTTTGCTGCATTAATTCCTCCTTGTGCTGCAATTGAATGCGCCCTTCTTGGAGAGTCTTGGTAAGCAAATGCTTTTACGTTATAACCTAATTCTGCTAACGTTGCAGAAGCAGAACCACCTGCTAAACCGGTACCAACAACAATCACATCGATATGACGTTTATTTGCAGGATTTACAAGATTGATATGATTTTTATAATCTGTCCATTTATCTTTAATGGGACCTTTTGGTATTTTTGAATCTAAAGCCATAATTGTATACGATTAATGGTTTAAGTGATGATAAATAGCAATAAAAATAAAACCTGCTGGAATTATTATAGCATATGCTTTACCAATATTTTGTAGGGTTTTCTTTCTTCCTGCAGTACCTCCCATAGATTGAAATGCTGAAGTAAAACCATGTGCTAAGTGCAATCCTAAAAGCACAAAGCAAAAGGCATAAGCACCTACTCTTAATGGGTTTGCAAATTTATGAACCAATTCTTCGTGGTAACGGAAACCTTCTATACCTTCCATTGTACCAGACCAATCTCCTTGTATGAATTTTGTATTGATTTCTGGAAACCAAAAATCAACAAAATGTAAACCAATAAAAGCTAGAATTGTAATCCCACTCCAAATCATATTTCTGCTCATCCAAGATGAATTTGCAGCACCATTGTTTTTTGCATAAGATACTTTTCTTGCTTTAGAGTTTCTTAACTCTAAAATGAAGCCCATTACAAAATGAAATACAACCGCAAAAATTAATACAGGCTGCAATGCAAACTGAACTAAAGGATTTGTACCCATAAAATGAGATACTTCGTTAAAAGTGTCTGGACTTAAAACTGATAAAATATTTATTGCTAAATGCTGAAGTAGAAAGAACATTAAGAAAAACGCCGAAAGCGCCATTGCTACTTTTCTTCCAATTGAAGATTTAAAAAATCCACTCATTGTATAATTAATTAAAATTTTGAGTACAAAAATACGCCTAAAGAATTTTGGGTGCAAAGAATTTATAACGTTTTCGCTAAAATTTAGAACAATTTTAAATAGCTTCCTTTTAGATTAAGTTAAAACAAATGTTAAAAAACCGCTTGTGTTTGCTATTACTTTGAGGAAATCACTAGAAATAAGGATTAAAACGCACTACGTGTTTTATGTTTCTACTTTTTAAGACCTCACCAACTTTAAAAAACCATGAGGTCTATTGCGCTATTTTATTGAATCTCAAAGGTGTTTTTAGAGCTTTCAATTTTTACAGTATATACTCCTTTTAATAAATAAAAAATACCATTTTTAGCTTCCTTTAATTCACCGTTTTTGCTTAATTTTTCAAAAGCTTTTTTTCCTTTTTTAGAAAAAGAAACATCAAAAGAAAGTTCATTAAACCCTTTATCTGCAGCAACAGAAATTGAATTCACTTTTATATCTCCCGAATAAATAGCAATCGTTATTTTTTTACTTGAATTTGAATAAAAAGGAATTTTAACTTCTGGCGTATTTGCTATTCTCCATTGACTCCAAGAACGACCCCAATTTTTACTTTTTCTAACATTTTCAATTGCAAACACATGAATAGCTTTTTCTAAAACAGCAGCATTCATTTTTTGAAGTGCAGCAACGTTTGTTTTGTATAAACTTCTACCATGCGTTCCTACAATTAAATGTTTTGCTGTTGGTTGTATTACCAAATCATGTACTGCAACATTTGGTAAATTATTACTAAATGCTTCCCAAGAACCTCCGCCATTTAAAGAAACATACAGCCCATTATCTGTACCTACAAATAACATATTTTCGTTTTCAGAATCTTCTCTAATTACATTTACTGCAGCTGCAGGAAGTGAATTCCCAATATTTTTCCATGTTTGTCCGTAATCATCAGAAACATAGACATAGGCTGTAAAATCGTCAAAACGATACCCATTTAAAGTCGCATATACACGCTCTTTTTTAAATTTTGAAGCAATTACCCGAGACACCCATAAGTTTTGAGGTAAATTATTAGAAATACACACCCAGCTACCTCCGCCATTTTTAGTTATATTGATGTTTCCGTCATCTGATCCTGTATAAATTAATCCAAATTTAAATGGACTTTCAGATATTGAAGTCAAGGTTCCATAAGCCACATTTCCTTTTTTCCCACCAGTGGTTAAATCTTCAGAAATTGTTTCCCAATCGTCTCCTTTATTCAATGATCTGTGCAATTTATTTCCTCCTAAATATAAAATATCTTGGTTGTGTTTTGATAAATGAATGGGTGTTTGCCAATTAAAACGGTACGGGTTGTCACCTAAAACGTGTTTTGGTTGAATGTATTTTTGCGTGCCTGCTGCTCGATTAATTCTGTAGTAATTTCCAAACTGATATCCAGTATAAACAATATCAGGGTTTCTATCATCTACCTGCACTTGCATGCCGTCTCCACCCATAATAGATTCGTAGGGATTTTGACCAGATTGTTTCCAACCCTTGTTAATTTTTGAATTATTGTCTGCAACCCAAACACCGTTGTCTTGCAAACCACCATATACTTTATAATTTTTCTGATTGTCTGCATATACCGAGTAAAACTGACCAACTGCAGGGTCGTTTAACTTCGTCCAGTTTTTACCATCATCATAAGACATGTTTAAACCCCCATCATTCCCGTTTAAAATATGACCTGATTTTGTAGGATTTATCCATAATGCTTGATGATCTGAATGCACATTTTCTTTACTAATTGAACTAAATGTTTTTCCGCCATCTTTAGACTTTATAATTGGAACACCTAAAACGTATATTCCACTTTCATCTTGCAGGTCTACTCTAATTTCACCAAAATAATAGCCATAAGAACTGTATACACCATCTAGAAAATTATCATGTGTTTTCTTCCAAGAAATACCCCCATTTGTTGTTTTAAAAACTTCTGCACCTATTACCTGGGTGTCAAATAACATCGCATTTGCATCTTCTAAATACTTTGCCAAGTCTATTGGTTTTACAGAACCAACACGTACCATTTGCTTTACATTTTCTGCTCTATATTTTTCTTGAAAACCGTTATCTTTTAAAAATATGTTTAGTTTTTTATCAGTTAATTTTAAAAAATCTGCAGAAGACATTGTTTTAAAATCTTCTTTAGAAAGCTCATCTGAAGCCTTTTTATCTTCATCTTTTGGCCTTCTAAACTGGCTATCATGCAAGGCATACACAGTGTTTTCATTAAAAACAGCCAATCCAATTCTACCGACACCGTCTCCTGTTGGAAATCCGCTTTTATCTGCAATCTTAGTCCAAGAGTTTCCTGCATCTATACTTTTGTAAATACTCGAACTATATCCATCCCCATCAAAATTCCATGCTTTACGCTCTCTTTCCCAAGAAGCAGCATACATAATATTAAAGTTTTCTGGCGCAACTGCAACATCAATAACTCCTGTATTTTCGTTTATAAATAAGGTCTTTGTCCATGTTTCTCCACCATTTATTGTTTTAAATATTCCTCTTTCTAAGTTTGAAGAGTATAAATGACCAATGACGCCTACAATAACCTCATCTGTATTGGTAGGGTTAATTAAAATTCTACTAACATGATGCGAATCTAAAAGGCCAACATTTATCCAATTTTTTCCATTATCTGTAGACTTTAACATTCCAATTCCGGCATAACTAGAGCGAGATGAGTTTTTTTCGCCCGTACCTACCCAAATGGTTCCAGAAGACCAATCTACTGCAATATCACCAATATTTTGCGTTGGAGAATTGTCTAAAATAGGTGTAAAAGTTGTTCCGTTGTTGTTTGTATGCCACAAACCTCCAGACGCGTACCCTACATAGAATTCTGCTGTATTATTAGGATTTACAGCAACATCTGCCACACGACCACTCATTACCGTTGGCCCAATGTTGGTAAATGCCACATTTTTTACTAGTGAAGATTTCATCATTTGATGCTTCTTCTCAAGGGAGTTTTGTATAATGTCTGAGTTTGTTGATGTTTGTGCGGTTAATACGAATGAAAAACAAAGCATTAAAAGTGTGAAAATAGATTTCATAAGAGCTAAGGTTTAATTTAAAAAATTGAAATTACCACTTGTAATTTCAATATCAAAATAATTAACATAAAATTGAGTTCTTGTAAATATTTTTCTCCAACTTTAAAGAATGTATCTTTGTGGGCTGAAACAACTACATAAAGTTGCTTTCGTAAATATTATTTATGACATTTAAAGATTTAGGTTTATCTCCGCCGTTGGTAAAAGCAGTTGAAGAGAAAGGATATACCAAACCATCACCAATTCAAGAAAAAGCAATTCCACATATATTAGCAGGAAAAGACATTTTAGCTTCTGCACAAACAGGAACAGGAAAAACAGCCGGTTTTACTTTACCTGTTTTACAGCATTTAGTAGCAACAAGGCACCCAAAATACAGGCCTTTACGTGTTTTAGTACTAACACCAACAAGGGAATTGGCTGCACAAGTACAAGACAACGTAAGAGAATATAGTAAATATGTAGATATTAAATCTGCAGTAGTTTTTGGTGGTGTAAACGCAAAACCACAAATTGCAACCTTAAGAAGTGGTGTAGACATTTTAGTAGCAACACCGG
>Ga0209197_1000817_pt1 | contig 20873 bp, 28 predicted proteins | sample COGITO_mtgs_1105_4_FD_184802 | JGI IMG/M metagenome (GOLD analysis project Ga0209197, IMG submission 184802) | Pelagic marine microbial communities from North Sea - COGITO_mtgs_110512 (SPAdes) (version 2) | ecosystem: Environmental > Aquatic > Marine > Epipelagic ... | reverse complement strand
AATAACTAATAACTAGAGGAAATACCTATGGGTTCCATAGAAATTATTGAACATGAAAAGATCTTAGCTCTACCCGAGCATCTTAACTACGACCCAATCAAAGAGCCCCAGACTCGAAATGGGCGCGAAGTATTAGATAAGTTCTGGGTCATAAACCCCAAAACCGATCAAGTCATTGGCGATGGCAAATCTCAGCACAGACCTACCAACTTCAATACGATGTGGGAAAGTTTACGTCAAGGTTTACTCCGATCTTCATTAGACCTGAGTAACGCAAGGACTAATTTCTGGGGTTACAACAACGATGCGAGTTTCCGCGCTGAAATCGTGTTACCCAACCACAACTTCGTTAAGCAGCTCAACGAACCTGCGTGCTTAAAGATCAAAGTCATTGACAGCCACGATCAGAAGTTCCGCCGTCAAATTAGTGCCATGATTATGCGATTAGCGTGTCTAAACGGCATGATCTCAGTGGCTGAGAACACTTCAATGTCTCAAAAGCACACTGCTAACTCAATGCCCGAAGTCATGGGTGCTGTCGCATCAGCTTGGCCTAAGATGTTGACTCAAGAAGCTGAGATGATGAACCACATGCGCAATGTGCATGTATCAGACGAAGCTGCCCTGGCCTTTTACAGTGAGCACCTAGCCACACGTAAAACACGCACGGGTATCGAGGTTAACAAAGCTCGCTTGAACTATATCAAGGTAATTCATGATAGCTACAAAATGCCTAACGATGCTTACAAAGTCTACAACACACTGACTCACCTCTCGACTCACATCGAGACACAACGTGAAGGTGCGTGCCCTATGACTAAGCAGCTAAGGATGGAGACTGAAATCCAATCCATTATCCGAGGTGACTCGTTTAAGCAGTTAGCTAAGTTAGAAGATTTTGCAGTTGCAGCTTAATCTGTATTGTGAAATAGTAGTTCAACTAATAAGATAGACGTTCGTTTCAAATTTAAAGGGATTTTTTTGATGAGCGATTTTTGTGACGATGCTTCAAAAACATCAGAGCTCTATCTTGCTATCGCCTTAAACAACCGACCAGCCAATGGGCCACAACCCAAAGGCTTTTGTTACAACTGCAGGGAGCCGCTCGCATCAGGGCTCCGCTTTTGTGATGAAGATTGTAGGGACGATTGGGCTATTTTATCCAACAAATAAAGGAAGCGCATGGGCCAAGAAAGTAGTTTGTGGAGTGCTAATGAAGTGAATTTCTTAAAAGATCGCTTCGACCACCTAACCACTGAACAATTGGCGCAAGCACTCGAAAGAAGCATGGGAAGTGTTCGAGTTCAAGCTTGCAGACTTAATCTCTCCGCTCGGCACGGACGAGAAAAAGCATCTATTCGACGTCGACTTGAAGCTGATAGATCAGCTTTTCTTCAAGACCCTTGTATGGTCACGCCATCTTCACGCGTCGGTGAATACTGGCCTCGCTACAACATTCCTCTATAACACTGTACGCAGTAAGGAGCACACATGACTAAGCTGACCTTCTTAGAAGCAGCCAACGGCACACCTATCGGTAAAACCTTTAGTGCGACGAAAAGCAGCCCCAACCCTAAAATCAAAGAACTCAATAGTTTTGAGTACAGCCCCACCACATTAAAAGAGCGCTACGACCTTATCGTAGAGCATGCTGCCAAAGGTCACGTCATGCTTCGTGGGAATTTAACCAAGCTCCTAGTTAAAGAAAGCCGTGGGGGTCTGACTAATAAAACTGAACCAAATTCAACCCTCATGCTTGATGTAGATAAATTAAATTTAGAAGGTTACGTACCCCCTACATCAAAATTACGGAGCTTTGATGTAGAGCGTATTTGTGAGCGTGTGATCGAGATGCTCCCTGTTGAATTCTCGCTATCCAGCTATATCGGACATGCGTCATCGTCTATGGGGCGCTCCACCTCATCTCATGTGTCTGTGCACATCGAGTTCCTTCTGGATTCACCCATTAACCCTCAAGTCCTCAAGGATTACATTCGCCACCTTAACTTTACTTGCGAAAAAATAAGTACCCAACTAAAACTGGCAAATACAAGTACGTCTACTAAATGTATCTTAGACCCTAGTGTTGCTAGCAACTCACACCTTATATACATTTCACCGCCTATATTCAACGGCGTTGAAGACCCGTTTCAAAGTCCTGAGCAAAGATTCTGTCTCGTAGAAAAGACTAATGAGCTTCTGCCCATTACAGGCCAGTTAGCCACGATGGAAGATAAGTCGATGACTGCGATACAGAACAAACGGCTAGATGCACTGCGTAGGCTCGCAACCCTCCCTGTGTATCGACCAAAGCGAAAAGACTACGTAACTAAAGAAGGTAAATTACGTGTCGTCGTCAACCCTGATAAATTCAAGCTTACTATCTGTAGCATCGACGAAGAGTTTGTGCGTTTCAACTCTGACAATTCAAATAACTATAAGTATTGGGCTCGCTTAACCTCTCCGCATATCATTCATTGCTGGAACGGCGACGATTCTTTTGAGTTTCAAAAAGCTGATCCAGAAAGTTACGCGGAGTTTATTGCGACCTACAAGACCAACATCGACAAAGTTACCAACGAGACTGCCCTAGTCTTTCGTGACATACGTACCGATAAGCACTACACCATGTTGTATGACGTTAAAGCTGACGAGATCTTGCCTGGTCTTGACGACGATACGTACATCTACGAGTCTAATATCGGTAATTTAGAGTCTTGGTTATCTGAGTATGGTCAGCCCATGCCTGATCCTATCCAATCACTCCATTATGTGTACAACCCAATGGAGACCGCCACAGTCAGACATGAACTTAATGGCCTCGTCAATAAGTATCACGCTCCCAAGCATGTCAAAAAACCCAAACGGATAGACCCTGAGTTTCAAAATATCTCTTATGACGTTGGCGCTACCGATAACATGGGCGGCACGATGCTCAAAGCTCTGTGTCCTAATATCTACAAGATCATGTGGCACATGACCGGCAGTACCCAGTTAGAGTTCGAGCACTTCATCAACTGGTTAGCTGCTGCCATAGACAAGAAGGAACCATTGCAGACTGTCTGGATCTTCTCAGGCACACAAGGTACGGGCAAAGGTTTGTTCTTCAACTACATACTGACTCCCATGATTGGCGAAAGTAATGTTGCTATCAAAGCGATCTCTGCATTAGAAGACAGCTTTAACAGTTACCTATCTGACAAGTTGTTTGTTGCCCTTGATGAGTTTCACATTACCGACTCCAAACAAGACCAGCGCACCTTCGACCAGATCAAACTCATTACAGGCGGCGAGCGTGTGGATGTACGCGCCATGTATAAAGAAAGCAAAAACATGAAAATGTACTGCAACTTTATGTTCTTCAGTAACCACGCCGATGTTGCTCGTTTAGATGATGGCGATAGACGACATAACGTGGGCTTCCCTCAAGCTATTAAGATTAAAGAAGCCTATCCCGAGCTATTCGACAACAACATCGACATCAAAGCGCTACTTGGCGATGAAGTCAGTGACTTGTATGCCTTTTTACACGCATTCGACTACAACCAGCTCGCTGCGACGACCTGCATAGAGAATGATGCTAAGCGCAACATGCGTGTCGCTGGTATGGGCGTCCATCAGAAGTTCTGCTTCGCTTTACGTGAGGGCGATCTCGACTACTTTGTCGAAAACATGAATGCGCTCAATGGTACACCTTCTCACTTACTCAATGTTAAGCAAGTTGCTGAAAAGACATTGACTAAATGGATTGACGATGCCGTTAACACACTACCTAGTGACGTATCTGTTGCAGAAGCTCACGCAATGTACTTGGTGCTTAACCCTGACAGCAACTCCACAAGTCAGAAGTTCGCCACCATGCTGACACGCAACGATGTCAACCAAGAACGTAAGCGTAAAAACGGCATACGCGCAAAATATGTTGTCACCCGCTTCAAATTCACTGACTACGATGCCACCGACTTCTTAGATAAAGCGCCCAATGTGATTCCTGCCCACAAGCGAGTCACTAACATGGTCGAAATACCCGACTTACCCAAAAAAGCTGAACCCGACTTTTAGGAGCCTGTATGGAACGCATTGATCAATTCTCAGCCTATGAAGTAAGGCATCTCATTCAACCCATTGCTCTTAAAGAAGGTGATGAAATTGCCCTACTTAACGAATACATCATCGGTGAAGTTGAAAAAGCCATGGTAAAAGACGCAGACGGAATGAAGCAGCATCTCATAAGCCTGTATCAGTACATTAACATAAAACCAAAGGTGCATTAATGGACGACTTACCCACATTCGACCCAAAAAAACATCAAATGGCCTCTAAAAATACTGACGCCCCGTTAGAGTTCAATAACACTGTGTTTGACCCTAAAGCCGCCAGAGAATCAGCGCGTCGAGAGCGCATGACCCGCCTTGACCCACTCGATGCGCCGTTAGGACTCATCCCAACCACCTCATTCTCATCATTGTCTAACTTTGAGCAGTGCCCTTACCATGTGTACCTGAGTAAAGTTGAGAAATGCCCTGATGTGTCTGGCCCCGCAGCGTTACGCGGTACGGAAATCCACGATAAAGCAGAAAACTTCATCAAAGGTGAAGGGACGGATGACGTACCTAAAGAATTGATGAAATTTGAGTCATTATTCTCTGATTTACGCGCACGCTACTCTGATGGGCAGATACATGTTGAAGAAGATTGGGCTTTCACCCGCGAATGGGAGTCGACGGGCTGGTCAGAAGAAAACACTTGGCTGAGAATGAAGTTAGACGCGCTTGACCTTGAATCACCCACTTCTGCCATCGTCTATGATTGGAAAACAGGGCGGAAGTTCGGCAACGAAGTGAAACACGGGCAACAAGCCCTGCTCTACGTCATATCGACCTTCATTAAGTGGCCTGAACTTGAGTTTGTAGAAGCCAACATGATCTACACCGACAAAGGTGAGGTTATGAAGACGGCCTACTCACGCGATCAAGCCATGTTGTTCTTTGACCGCTATAACCTTCGCTTCAACCAAGCCACCACTTGTGTTGATTTCAAACCTACCCCCAATGCCAGCTCATGCAAATGGTGTCCGCACTCAAAAGTGCAAGAAGGACTCGATAACCCTGCATGTCAATGGCGTTACGCCCCTCACTAGGAGTAAAAATTATGTCTAATTATCAAACAGCGAATGGTAGCTTTAAGCTATCGACGCGTGAATGGCCTAAATTCCGAACTAACTTAATTAAAAGTATTAACTGCTTTCACAAAGACGTTGAACAACGTGCTGTTAATTTTGCAAAAGAGTTTAATGCGAAACCTAAGAAAGTTCGACTCTATAGCGGTACGTCTTATCCTAAATTACCTTCAGGTGTTGAATACCCCCATGCCTACAGATCGCACTACTCGAGAGCGCACGTTAGTGAGCTTCTGGAATGGAGCCAAGATGCTGGAAAGTATTCAGTCAATAAAACTAAATTAAAAAAACAGCCTACTTCTAAAAACTTTTCTCTTGACTATCGCGATTGCTCTATTGAGCTGATCAATGAAAGTCGGAGTGTTTCAATTGATGTTGACTACAACAATCACTCCTTTGACACCTTTCAAGACGACCCAATCGCTGACCTCCTAGAAATGCATTTAGAGCGTGTGAAGTGGACACGCGGCACAGGTGGATTCATCTATTTTCGAAGTGAATATGACGAACATAATGAATCAACCCGCCTTTGGTGCTATGGCCCTAGAGGAAATAGATCATGAGTAACCTAATCTGCACAGGCCATGAAGGGCGCAGCTGGATCGTCTGTTGGACAATCCAAACCAAAGCCATTGGGTACGTCGATGCTGACTATTATGAAGTGTTCGAGTCCCTCGCAGAAGCAAGGCAACGCTTCGATATTATTAGCCGTAAAGATTCCACTTACGTTATCACGATCTGTGCAGTGATGCACAGTAGCGACTACGAAACCCACCCTGCTTTTGAGGAAGCCCAATGAGCGAACTAGCCCAACAAATCTATGCCACATGCGCAGCCGAAGCATTATTTCAAGAACAGAGCCAAGAACATGGCATAGCAGCAGAAGAATTAGCTTTGATCGCAAGTTTTGCTTTCATTGCTGCAGAAGAATTCCATAAATTAGAGGACATGACTCATGAAGAACGGAAGAAATACGTCACTACCTGTGCCGCTCGACTTACCGCCTCTCTTTGATCACCAGGCATCCACGATTGCGTTCTTACTTAACCAGGAGCGTGCTTTAATTACCTCTGACGCAGGTACGGGTAAGACTCGTTGTGTCTTAGAAGCCTTTAAGCAGTCAGAATCACGCCGCATGTTAGTGCTTGCGCCGTTATCTATACTCAAACCCGCTTGGGGTGACGACATTGACCAATGGACACCTGATTTAACGTGGGGTATCTCAACGTCACAAAGCGCCAAAGCGCGTCGACAAGCATTCGATAGCAAATGCGACATTGTGATTACCAATCACGATGCTGTTAAGTGGTTACTCAAGCCCGCTAACATTTCTTTGCTCCACGATTTCGACATGATTTGTGTGGATGAAGTCACTGCATTTAAGAACCCAACCTCAGATCGTAGCAGGGCCATACGCAGCCTTGTAGACCTGTTTGAGCGAAGGGTAATGATGTCAGGCACTATCACTCCAAACAGCGTGACGGACATCTGGCATCCTTGTGTGCTGCTTGACGATGGAGAACGTCTAGGTCGGTCTTTCTACGGCTTCAGACTGCAAGTGTGCACCCCAAAACAGGTGGGGCCTAACCCTAATCAGGTTAAATGGTTAGACAATGTAGGTGCAGAAGATCAAGTTGCTGCCAAGATACATGACATTACCATTCGCTATCGTTTTGAGGATTGCATCGACATTCCTGAAAACACGAACCGCATGATGTACATCGACTTGCCCAGTAAACTGCAAACGGATTACATCATCCTTAAAGAACAAGCCATATTAGAAGCGGAGTCTGGCGTTATTATCAACGCTATTCACGCAGGCGCTAAATATCAGAAATTACTCCAACTGTGTTCAGGTGCAGTGTATGACGAGAACGGGGCAACCCAAGTATTTTCTACGGCTCGATCACAATTGGTTATGGATCTAGTTGCAGAACGCGACCACACAGTCGTTGCCTTCAATTGGAAACACCAAAAAGCGGAATTGCTGAAGATTGCTGACAAAATGGGCTTTGCCTATGCTGTTATTGACGGCGAAACTTCACGATCTGCGCGGGAAAAAGCAGTCGAAGCCTTCCAAGCTGGAAAGCTCAAAGTCTTGTTTGCTCACCCTGCGTCAGCGAGTCACGGACTGACTCTCACGAAAGGTTGCGCCACTATTTGGGCCAGCCCTACTAACCGATCCGAACTGTTCTCACAGTTTAACTCACGCATCTATCGTGCTGGGCAAAAACGTAAGACAGAAACGATCACTATCGCAGCTCGCGATACATTTGAAGAAGATGCCTACAATACCTTAGACGGCAAATTAGCTGCTATGGGTTCCTTGTTGGATATTTTTCAGAAAAACACGGCATTTGCCGCATAACTAAAATATAGAGGAAGTACCTATGTCTAATTCAATCGACTTTAACGCTGCATTCACCGAAGCTGAAGCCACTACATCATTTGATCAGTTGCTCACTGTGCTTAACATGGCTACAAAAGCTGTCAAAGCTGAACGTGATCGTCTAACTAAAGACGATACAGCTGAAGTGAAATTTACAGCCGCTGTAAAAAGAGTGTCTGAGTTATCTCAACAGTTAGCTGAAGATCCTGCATTGATCGATGATTACCTTGAAGCTGCTACTGAGATGCGTAAGGCCAATACCTCTCGTCTCAACCGCGATGAAAAGTCTATCCCACAGTGGGATGCGATTAATGAGTGCTGGGAATACGCTCAAGACTTAATGAATGGTTTGAGTCAAGAAGAAACTGAAGCTGAACTTGCGCTTGCCGCATAGGAGTTAGTATGTCTGATATGACCTTAAAAGAGCTATTGAATACGGCTTTGCACATACGCACCGACAAGCAAGCGCTTGAACGTGACGTAAAAGTGCTATCCGCCAGCTTAGAGGAAATAAAAGAGCAGATCCGCACCAAGATGCACGCTGAAGGTATAGAGCGCACATCTGTTGACGGCATCACTGTATCCCTGTCTGACGCTACTGTTTATAACATAGCTGATTACGGCCTTTTCCATGACTTTATTATGGCAGAAGGTCACACAGGGCTGCTGCAAAGACGAGTATCCAACCTATACGTTAAAGATCTTCTAAAGACCTTTGATGCTATACCAGGGCTCGTTCCTTTTGCCAAGGAGAACGTCAATCTTCGGGTTGGCTAGTATCTTTTTAGTAGCTGAACTGCTATAATAATCAAGTTCGCCCGCCCTCTTGCGGGCTTACTAATCCAAAATCTAAAATAGTGAGAACTAATATGTCTAAATCAATCGTATCCTTCCAATCTGCCGACGTTATGCCTGCTTACCTTATCCAAGGTTCTAGTCTAGGTAACGAAAACGTATCCGCCTCAGATATGGTTATCCCTACCCTAGCATTAGCGCAAGCAATGAGTCCTGAAGTGGGAAAGAAAAGTGACCCTAAGCACATTAAAGGCTTAGAACTGGGCCATGTTTTCAATAAGCTGACAGGTGAGTTCTGGGACAGCGTTTTTGTGCTTAACCTCAAGTTTGAGACTGGGTTCACCATCTTTAAGAAGCGTGAGAACGGAAGTGGCTATGAAGGTAATCACCCAACTGAAGCTGCTGCTAACCAGCACATAGCAGATAACAATCTTATTGCTGAACACTACGACATTGTAGACACGGCGTTACACACTGTTGCTTTGCTAGATGAAAATGGCGAGAACCCAAAAGTAGCCCAAATCTACATGGCGGGTGCCAACAAAAAGATCTCTGATGCGTGGAATACTGCATTAGCAGGTTATAAATGTGATCGTTTCTCGACTGTTTGGGCGTTGTCCTCCGCTGAAGAGGCCAACAAAAAAGGCCAAAGCTACCAAGTGTTTAAAGCATCTATGGTAGGTTACGCTGACGAGAAATTGAACGCTGAAGCCCGCGCTACTTACTTTGCCATGCAAGGCATGACCGACCCTACCATCCACTAGGTAGTAGGTAGATACAAGCCATCCCTCGGGGTGGCTTTTTTAACTCTGGAGGAAATTATGACTAAATATGCAGCTGAAGTTCAATGCACTGCCCAAGTAGTAATTCAAGCTGAAACAAAAGAAGAAGCCCAAAAGAAAATAGAGGCTATGGGTTTAGCATCTATTATGGAGACTTGTGAGGACTCCTTTTGGGGTATTAACCACATTGATAGTGTGCAGACGTATGATAAAGAAGCTAATCGTTTTATAGCGGCCTAAGCACCTCAATAAAAGCCATCCCTCGGGGTGGCTTTTTTATAGCTGGAGATAAAATGAACGAGCATAGCTACATCAAAGCCATACACAAAATGCTTCCCTCAACTGTGTACAAATGGAAGATCAACGATAATTTTCATGGTGGCGTAGCGGACGCGTATTACTCTGGCTCAGGTGGCGACCTGTGGATTGAGTATAAGTACGTGTCTAATCCTCCTAAGCGTTCCAGTACTGAAATGAAGACATGCCTGTCCTTGCAGCAATTGCATTGGTTAAAAAGCCGTCAAGAAGAAGGCCGTAAAGTGGCATTAGTGATTGGTATGCAAGCGCCTGTAGGAATGCGGTCTAAAGATAACCTGATCATCACTGATTTTAGTCAAAAAGTGACCATAGATACCTTTAGTAGTTCAGCTATTGACAAACGTGGGGTTGCTGAGTTTATAATGTCGTCATGCCTCGAAGAAGTGGCATAGCAACGTATGAATGGGCGTAGATCCATACAACTATATAAACTACAGGAAGACACCCAATGGCTAAAGCGAGCTTACTCGTTGGAACCGATGCTTCGCCCGAAGCAGAAAGTCGAGCAGTCCAACGTATTCTCTCTATCTATAATCGCCTTAAAGCTGACGAAGGATTAAATCAAACCCTACTTGCCCAAAAAATGGGCCTCAAACAACAAAGTGCCATATCACAGTACTTCCTCGGTAAAGTTCCTTTGAACATGACTGCGGTTGTTAATTTCGCCCAGGCTATGAATGTCTCCCCTTCAGACATTTATCCTGAATTAATGGAACCAGTACGCACATCTTTTTACCCTAAAGTATCAATTGCTGTGCGCTACGCAATTAGAGGAAATCCTACCATTGACGCTATACAATCTGTTGAAGTCCAAGGAGACTTGGAACCTTACGCAGTACAGATTAATGTAGATGACTACCTACCCTACATAGCTAAAGACTCATTTATCGTATGCTCCAATCGTGTTAAACCACAATCTGGGGCTGAAGTGTTCGTAGAACTTAACGATGGAAATCGTTTTGTTGGACGCTTCTTCTATAGCGAAAAGGGAATTACGCAAATTCTGAAACTGCAAGACAATTGCATATATGACCTTCAAAGTGAAGATGTCATAGTTTGCGATATGGTGATTGGTACTCACCGACAAAATAACTGGGAGCTAAAATAATGTTAGTTCAAAATTTAAACAACAATCGAAGTCGTTCGATGTATTGGCACACGCAGTCTTGCTGGTGTTGGTGGATAATACATACTGACAACGACAAAGACTGTTGGCCGAAATGGAGTGTGTTAGAAAGCAAAATTAACTTTCTTTCATTCGGGTGCAATTCAACCTCAACATCGCCTCAAGGCCCCCCAGTTTAATAATCGACATCTTTTTTTTTCACCCCTCAATAGTAGTTGAGCTAATAGCGTAAGCACACAAACACAAAGGCAGCACCATGTTAGACAGAGTAACAATTAGTAAGTTTTCAGAACTGTCAGGCTATACAGAAGTTGCTATACGCTCTAAAATCAGTGAAGGTGTCTGGCAAGAGAACGAGGTATTCTCCCGCGCACCTGATAATAGGATATTGATAAGTCTAGGAGGCTACGAAGCATGGGTAGACCGAAGAAGCAGCAGTTCACAAACGTCAGGGAAGTCTCTAAAAGTACAATCGAGATCGTCTTCCGCTACCCAACGCCCCAAGATCGGCAACGCGAGCCAATCAAGCTTGAGCCCACCCCCGCTAATTTAAAACGCTGCTATGTTCACCTCGCTCAAATCAATGAAGCCATTAAAGCAGGGACGTTTGACTACCTAGCCACGTTCCCTAACTCCCCTAGAGCAAAACTATATTCCAATCGCCGTACTTTCGGCACCTTCTTAAAGCACTGGCTTAACAACCACTATGCTATCGGCCCTGGCACTCATAAATTTTATAAACGAATTATTGAAGGCCAAGTATTAAAAACCCCTTTGGCTAAAATCCGTGTGGTTGATTTAACGTGGCTCGATGTTAAGGATTGGGCCTTAAAGATGGATGTCCTAGCAAAAACTCGCTCTCAACGAGTGGCTGTTCTGCGAGATGCGCTTAACTCAGCAATAGAAGAAGGCATTATTGCTGTAAACCCCTTGTATGGTAAAAAACTAAAAAGCCCCAAAGTGATTATACAGCCAGAAGCCACTCGCATTGAGCCCTTCTCTTGGGATGAACGAGATGCCATCATCAGAGCTGCACGTAGACAGTTCGGATTACAACTGATGTTTCAGTTCTTCACAGGACTGCGCCCAGAAGAAATAAGAGGTCTATGTTGGAGTCGTGTTGATTTCATCGGATGCACTATTCGGATAGACCAAGTAATCGTTGATGCGAGCCCTAATGAGTTTCGACCTCCTAAGTCACAAGCCTCTCTTCGGACAGTCGATTTAGTTGGCCCTGCAATGCAATGCTTACTTGCCTATAAAGAGTACACCTTTCTTAGAATGCCAGCGCCTAAAAAGTTTCCAGTAAAGCCAAGTATGGCTGACATTGTGTTTACAAATCCAAACACAGACAATCCTTGGAGTTCAACTAACAGCATACGTGATCAATGGGTTGATGTACTTAGAAAAGCAGGAGTTCGTTATAGAGTGCCTTATCAAACTCGACACACTTACGCATCGACCATGTTGCAAGTTGGAGAAGACTTAGAATATGTTGCGGGACAAATGGGGCATGAAACCAGCATAACCACGTTAAAACATTACGCGCGGTTTGTTCAACAAACAGGTGCGAGGCACGGGTCTAAATTAGAAGAAGCGTATCAGAAACAAATAGGGAATTAGGTACATAATCGTGTACCTTCTGCCAGCATTTTGCCAGACTCTAAATTAAATCCCTTATGAATCAAAGGGTTGTATGGTGCGGACGGAGAGACTCGATCTTCTTGTAGCCTATACAAAAACCTTATTAATCAACAAGTTAAAACAATCATTCTGCCAGCTTTTAGTGTGGAGACGGGTAGTTTATGGTCGGTTTGCCAGAATCCCTGCCAGCTTTTTTAATGCAATCTGGGCTTAGCGGTTGTCCGACTTAGCTCACCATCTTTCTTATGGTAAGTCACCGCCCTGGCACATCGCCAACTCACGTATCCACCCCTTGCCGAATACGCATCCCGTGCCGATAAAGTGGGATGTCTTTCTACAATTGCGCCACCGCCTTCTGCAATTTCTTGCTCCTGATGATGGTAATGCCCTGTGTGGATATAAGTGTACTCAGCTTCGCCCCACATCTTTCTAAACTTAGGCTCACTGGCAAACAACATCGGTAAGCGTTTGTTCGCTACTTTGTGTCCGTGATGGAATCCTAACAAAATGTCGCCATGTTGTTCTGCATAAAATGGCAGCGCTTCTGTGTTCACTGCGACACGAGGATTGTCTGCAAAGATCTTATTCATAGCAATGCGTAACCAGATCGAACCTGATTCATCGTGATTGCCCTCGCACATAAGCAGCTTAACATTGCGGTGCTTCTGTAATAGCAGCCCTGTCACTTCGCAGATTACTTCGATAGCGAGCTCAATGCATTCGCCATATCGACCTGACGCATCCAGCACATGTTTGCTTTGTGGGGTCACCGCGTCCAGCCCGTCAAAATGTAAGAAATCACCTAGCTGATTAAAGATAGCAAACTCTGATGGTGGGCTTTGTGAAATCAAATCCTGAAAAGCGTTTATCATCACTGACTTCGCCGTCGGTAAATCCCATCGTTCACCACCCTCACCTTCCCACGCTAACATACCTAAATGGAAATCCGTGAGTGTGTACACAGTACATAGTTCTTCATTGGGTGTTGCTGATGGCGGCTTGATCAGCGGTATGGTCTGCATTTTCTCAGCAGCCTTGCTCAACAAGTCTTGCAGTATGTCTAAATTCTCTGACTCTTTAAAGGCAGTCTTGTACCATGTGAGTGTGCCTTCATCATCCTTCTTCAAGAACGAGCGACCTTTAAGTATCTCACTTGGAGCCGTAGGCTGATTCAATCCAGCTTCAGGGGCAAAGCCTTCTTCCCTAGCCACACGCTCTCTCATGTTCTTCAAAGACCGCCGCATATTACGCTGGTCTTGCCCTAAATCAATACATGCCTGGTTAATTGAGCCCGCCGCTATAATGGCTTCTATCTTCTCCTTTTCTTGTGGGCGTGCATAAGGTAAATATTCGCTGTAATTCATAAGTAACCTTGTAATTATTGTTAAATACCTGCCGCATTAAGCCTTGTTAATATTGATAGTAAATCTACCTCAATACCGCCTGAGTTTGGGTCAGCAATAGATACGAAACCATCACCACCACTGTGTCCTGCATGAGTGATAACCACATAATTGTCACTCTGAGGATTCGGATGAGTGTAGTTCCAATAACCACCTGTTCCACCCGCTCCAACGGTCATCCGTACACTCTGTGCGTTAGTTGGTTTAGTCACTAATTGCGATACAGTTGTTCCCGCATTAGCGTAGGTCTGTGTGCCACCTGTAGATAGATCGAGGTGAGTGCTACCGTTACCTCCACCACCTGACCCTCTTGTGCCAGCAGAACCAATTCCACCTACGCCACCAGCTGCTCCGCCTGCTGCTTGGGACGATGCTCGACCCGCATAACCAGTATAATTACCGGCGTTACTTGAAACTGAATAACCTTGCGCTGCACCGCCTGCCGCAGTGTAAGTTGATATAACGCTACCTGTGCCATTCAAACCCGTCATAAACTGTATGGAAGAAGCGTTGCCTGCATTACCTGCCCGTTGCCGATAAGACCAAAAACCTCCAGCGGCATTGTTTTGTGATCCTGCTCCACCGCCCACTACAATGATTGTTATGGATGTACTTTGAGGAGAGAGGTTAGCAGTGTAAGTGCCAACGATATCATGTTCGAGCGCACTGCCTGCCGCACCCGTATATAAACGCACGTTGTTCAGTGCTACTGTTCCTTCTGAGTCGGCATAAATTCCACTTGTCGATGACGAAACACTAAAGCCTGTAACGCTACCCGCTCGGCCAAAAAATGCTCCCGCTTGAGAATCACCTAATGAAGTCTTACCAAAATGAAGTCCTGATGCTGTTCCACTAAACTCGATATTATTGTCTACAGTAATAACAGCAGCATCAATAGCATCTGCTGCAAGCATGTTAGCAGTTATAAAGTTAGCGTTAACCTTGTCTGCGGTTAATGTACCCGTAACTTGTGCCATATCCACTGTAAGGTTGTGTATTTTTGCTACGTTAATTGTTGCGTCAGGAATAGCATCATTAATAGTTGAAGTCGATGCAACTGTCCCAGCGGTTGCGTTAAACGGCCCTGTCACTTCTGCTGCTGACACAAAAAGAACCCAGTAATAATAAGTGCTGGCTTCAGCTACAGAGTCTGAGAATATTTGACCTGACGAAGTAGCTACGGCAACTGCCGTGCTTAAATTATCAACAGTATTGCGATAAATATGCGCTGTTAAATCTTTACGTTGGGGTTTAGCCCAACTCACTATAATTGCTGTAAATCCGCCTACCGCTGTGACACTTAATGGTGCTGGCGGCTGGCTCGTATCACCAATAATGGGCCTTGGCCTAATCGGTAATCCGCCAGATCCTCCACCAACAACGGGCAATACTGGCAAACCCACAACATCAATGACGCCATTCTCATAAAGATCACGAACTGTTAAACCTCGATCAAGCGGATCACCCCTTCGACCAAGACGTACTTCCGTAGCTTCTTTGAGTGCTTTGACAGACGGATCGCTGCTATTAGGTATAGCGGGTAACTTAGTTTCTCTAGACAATTTTAGCAAGCTCCCCTACTGAAGTGGCTAACTTAACGTAATCAACATGTGCTGTGCCTTCTAACTCAACACGCCATTCTGATGCGGTGTATCCCCCAGGCAATCTAACTAACGTGTCGTTTGTGCAAGCTGTTGTAGATCGAAGTACGTCGTCCCCGTATATCTTGACTGATACTGCACCTACACACGCCACGCTAATCGCACCTAGATTCATAGGTATCGGAGATTCAAACGTCTTTGATTTCCATGTGTAAGTTAGTTCACTGCCTGTAGCCCATTTGTGCAAGACGCTACCATTTGCCACATAAAGTGCATCTTCTTTGGCTGAATAGAATCCGCAAGCTGCGCTTACATCTGTAAACACCCATGCTTGTTCCGTGCTTTCAGGATCAAACACAAAACCTTGTGTGTTCGTAAACCCAACATACTTACCTTCGTAGCGATACGCATGAATCTGTGATGGGTTAAGTGCTTGCCATTGTTCCCTCGTAAAAATAGCTTCAGTCACCACGCTTACAGTATTCCCTGAAACTAGCACCAAACCATCGGGGCTTGCATAAATAGTAGATTCGCCCATATCAACGACAGATCGCTTACTGACACAAGATTGGTATTCATCTAGTTCAAGCACCGACACACTCGCAGGGTCATGCCCCACAGCTAAATGTGGCTTCCCTGTTGTAGCAACCACTAGCCCTTGCGAGTTAGGAGAGATGCCTACAATGTCGTCTTTAAGCGTATAGCGGTAGTTCAGCGGAAAAGCGTACGGAATGTAAGGCTCAGAGTACACCAATGTTTTACCAGAAAAACCAACAATAGCGCCACTTGGTAACGTAGTTGCACCTAACATCTGACCTGAAGGAAAATCAGACGCATCATCATCTGGCGGCCTAACCCAAGTCACTGTAGGTACAACTTCACCTAAACCTGCAGTCGCAATCGTATCTAAGTATGTGGTGGTCCCAATCGGAACGTCTGCAACAAACTGAAAAGCAGTAGCCGCAGTGCCAGAATTACTTCGGTACAAACGCTTGAATGAGCCCGTGCCTAAATTATAGGCACCTGATGGCGCAGTCGGGAAAGTCACAGTTACGTTCTGCCCATCGCGCACATTCACGGAAGTGCTCAAAGGACTAATCGTAGATTCTTCTCCCCACGCATCAACCCATGTATAAAGGTAAGATCGGTAATCGTCTAAAGAATCTACAACAATCGTACCTCCAACGGATAATGTCGGAGCCGCTGTCGGAGCAGGAAGCCCTAGCCGATATGAAGCCACAGGCATAGGGCTAGCGCCAACAGCAATATCATTTCGTGTAATTCGGGGATAAGTGTATCCTGTGTAGACAACTTTGTTAGTAACATCAAACGCGTTAGGGACACGCGCAACGTCAACGTCCATACCGAATTCAAACCATGAACCTGTAGTGTATTCGTATATGCTTTGTGCCGATGTCGTTAATGGGTTAGGTGACACTGCTGTTGTAGTCTTTAGTGGCTTTAGTCGCCCATCACCCACTTCACAGTTTTTTGCGTACGTCGCAATGTTTGCTTTCAATGTTTTTGGAGATAGCGCAGTCGACATACCTCCAAAATCTGCAATAATAAAGCCTGGCATTAGTAACTCCAGATTGTAGGTCTATGGAATTTTCCTGATGCGTCTAAATCATCAAGATGTATGAAACGCGACCCGCCTTTTTGATTCACACCAATACCGGTCATGCCGTGTTTGAGTGCCACTTCAATCACTTTAAGCGCGCGATCCCCTCGAACACCAATATCAACCGCCCGACCCGAAGCGTGTGCACCAGGAGTCGCTTTTCTTGCTTCAATCGGATGCTCTGGCGCACGATAGCCAGACGTAATAGTGAATGGAAAATCGCACTCATGGCGAATCGCGTTAAGTTTCTCTAGAAACTCAGGCGTTATCCCCTCTTTGCTTGTGTGTTGGCATCGAAGTTCGTCAGCAGTGAAGTAACTTTTCATGGTTTTGGGATATCCCCGTTAAAATAAACCAAGCACGCAATTGCGCCAGCACTTAATACCCATAAAATCTTCTTCACAACACTCTCACCGACCACAGCGTAAAATCGTTGGTACGCTCTGTCTGCCGCCATCTCAGCAATTTCTTGCTTCTCGCTTTCAGTTAATGGGCGATGTTCCATATAAATTTCCTAAATACTGTACATACAGTAATAACGTTAGTAGCTGAACTGCTATTCTATACTATAGTTAAGTTTTTCGCTTGTTCATCACGCCTTCAGCTAACCCGCCCCCAAAGTAAAACGTCACAATAATTATCATAATCATCGAAATACTAAACACTTCCATCACCTTAATGACGGGTTCCATTGGCTTGTCTAAGAAAACAAGAACAATACATAGCCAGAATGAGATAACGTATGAGCCACCAAACATTAATGCTAGGTAGCGTTGTGCGATCTTGAACGGCGCGTAAGCCGCCAGTAGGTCTGTTTTGGCCTTGGTGCGGGCCTCAACCATCTCAACATCAGAGGTATGCATATCGTCAATGAGCTCTAGCCCTTTGCTGATCACATCCCCACTACCAAAAATCGTTTTTAAAATACCCATGCGTTACCTCACATAAATAGCGACACCGAACAGCGCCCCCATTATCAGAATCAATATGCCAAACACTTTCATGGCTACCATCAGATTTTCATCTAATGCTTTTGCTTTTGCTGCCCTTTGTTTGCGCGCTGCAAGTTCTATTTCTTTTTGTTCGCGAGTGTAAGCTGCTTTAAATTTTAAAAAGTCAGAATACCCCTGCAATCTTTGCTTATTTAACATGAATTTTAATTCTTCTTCTTGCCTAGCCAACTGTTCTTTGGCTTGAAACATGGCAAGCACGTCTCCTTTACCACTCGCTGCTGCTTTAGCTATGGTTTTTTCAGCACCAAAATAGTCACCGACAGCTTTACCTGCGTCGGCTAATTCCCTACCATTGGATAAAGTTTGCTTAATCACTGCAAACGCCGCATTCGCAATAGCCAGTTCTGCTAACATATCCACAATCTCCGTGTGTACTCTACGGGAATCCCGTATGGTTCTCTTGATGGTTGAACAACAAGATACTCCGCATTCACTCGATTCACTTGCGGCTCAATAACCAACGCCTGCCCTTGTGGAGCAAGAGTTGGCGATACATGTACTGGATATAACTCTAGTGGAGATGACCACACTTACACGCCTCTAATATCTTTAGCACAAAAACCCATCGTCGATTTTTTCTCGTCCATCTTCACGACTGCATACCCAACAAAAGGGCTTACAACAAGCTTAAACCCATCAATTTTTGCAATATCGACAAGTTCGAGTCTGCATTGGTCCATCGTCGCATAGCTTGCTATAACGACAGGAAATGTAGGTTCCGTAGTTGCGAGCATAGTGGCTATTACGGCGTAGTACATAACTGACTTCCTTTATGAGTTGAACTGCTATATCAGCACCTAATTACTCAGGGACTGCTTCTGCTTCTGGCTCAACCCAATCTGGGTTAGCGGCCCATGTTGTGCCATCAAAGGTGTGTTTGCATCCAGCCCAACCAGAGGGAGATGTAACGCCTTCAACTAGCGTACAGTTACTTGTATTCATATCTCCGATAATAAAATCAGGAGTTGTAATAGAGTCTGCACCCATAGTAATAGCCACTGAATTAGCAAACATATACTTGCTGATGTTTGTGCCGTTCTCGATAATCGTCTTCATCTAAATACCCTTTAATAAAATTGAGGTTGCTGATAATGCTTTGCCTGCTTCTACAGATGGAGAATCAGCAGTTGAATCTAGTGTCCCATCATTTTGAACGTAATAAGTTTCTGAAGCTGTTAAGCCAGATAGGTTAGTTGCCAAGCTTCCTTGTAATTTTACAGTTGCTGTTTCACCATCTGCATAAGCAGCATCAGGTATTCCTATAAAATTAGAGCTTGTTATGTTTGTTCCTGCCGGAGATCCCACTACACCAACTACCATCTCTGAGTAGTTTGAATTATCTCCATTCCTATATACCACTCCAAAGTTATTCGCGTTATTAGGATCGAAAGATATACTTGTTAAAGCAGAACCAGCGCCAGCATTAATTACTATCTGAGTAGCAAAAGTTATAGCAGTTCCACTGACAGTTCCTACACTCACATACGCGTACTGCTGCCCCCCGTTAAAAGTATAAGCCACTACTAACTGGTTTGCTTTATGCGGGTTAAACCTTACACTATTGTAATAAGCCGCACCTGAGTGATAAACAACAGGGCTTCCAAAAGCAATAGAAGTACCTGTAACAATTCCTACAACTGCTGTTCCATAATTACTATTGTTACCAGCTGCACCAACAACTATAAATTTACCAGCTGAATTAGGGTCAAAAGCTATGTCAGCATAGTTAGCAAACTTTGAAGAATTATAGGTAGCTGCAGCTCCATATGTTACAGTCGTTCCAGATATTGTTCCTACAATAGCGCCAGCAGTCCAAGAAGGATGAGAACCTACAGAGTAGTTAAGTACAAAAGTATTAGCGTTACTTGGATCAAAAGCTATTACATGATTGAAAGTGTTATTAAAAGATAATCCGTTTTTAGAACCAAAAGTTATTGTGGTTCCTGAAATAGTTCCTACAATTGCAGTTCCTTTATTTGAATTAGTATCGTCCCTATACATAAGTACAAATTTATTAGCGTTGTTTGGATCAAACTTTGCTGTAACCCATGACACAGCAGATTGTTGAAAGTTAGCAGTAGTATTTACAGTAACTGTAGTACCAGAAACAGTACCTAATATTACTGATCCATATTGCATTTTTCCTACTACAATAAACTTATTCGCAGTATTTGGATCAAATGATATACTCATATACGTTGTATTAGTTAACCCTGTAGAAACTTCAGACCCAAAAGAAAGAGTGCTTCCACTTACTGTTCCTGCTAACAACTTTGAATCGTATGCTATAACAAAATTACCTGCTACATTTGGATTAAAAGCTATTGCTAAATTTGAAACAAGAGCAGATTTAAACGTAGTTCCTACTGCTTTTGGAATATTTTCTGTAACTGCTGAAGTTCCAGCAACAACTTCTATAGTCCCGTCTGCTTTTAAAATGACGGGAACACCATTAGGCAACGTACCTGACGCTACAAAATCAGATTGCCCACCTACACTATCAGAATACTTAGTTGTTTTAACTGAGCCGTCTGTGGTCAACAACGTTGCTAGGTTTCTCGCTTTGCTCATATCAAACGCCCTTAATAATAAATTGGTTACTCACCTACAGCTACCCAAGCCGTTGTAGACTCGTCCCATGTATATGCTGCACCATCTGAAGGGTAAGCTGTTGGTGCTTCCCAAAGACAAGTTGCATCTGCAAGAGTCCAAGACGCATATGGCTTAGGTGGAATGAACGCATCTTTAGCTGAATCATATGTGAATCCCATGCCAGCGTAGTTCATACGCAGTGGAGTTCCACCATCTGAATGAACGCCCCCATGAGTGTTGTAGGATGTTTGAATCCATTCGCCCGGAGATGTATCAACAAACGAATCAAAAAAATCTGCCTCAGCTACAATCACTTGCTCAACTGTTCCTGAATTTACTTTTGCATAATGTGCCATTTCTACTACCTCTTAAACTGCGTATCTAAGTATTACAATGCCTGAACCGCCGTT
>Ga0209197_1000792_pt1 | contig 21259 bp, 16 predicted proteins | sample COGITO_mtgs_1105_4_FD_184802 | JGI IMG/M metagenome (GOLD analysis project Ga0209197, IMG submission 184802) | Pelagic marine microbial communities from North Sea - COGITO_mtgs_110512 (SPAdes) (version 2) | ecosystem: Environmental > Aquatic > Marine > Epipelagic ... | reverse complement strand
TTTACACACGTAAGTGGTTTAATAGATGACATTGCAGAAAATGATAAAGTCTCTTTTGAATTAGAAAGAGGAATGCGTGGAATGAATGCTGTAAAAGTGACAAAAATATAAAAATTATTCAAATCATGTTTAAAATCCTTCTTTAAGAAGGATTTTTTATGCGATATAGGTCCATTTCTGATTAAACCTTTTTTTATTTATTTAGTCTAAAAATTTATTAGAATATTAAATAATTCCATTCAACCTTTTTATGAAATTTAAAGAACAATTATATTTATTAATTTTTTTAATATCATCTCAGTTTATAACTGCACAAATAATTGGAAAAATCACAGCGTCTGAAGATAATTATCCTCTTGAATATGCTACATCAGCTTTGTATGAATCAAATACTAAAAAACTCATAACAGGCGTCGTTACAAAAAAAGATGGTCGTTTTTCTATTCCTGAAATAAAACCTGGGACTTATTATTTAATAGCCTCTTTTCTAGGATATCAAAGTAATAAAATTGAATTTATTATAGTCAATAAAAAACAAGAGAAAAAGGATTTAGGAATTTTAAAATTAGAATTAGGTACTGGAAATGAATTAAATGAAGTCATTCTCAAAACAGAAAAACAGACTGTTTTGCATACAATTGATAGACAAATTTTTGATGTAAAAAAATATCAAAGTTCGGTAGGGGGAAATGCGGTTGACGTTGTTAAGAATTTACCTTCAGTATCAATTGATGGCATGGGAGAAATTAGTATTAGAGGTAGTAAGGGGTTTACGATCTTAATTAATGGAAAGCCAACGCAAGGAGATGCGAGTGCAGTTTTAGCACAATTGCCAGCGAATGCTTTAGAGAGTGTTGAGTTAATTACCGCACCTTCTGCAAAATACGATCCTGAAGGAAAAGCAGGTATTCTAAATATCATTACAAAAAAAGGAGCTATTAATGGATCTTTTGTGCAAGTCAATGTTCGTGGAGGATTTCCTTCTATAGAAAATTATGATACTAAAGTAGCTGCAAAAAGGCATGGTATTGATGCTACTTTTAATAAAAGGACAGATATTTGGAACATCTCTTTAGGAGCCAGTTATCAAAGAAATGATAAGTCAGGTAGAAGAGAGGGAGATATGTTTATTGTAAACTCATCAGAAAATAAAACAACTTTTTTACCTTCAGATGGTGAGCGTAGTTTTGATGAAGTTACCTATAATGGAAGGTTTAATATAGAATATACTCCAAATGAATCTGACATGTATTCTTTAGGCTTTTTTGCCGGTCAGAGAACAAAAGAAAGATTGGCAGATATTGTGTATTATGACAATCATTCGATTTCTCTAATAGGATCTAATAATCGTCAATATACGTTTGCGTATTACAATCATAATTTAAGAATTAGAAAAGGTGATTTTGCTTTGGGTAGTTTTGATTATTCTCATAAGTTTGAGAATAAATCTAAAATTTCAGCTTCTATATTATATGAATATACTTTTTTAGGTGGCCCTACTGAAAACGACAATTTAGGATATTTAGATGATACGATTATTTATCAGAAAGAATACAATACCAATGATAATCCTTTATACGGGAAACGTGTTAACATAGATTATAGATGGAAACCCTTTTCTTTTGGAACCTTAGAAATGGGCTATCAATTTCGTGATTTAGATCATACAGGAAAATTTATTTATGAGAGAGATGAGATTGAAGTTCCACAATTTTCTAGTGATGTTAGTTTAAAAAGAAGTATTCATTCTGGATATACACAAGTTTCAGGTTTAAATAATAAATGGAATTATGCTGCTGGGGTTCGCCTAGAATCTATGGATAGAGAGTATAAGGAGTTTCTGAAAAGTGATACTAAGGAAAATGTATATGAGTATGATTTTATAAAATTATTTCCTTCAGCATCTTTACAATACAAAATTAACAGCAAGACGAATATTAAAACAGCTTACAGTAAAAGAATTGAGAGAACAACGAGCTTCAAAATGAATAGCTTTGCGGAACGCGAGCATTCTGAAGTTTTTGAACAAGGAGATAATACTTTATTACCAGAATTTATTGACTTAGTTGAATTGGGAATTACTAAGAAATTAAAAAGAGGGAATTCTATTTATGCAACCGCGTATTTTAGACATGTAGAAAATGCTATTAATCGTGTAAATACACTTGCTTATAAACCCAATGGTGTAGTAATTGATAGTATTATTAATAGAGTTTATTCAAATGTTGGTAAAAGTAATTCAATTGGTTTAGAAATTGGAGCAACTTTAAAGCCTTCTGAAAATTGGACCAATTTTATTGGTGCAAATATTTATAATTACACAATTGATGGTCTTCTAAATTTTAGACATAGAGATGGTGTTGAAAGAAATTATGATATAGATTCAAAATCAATTATTTATTCTTTTAATTTAAATTCTACCTATCGTTTTGGAAGAAATACCTCATTGCAATTTACTTTTAATTATTTGTCCGACAGAAATACTGCTATGGGTGAAGATTCACGTTTTTACTCGCCAAACTTAACATTTAGAAAGAAATTTTTGGATGACAGACTTACAGCAACTCTTCAATGGCAAAATATTGATATGGATTTGTTTAAAACCAATGAGCAAAGAATTACTACTTCTAGACCAAACCAATTTTATACTTCTACAAACTATGTTTATGAAGTAGACATGCTTTCTTTAAACCTTTCTTATACCTTCAATGCAGCTAAAGATAAATCAAAATTTATTGACAGTGAGTTTGGTAAGCGAGAGTTTTAAACAAGTATGTGGTGGTTAAATAAAATTATTTTATATTTTGTAATATCTTGATATTAGAAAATTTAAATTTGATTTTAAATATTATAAAATTTCATACTTTCAATAATTAGGTCATTAGAAACTTCACAATCTAGCTTATAATCTTCATAATCATTTAATAAAACAAAGTTTACGCGACCCTTTACATTTTTTTTATCGTGCTTTAATAACTCTAATATACCAGAAAAATCTTCTATTAGTAGATCAGTTTTGTCATAAATAGACAAAACAAGATCTTTAACTTCGTGTATTTTTTCTGATGGAAAACCTAATAATTTTGCCGACATAAAGCATTCGCAAACCATTCCAATAGCGATCGCTTCTCCATGGGTAATGCTTTCTTTGTTGTCAGATTCTAAGTAAAAAGATTCAATAGCATGACCTAAAGTATGTCCAAAATTTAAAATTTTACGAATATTTTGTTCTTTAGGATCCTTTAAAACTACTTCGTTTTTTATTTCAATAGATCTAAATATTAAATCTTCAATCTTTAAATCTTTGTTGTTTTTTATTTCATTAAATAAGGTAATATCATAGGTAATACCATACTTAATAATTTCCGCAGTACCAGACTTAATTTCCCTTTCAGAAACCGTAGTTAAATAATCGGTATCTACTAATACCATTTCAGGATTTGCAAACAATCCAATCTGATTTTTTAACACTCCTAAATCTACGCCTGTTTTTCCGCCAACAGAGGCATCAACCATAGATAATAACGTAGTCGGAATATTTACAAAATCAATTCCACGTTTAAAGCAGGAAGCTACAAAACCTCCTAAATCTGTAATAACTCCGCCGCCCAATGTGATAATTAAACTCTTTCTATCTCCGCCTAATTCTGTAATCGCATTCCAAACACCAATACAAGTTTCTAAATTTTTATTTATTTCTCCAGATTCAATTTCAATAACCTCAATTCTCTTATCTGTTTGTAAATTCGGAATAAATTTAGGATAACAATATTTAAAAGTATTCTCATCTACCAAAATAAAGAGCGTAGAATAGTTGTTTCCCGCAATTAAATTGGATAATAAATTGTATCCTTTATCCTGGAAATGAACAGGGTAACTAATAGCTTTAATAGAATTCATGATAAAATTATTAAGTGTGCAAATTAAATAGATTTTTTCGAATTATATATTATCTTGAGGTATATTTGTTAAGATTAAAAATTGATTGAATGAAACTTTTTGATAATACCGAAATCGCATTTTCCCTCAAAACATATTCTGAGTTAGAGAGAGCTTATTTTTTGTTTAAAATGATTCAAAACCAACCAATGGTTAGAATAGGAACTGCAGTAACAAATTTTGCTTTAAAAGCACATTTGCCAATAGAGGGTTTAATTCGCGCTACTGTTTTTGATCATTTTTGTGGGGGTACAAATGAAGAAGATTGTTTGCCAAGTATTGATAAGTTGTATACAAAAGGGGTATATTCTGTATTAGACTATTCTGTAGAAGGTAAAGAGGAGGAGAGTGAGTTTGATGATACGGTTACAAAGATTTTAAAAATTATTAATTTTGGACAAGAAAGAAAATCAATTCCATTTGCAGTATTTAAACCAACAGGTTTTGGACGTTTTGCGATTTTTCAAAAAGTAACAGAAAAAGTAGCATTAACAATAACCGAAGATGTAGAATGGCAGCGTGTAATAGTTCGTTTTCATACCGTTTGTAAAGCTGCTTTTAAAAATAATGTACCCTTACTAATTGATGCAGAGGAAAGTTGGATGCAAGGAGCTGCAGATACTTTAATAGAAGAAATGATGGAAACTTATAATCAGGAAAAAGCCATTATTTTTAATACACTACAAATGTATAGGCATGACCGTTTAGACTATTTAAAGGTTTTGGCAGAAAAAGCAAATCAAAAGAGATTTCATATTGGCATGAAGATAGTGCGGGGAGCGTATATGGAAAAAGAACGCTTTAGAGCAAAAGAGAAAGGATATGAATCTCCTATTTGCCAAGATAAACAAGCTACAGATCTTAATTATGATGCTGCTATAATATTTATGATGGAGCAACCAAATATGGCCTTGTTTGCAGGAACACATAATGAAGAAAGTACATACTTATTAATGGACTTGGCAAAAAAGCACAATATTTCTAAGGAAGACAAGCGTTTGTGGTTTGGGCAATTATATGGTATGAGTGATAATATTAGTTTTAATTTATCTGAAGTAGGGTATAATGTAGCAAAATACCTTCCTTTTGGCCCTGTTAGAGACGTTATGCCATATTTAATAAGAAGAGCAGAAGAAAATACTTCAGTAGCAGGGCAAACAAGTAGAGAGCTAAATTTGATAAGTGCAGAACGTAAACGGAGAAAAGTATAATGCAAAACATAGAAGAAATAAAAGAATTGCTACACAAGAACAAGTTGAGATTATATCAAGAATTGTCTCAGAGCAAAGAAGCGATGTATTTAATTAAAAAGTCTACGCACGTTAATCTATCAGAAGAAGAGAAGTTGAAAATTAAGGTACAACTCTTAGATATTTGTAAAGCAATACCTGCTTTTACTGTATTTATGTTACCGGGAGGTGCACTTTTATTGCCGTTATTAATAAAGCTAATTCCAGATATTTTGCCATCTGCATTTCAAGAAGACCCACCAAGACAAAAATAATTTTAAAAATACACACAGGTATTATTTCTCTATTCTTTAAAGCTTTCGAATTCACAGTTGTACTTAAATTCAGCAAAGTAAATAATCCTTAAAAGAGATATTTTTTCTTGTTATAATAATTTATTAACTTTCAAAATGCAAAAATAAACAGTTAGAATTCGTATATATTGTATTGAATCAATTACTTTTGCACGAAATTTAAGAATTCACGCATGCATCAAATTAGAAATATTGCTATTATAGCCCATGTCGATCACGGGAAAACAACCTTAGTTGACAAGATTATTGATCAAGCAAAAATCTTAGACGATCGTAAAGAACGTAAAGATTTATTGTTAGATAATAACGATTTAGAACGTGAAAGAGGAATTACAATTCTTTCTAAGAACGTTTCTGTTATGTACAAGGGTACAAAAATCAACGTAATTGATACCCCTGGTCACGCCGATTTTGGTGGTGAAGTAGAGCGTGTACTAAAAATGGCTGATGGTGTTTTATTGTTAGTAGATGCATTCGAAGGTCCAATGCCACAAACTCGTTTTGTATTAGGCAAGGCTTTAGATTTAGGTTTAACTCCGATTGTTGTTGTAAATAAAGTAGACAAAGAAAACTGTACTCCTGATATCGTTCATGAAAAAGTTTTTGATTTAATGTTTGCATTAGAAGCAACAGAAGAGCAATTAGATTTTGCTACTGTTTATGGTTCTGCAAAAAACAATTGGATGAGTACAGACTGGAGAAACGAAACAGACAATATTATTCCTTTATTAGATGCAGTTTTAGAATCTATCCCTGCAACTAAATATAATGAGGGTACACCGCAAATGCAGATTACTTCTTTAGATTTTTCATCTTTTACAGGTAGAATTGCTATCGGACGTGTATTTCGTGGAGATTTAGAAGTTGGTAAAGACTATATGTTATGTAAGGCTGATGGTTCTACTAAAAAAGTAAGAATTAAAGAATTACACGTATTCGAAGGAATGGGTAAAATTCAAGTAGAGAAAGTACCTTGTGGAGATATTTGTGCAATTACAGGTATTGATGGTTTTGAAATTGGTGATACAATTGCAGATTTAGAAAACCCAGAAGCATTGCCAAGAACAGAAATAGATCAACCTACTATGAGTATGTTGTTTACAATTAACAATTCTCCTTTCTTTGGTAAAGAAGGTAAATTTGTAACTTCGCGTCACATTCGTGACCGTCTGTTTAAAGAATTAGAAAAAAACTTAGCATTAAAAGTTGAAACTACTGATAGTGAAGATAAATTTAACGTTTTTGGACGTGGAGTTTTACACTTGTCTGTTTTAATTGAAACAATGCGAAGAGAAGGATATGAGTTACAAGTGGGAAGACCACAAGTAATTTTAAAAGAAATTGATGGTAAGAAACATGAGCCAATGGAAACATTGTCTATTGATGTGCCAGAAGATATGGCCTCTAAAGCAATTAACTTAGTATCTCTTAGAAAAGGTGATATGTTGATTATGGAGCCTAAGGGAGATTTACAACACTTAGAATTTTCAATTCCTTCAAGAGGATTAATTGGTTTAAGAAACAGAATTTTAACAGCTACAGCGGGTACTGCAATTATTAACCACAGATTTAGTGAATATGGTCTTTATAAAGGAGACTTTACTGAAGAAGTAAAAGGAGCGATTGTTTCTTCTGCAGCTGGTAAAGCAACTGCATATGCATTAAATCGTTTACAAGACAGAGGACGTTTCTTTATCGACGTAAACCAAGAGATTTATATTGGTCAAGTAATTGGAGAAAATAGTAAATCTGATGAAATGGCAGTAAACTTAATTAAAGGAAAGCAATTGACAAACATGCGTAAATCTGGTACAGATGAAGCTATGAAAATTGCACCGAAAGTAGATTTCTCTTTAGAGGAAAATATGGAATATATTAAGTCAGATGAGTACTTAGAAGTAACTCCAGAAAACTTAAGAATGCGTAAAATTGTCTTTAAAGGATAATTTTTAAAAGCATAAGATATTAAAAAAGCTCAAGATGAAAATCTTGAGCTTTTTTTAAGCTTATATGTTTTCTTATTTATCTAAATTCCAACGATATCCAAAAGTAAGCATAGCTCTAGATCCAAAAGAAATAACTGAATCAGTACCAAATGGATTCACTTCTAAAGAAGTAATCCAATACCCGTTTTCTTGAGGTGCAAAAGTAGCTTGTGTATATAAATGAAAAGGAAAAGGTCTAATACCAAACGTAAGGTTGGTATTGTTAATTCTTTTACCAATTCCTATTTTACCTGTTACTAAAGTAGGAAAGGCAAAACCGCCTTCATATTCTAAAATAAAATTATTTTTATTAATTAAGGTTTTCCCCCAAAGTACCGAGGTTCCTGGAAAAGGAATTCCTTCATCATCGATAATGGCAACACCAAAATTCCATTCTATAAAAGAATTTTCACTGGACCATTTAGAAGTTTCTTGCGCACTACTCGAATTCATGAAAAAGAAAAGTAAGATAGTAACTAAAAGTAATTTTTTCATATTAATGTATTATTTAATTGGGGTTTAAATTATAAAAAATGTGCTAATGTAGCATGATTGCAGTTGGGATGTATAAATATAGTAAATAAAATAAAACTAAAAAATTGATTATTAAATATTTATAATTATTCTTTTACAAGAATTTCGAGAACTATCTTTTAATTCAAAATTAGTAAGCTCGATAATGTATTAAACTTAAAAATTAAACCTGCATTGCAAAGTGCACTTAATGAAGTACATAAAAAAAAGACTTTAGACGTTGAAAATCGATCCGCAATTGTAAAGAGTGCAAACAATAACATTCCAGTAATAAAACCAAATTGCACGGCAGACGTTAAATCTTCTAAAGTACTATTAGGCAAACTAAAATTTTCTATCAAATCATTTAATACTGCATTGCCCGGGAACCATAAAAAGATACAGCAAAATTCGAAATATTGATAATTGGAAGGATTCTTTTATGATGTTTAATTTACATTACCAATTCTATTGAAAAGAATGCAACATTCAAATTAAAAATATCTTAGAAATCAGATTCTTTATATATCTTTGAGTAGATGAAAAAAGTCAAAATTATAGAATGCCCAAGAGATGCCATGCAAGGCATAAAATCGCATTTTATTCCTACAGAAAAAAAAGCATTGTATATCAATACGCTTTTAAATGTAGGTTTTGATACCATAGATTTTGGTAGCTTTGTTTCTCCAAAAGCGATACCCCAAATGCGGGACACTGCGGCTGTTTTAGCAAAGTTAGATTTGTCTAAAACCAATAGTAAATTATTGGCAATTATTGCCAATGTAAGAGGCGCAAAAGATGCTGCACAATTTGAAGAAATAGACTATTTAGGATATCCATTTTCGATTTCAGAAAATTTTCAAATGCGTAATACGCACAAAACCATTGCAGAATCTATTACAGCCTTAGACGAAATTTTAAGCATTGCAGATAAATCTAAAAAAGAAGTAGTTGCTTATTTGTCCATGGGTTTTGGAAATCCTTATGGAGATCCTTGGAATTTAGATATTGTAGGAGAATGGACAGAGAGATTATCTAAAATGGGAGTGCAAATACTATCGCTGTCAGACACTATTGGCAGTTCTTCACCCGAAGTAATAGATTATTTATTTTCTAACTTAATTCCTGCCTATTCAAAAATTGAATTTGGTGCACACTTGCACACTGCACCAGACAAATGGCATGAAAAAGTAAGCGCTGCTTTTAATGCAGGTTGCTATCGTTTTGATGGTGCTATAAAAGGCTATGGGGGCTGTCCAATGGCAAAGGATGAGCTAACAGGAAACATGCCAACAGAAAAATTAATTTCTTACTTTAACCAACAAAAAGTAGATACCAGTATAAAGGCAATGAGTTTTGAGAGTGCCTACAATAAAGCGTTGGAAGTTTTTAACTTCTAGCATTTTATTAAAAGAACCTAAAGCATACAACGTATTTAATTATGAAAATTATTAAACTATTTCTATTATCCCTTATTTTATTTACTTCTTGCAAAAAAAATGATGGTGTAATTAACTTTACCTTTTTACAACTAAATGATGTCTATGAGATTGCCCCAATACAAGGTGGTGCTTTTGGCGGAATGGCAAGGGTAGAATCGGTTCATAAAGATTTACTGAAACAAAATAAAAACACAATGCTTTTTATGGCAGGAGATTTTCTGAATCCATCTTTAATAGGAACTTTAAAAGTAGGAGGTGAGCGTGTAAAGGGAAAACAAATGGTAGAAGTAATGAATGCCATGAATTTTGATTTGGTAGCTTTTGGAAATCATGAGTTTGATGTTTCTAAAGATGATCTTCAAAAAAGATTAAATGAAAGTAATTTTCCGTGGATTTCTGCAAATGTAAAATTAAAGACAAAAGATACGGTGAGATCTTTTTACAAAGAAAGAAAAGGCAAACAACAACCGGTAAATAAAACCTTTGTAAAAGAGTTCACAGATGCAGACGGCACAGAAATAAAAATAGGATTTATAAGTGTTTGTATACCATCTAACCCAAAAGATCATGTGGAGTACGGAAATATGTTTGCAGAAGCAAAAGCGTCTTATGCGGATTTAAAAGACCGTGTAGACATAGTCTTTGGGTTGACCCACGTAAAATTAGCTAATGATAAAAAAATTGCAAAATTGTTACCTAACTTACCTTTAATTATGGGCGGACATGAACATGAAAATAGTATGAGTTTTGTGGGTGATGTACAGATTTCTAAAGCAGATGCAAATGCTAAAACGGTTTTTGTACATAGAATTTCTTATGATAAAAAAACGAAGAAGACATTGGTAACTTCAGAATTAAAAGAAATTAATACCGCTATTCAAGAAGATAAAAAGGTAGCCGCTATTGTAACTAAATGGCAAGATATCTTAAATACAAAGTTAAAAGATATTATCAGTAATCCTGCTGAAGTTGTGTATACTGCAAATATTCCTTTAGACGGTCGAGACGGACCTATTAGAAGCACACAAACTAACTTAGGTTCTGTTATCACAAAAGCAATGTCTTTTGGGTTTAATAATAACGTAGATGCCGCCCTTGTAAATGGTGGGTCTATAAGGATAGATGATCAATTAAGTGATGCTATTACTGCAGTAGATATTTTTAGAGTATTGCCTTATGGAGGTGCTGTTTTAAAAGTAGATATTACAGGACGCCTGTTAAAACGGGTTTTGCAATATGGAAAATTAGCAAAAGGCACAGGCGCTTATTTACAAAGATACAATGCTACTGTTGTAGATAAGGTCTGGTATATTAAAGGAAAATCATTAAATGAAACTAAGACCTATACAGTTGCATTTTCAGATTACTTATTAAAGGGCTTGGATATTCCTTTTTTATCAGACAAAAGTGAGGGTATTTTAAAAATTTATAAACCTTCAGGAAAAGAGTTGTCTGCAGATATTAGAAAAGTAGTAATTGTCTATTTAAAATTAGAGACAAAAAAGCGCGCTAATTAATAGCACGCTTTTTGTAATAGAAATTTTTATTTAAAACCTAAATTCTAAACCACCGTAAATTCCGAATGGATGTCCTGGTCTTAAACCTGAAGGAACTCTAGAAACTGCATATGTATTGTTAAATACATTAATGATGTTTGTAGTTAAATTCAATCTTTTAGACATAGCATATTTTGCAGAAATATCTACAATAAAATTTGAGGCTACTTTTTCATTTGAAGGAATACTTCCTGCACCTGCTTGTGTTCTAAATTCCCCATTGAATCTTCCGTTTAGATTGATTTCAAAATCTGAATGCTCTATTGATAGCGTAGTATTGAATTGATGTTTGGGGATGTATGGCATTTCATCTCCAGAAGCAACTGTTCCCCACAAACCATCTGAACTACCAAAGGCATTTTGAAACTCTGAATTAGTATATGTATATCCTAGAGAGATGGGTACAGAAAATTTATTTCCCTTTCTTGCTAGATTATAGTTTAATAAAAGCTCAAATCCGTTTACATTTACTTCGCCTGCATTAAATTGATCTAAAGAACCAGTGCCGCCACTTGCAGCCAAATCGCTTCCTAAAAGATTTGAATAATCATTAAAGAACCCAACAAATTCTCCTTTTAAACTCCCAATGTTAAAACGTGTACCTAATTCGTAATTGATACTCTCTTCAGGTGTCTGCCCGTCTTGATTTCCAGGAGGAGAAAAACCTTTGTGTAATCCACTAAATATAGAGAAATCGTTATTAAATTTATAGTTGGTTCCTATTCCAGGAATAAAGACAGCTACAGCATTTTCTCTTGTTGCTAAATCAACGCCTGTTCTGTTTACATCGCTTTTACCAAAATCTTCTCTCTGTAGTTTAATGTTTTCATATCGAACACCTGGAGTGAACGTCCAATTGTTATATTTTAATTTATAAGTAACATAAGAAGCAAAAGCATTAGCACTGCTAATTCTGTTAGCATTTGTGCCAGGTATTCCTGCAGTGGTTAAAGTCATAGCACCCTCATTAGAAATACTATATTTATCTACCCATTGAAAACGATCTTCTTCATCATAATGGAATCTAAAACCAATTTCTACATCATGAAACGCATCACCTGTATACCAATGATAATCTAGTTTTGTTTGAATACCCTGTGCATAATATTTTCTATTATTAGCTTTTATACCCAGAGCATCTGCAGCAGAGTTTGCACTACCATTTACAATAGTAAAATGATCTGATAATGTGGAAGTATCTGCTAGAATATTAGCTATCTTTTGCTTATCTCCATTAAAAGTAACATCATTTAATTTGTACCAATTTCTAGCAAAGTTATTTTGATACGCCGTAGTAGTAATTCTTAGGTTTTTAGAAAACTCTAGCGTATGTGTTAACATGTATTGCGAATGATCTGTGGTCATTTTATCTTTATTAGAAGCAGCGTATCTAGAAAATGGATTCGCATTAAAATCTTCTTCAGATAATCCTAAATATGTTTCGTTACCAACTTCATCTGCATATTGAAACTTAAATTCCAAGGATTGTTTTGCAATAGCGGTAGGAAATAAATTCGTTTTAAATTTAGCAACAACATCATTTTTATTGAAACCAGTATTTTTACCGCTTGGTAATGTTTTAAAACCGTCTGAACCATAGTTTAAATATTCCACCATATAACTAAAGATGCTGTTTCCACCACCAATTTTAGCATGCAGTTGGTTGGAATTAAAACTACCATAACTTGCTCTTACTTTTCCGCCAAATTCAGCAGGTATTTGAGTCGAAATCATATTGATAGTACCTCCTGTTGTTGATGGACCATATTGTACTTGACTACTACCTTTTAATACTTCTACAGCATCCATTCTAGCAATAGTAGGGAAGTAATAAGCAGAAGATGCACTATACGGAGCAGGTGCAATTAATACGCCATCTTCCATTAACGTAATTTTAGAACTTCTTTCTGGAGACGTTCCTCTCAAGCTAATATTAGGTCTTAGTCCGAAGCCATCTTCTTCATAAATACTAACTCCAGGAACAGTTCTTAAAGCTCTGTTTACGTCCGTAAAGCTGAATTTTTGCAATTCTTTAGGGGATAAATAATACGCAGAACCTGTTCTATGTTTTGCCACATATTTATTTCCGAAAATTACATTGGTAGAAATAATAATTTCATCTAATTTCTGAATAGAGTCTAAAACGCCTTGTTGTTTTTCTGTTTGTTGAGCACTTAATAAGCTTGTGAATAATGTAGTTACTCCGATAATATATTTATTCATTTTATTTAGATTAATTATAAATAGTTGTATTTTTTGGTGCAAAGATACTACCTCTTTTATGTAAATACAAAGTTTATTTAGAATAAATAAAAATAAAATCACAACTACTTAATTTTTAATATGTTATGATAAAACTTTAACATTTAGAATTATTTATTGAATCTTTATAGCTTCGCAATGAAGATAAATAAAACGCAATAAATTCATTTATAAATTGTAAATTTGTACGCAATTATACTTTAATTGCACATGACAGCACACAATGACAAAATTTTAGGAGAAGGTTTAACATATGATGATGTTTTATTAATTCCTGCCTTTTCAGAAGTACTTCCAAGAGAAGTAAGTATTCAAACAAAATTTACGAGAAACATTACCATTAACGTTCCTATTGCTTCGGCAGCTATGGATACTGTTACAGAATCTGCTTTGGCAATTGCCATCGCTAGAGAAGGTGGTATTGGAGTTTTGCATAAAAATATGACTATTGAGCAACAGGCACAAGAAGTTAGAAGAGTAAAGCGTGCTGAATCAGGTATGATTTTAGATCCAGTGACATTGCCTTTATCGGCTACTGTAGCAGATGCAAAATCAAGCATGAAAGAACACGGTATTGGTGGAATTCCTATTGTTGCTCAAGACGGCACGTTAAAAGGAATTGTAACAAACAGAGATTTACGCTTTGAGCATGATGGAACCATTGCAATTGTAGACATTATGACAAGTAAAGACTTGGTAACTGCTGCTGTTGGAACTTCTTTAAATGATGCAGAGAAGATATTACAAAATTATAAAATAGAAAAACTGTTAATCGTAGATGATGCTTACATTTTAAAAGGATTAATCACGTTTAGAGATATTACGAAAGTAACTCAAAAACCAATTGCGAATAAAGATTCTTTTGGTAGATTAAGAGTTGCTGCTGCTTTAGGAGTTACTAGTGATGCTGTAGAAAGAGCAGAGGCGCTTGTAAAAGCAGGTGTAGATGCTGTAATTATAGATACAGCCCACGGTCATACAAAAGGCGTAGTAACGGTTTTAAAACAAGTAAAAGCAAAATTCCCAAATTTAGATGTGGTTGTTGGAAATATTGCAACAGGTGCTGCTGCTAAATATTTAATAGAAGCAGGGGCAGATGCTGTAAAAGTTGGTATTGGTCCTGGTTCTATCTGTACTACTAGAATTATTGCTGGAGTTGGGTTTCCTCAATTCTCTGCAGTGTTAGAAGTTGCTGCGGCTATTAAAGGTAGTGGAGTTCCCGTAATTGCAGATGGTGGAATTCGTTATACAGGTGATATTCCTAAGGCAATTGCTGCAGGTGCAGATTGTGTAATGCTAGGTTCTTTATTAGCAGGTACAAAAGAATCTCCTGGTGAAATGATTATTTATGAAGGAAGAAAGTTCAAATCTTATCGAGGTATGGGATCTGTAGAAGCAATGAAACAAGGTTCTAAAGACCGTTACTTTCAAGATGTAGAAGCAGACATAAAAAAGTTAGTTCCTGAAGGAATTGTGGGTAGAGTTCCTTATAAAGGAGACTTAGATGAAAGTATTCACCAGTTTGTGGGTGGTTTGCGCGCAGGAATGGGATATTGTGGAGCAAAAGATATCGAAACATTAAAAGAAACTGGAAAATTTGTTAGAATTACTGCCAGTGGAATCAATGAAAGTCATCCTCATGATGTTCATATTACTAAAGAATCTCCTAATTATAGTAGAAGATAAAATTATAAAAATTATATAGATTTTAAAAGCTCAAGATTTAGTTCTTGAGCTTTTTTTGTTCTAAAGTTCTTTAGAATTTATAAATCACTGTTAAAGTATTTAGTAACTATTATTGGAATTGCTATATTTGTTGATAACCAAACTTTACTTTCTATGAAAATTTTTTTATTACTTTGCTTATTTGTATCGTTTTCTTCAGTGGCTCAGAAAGTAGATTTATCATATTATTTACCAAAAGATGTAAGTTATAATAAAAGTATTCCAACACCAGTTTCTGTTGTTGGCCATGAAGTTGGCGAGTGGCACATTACACATGATAAGTTGGTTGAATATATGAAAGCTTTGGCGGCTTCTTCAGATAGAATTAATATTGAATTTACAGGAAAAACATTTGAAGACAGACCTCTTTTATTATTAACGATTACTTCGCCAAAAAATCATCAGAATTTAGAAAATATTCGAAAAATACATATAGAAGCAACAAACAGAAGTTCTGTGTCTATAGCAGAGAATCCTATTGTGGTGTATCAAGGGTTTTCAATCCATGGAAACGAACCCAGTGGATCTAACGCTGCATTGGCAGTTGCCTATTATTTAGCGGCTGCGGAAGGAACTGCAATAGATGATTTATTGGACAATGCTGTTATTTTATTTGACCCATCTTTTAATCCTGACGGATTGCAACGTTTTGCATACTGGGCAAACACAAATAGAAGTAAAAACATTAATCCAGATCCGAACGACAGAGAATATACAGAAATTTGGCCAAGAGGAAGAACCAATCATTATCAGTTTGATATGAACAGAGATTGGTTGCCAGTTCAATTGCCAGAAAGTAGAGCAAGAATTACAAGTTTTCATAAATGGTTGCCTAATATTTTAACGGATCATCATGAAATGGGCAGTAATTCTAGTTTCTTTTTTCAACCAGGAATTCCAAGTAGAACAAATCCTTTAACCCCTCAAATGAATCAAGATTTAACTAAGGAAATTGCAACCTATCATGCAAAAGCTTTAGATAAAATAGGTTCTCTTTATTATTCTGAAGAAAGCTTTGATGATTTTTATTACGGCAAAGGTTCTACGTTTCCAGATATTAACGGAAGTATTGGTATATTGTTTGAGCAGGCAAGTTCTAGGGGGCATGCACAAGAAACTGTAAATGGTGTATTAACGTTTCCGTTTACCATTAGAAACCAGTTTACAGCTGCACTTTCTACTCTAGAAGCTGCAAGAAAGATGAGAATTAAAATTTTGAAATATCAGCAAAATTTTTATAAAGAATCTAGAAATACAGGTACAAATAAAGCACTCATTTTTGGTGATCAAAAAGATGCTGCTAAAAGTTATCATTTAGCGGAAGTTTTAAAGCGTCATCAAATTAAAATACATGAGGTAAAAGAGGATTTTACTCAAAATGGAAAAACTTTTAAGAAAGGGTATAGTTATGTAGTGCCCATGAATCAAAAGAATCAGCGTTTAGTAAAGGCGATGTTTGATGTTCGAAAAACATTTAAAGATAGTTTGTTTTATGATGTTTCAGCTTGGACTTTTAATTATGCATTTGGTGTTGATTACGGTGAGAATATTTCACTTAAAAAAGCAGGGGATGAGATTTCTGAATTAAAAATGAAAGAAGGTATTGTTTCTTTTAAAAGTGATTATGGTTATTTAATGTCTTGGAATGAATATTATGCACCAAAAGCATTGAACGCAATCTTACAAAAAGGACTGCGTGCAAAAGTTTCCATGAAGAATTTTAAATACGGTGATACTTCATATGAATATGGAACTATTTTTATTCCTGTTCAGAATCAGGATTTAAACGGGTTGGAATTGTATCAATTTTTACAAAAAACAGCAGTAGAAAGTCATATTGCTATCAACGGAGTTACTACGGGCTTAAATGATGGAATTGATTTAGGAAGTAATAACTTCAGTAATATTAAGAATCAGAAAGTAGCAATGCTAGTGGGCAGCGGAATAGTAGGAAACGATTCTGGAGAAATTTGGCATTTGTTAGATCAACGTTTTGATATGAAGTTAACACGCATAGATATTAGTTATTTCACAAAAGTAGATATTAGTAAATACACAGCAATTGTAGTTCCTAGTAGTTCCAAATTAGGAAAACTAACAGAAGATAAATTGAAAACTTGGGTTAAAAATGGCGGTGTATTAATAGGTTATAAGAATACAGCAAAATGGTTGGCAAAAAGCGAGTTTATCAGCTTAGATTTTGATAAAACAAAGATGGATACTATTCAGAATATTTCTTTTGAAAACAAGTCATTACAGTCTGGTGCACAGTATATTGGTGGTGCTATTTTTGAAGCAAATATAGACAGGTCTCATCCTATAAATTTTGGTTATAACAGCGATAAATTAGCGTTGTTTAGAAATTCTACTTTGTTTATAAAAGCAGATACTAAAAGTTATAATAATCCTATTCAATATACAAAAAACCCATTGTTAAGTGGTTATATTTCTAAAGAAAATGCAAAACTGATTAAAAATACTCTTCCTTTTAAGGTAGAAAAATTAGGTAAAGGACGCGTTCTTGTATTTACAGATAATACTAATTTTAGAGCCTTTTGGTACGGAACAAATAAACTATTAATGAATGCTATATTCTTTGGAAATAAGATGTGATAATTAGTATCAAAGTTTCAATATGTAATACTTTTTCTGTAACAAAACTTCTAATAAAGAGTCTCACTTATATAACTAGTTAATTATAGATGAGTTTCTTCAGAGTTTTATTTGCTATAATATTTCCGCCAATTGCAGTAATTGATAAAGGTTGTGGTTCTGTGCTTATTATTTTTTTATTGACACTTTGTGGATGGATTCCTGGCGTTATAGGTGCTTTGGTGATTTTAAACAATCCTAAAAATTAGTTAAGGTTGCTATTATTGAATACTAAGTAATCGGGTAATATAATAACCAACAGCTACCCAATCTGTTCTCCGTTTTTAACCTCTTTAGAAGCTTGCAATAAAACAACCTTTCCAATGGTATTATAAATTCCTAAAATTAAAACCTCACTCATGAAATTCGCAATTTGTTTAGGTTTAAAGTTTACAATTGCAGAAACTTGTTTGTGTAGTAGCTCTTCTTTTGAATATAAGTCAGTAATTTGAGCACTTGTTTTTTTAATTCCTAGTACACCAAAATCTATTTTTAATTTATAAGCAGTTTTTTTAGCTTTTAGAAAATCGTTTACTTCGATTACTGTTCCTATTCTAATATCCACTTTTAGAAAATCTTCAAAGGTAATTTCTTCTTTCATTCTATTTTTTCTTGCTGCCTAATTTCTGAATAACCCATAGAGGACCAATCAATAAAAACTGTAAATCTTTTATAAAAGAAGGTTTTATACCCTCAATTTTATGTCCCCAGAATTGGCCAATCCAACCTAAAACAAAAATGGTTATAGATGCATACAATAGGTTTGTATTATTACTCAACCAATAATTTCCGATAATACATAGTAGCATTACAAAAAGCATTTCTATAAAATACCAGAAACCTAAACGCAGGTAAAAAAATGAGATAATAATTCCAACAACGGCTGCCCAATTTTCTATCAATGGATTGTACAAACCAAAGTTAGTTTCTAAAAACTTGTTTGGTATACTCATTAAGAGCCCAATTACACTAAAGAAAATTACCGGAACACAAATATAATGTACTAGTTGATTTGTTTCATTTTGATGGCTAATGGCGTACTCATCAAACCATTCTTGTGCAGTTTTCATATGGCTAAAAATTATGTTTTAAAGATATGAGTATTTTAATAAATATAAAAATTAAAAAATTTGAAGCCCAAAATGTTTAAAGCCCGGGGGTTCAGCTAGGTTTATTTTTCACTAATTCCATTCAACATTCTTAAAGAACCACGATTTTCTGGATTGATAGACAATGCTTTCATATAATTTACAATAGCGTTTGTGGTGTCTTTAGTTTTTAAATATGCATCTCCTAAATGATCATAGGTATTAGAACTAGTTGGATATAAAAGAGTATTTATTTTTAAGATTTCAATTGCCTTTTTAAAATCCTTGTTGTTTAGGTAATTGAATCCTACTCGGCTCAGAACACTCTGCTTAATAACAGGGTTTAAAGAATCTGTTTTCTGAATTTCTATAAAGCCTATCTTAGCGTTCTCAAAATCTTCAACGTCAAAATATTCTTTTGGTGTTTTTTCACCAAAATTCATTTTTTTAAAATGATACTTTACACCTTTATGCTCTGTTTTCTCATCCAATTCTATGTGCGTTTTTGGAGTTGTAATAAATATTATCTTTTCATTTAATTCTTTCATATAGAATGAACTATCGTTTATTTTTAAAGGTTGAATATCTTCTCTTCCTCTCCATTTTACAAATAAGACCTGTTCTTTATAATAAACCTCTAAAACTTCATTAACATTAAATAAATAACGGCCAGTTGTATCTTTAATAAAAGTATTAGAGTTTCCCTTAGGTGAGCAACTTATGCAACATAAAACTAAAAATAAAACTTGTAATAAATTTTTCATAATAGGTTTGGTTTATTGTTTTTTTTAGAAAATATATGTATTTTATTTATCAATAATTTTTTTTAAAAAGTAGAATATTTCGTTAAACTTTTTCCTATCGATATTTATTTATTACGGCATACTTTTCACAAAACTTAAAAACACCTTCTTATGCAGTTCTAGATCTAAATTTTGGGAGAGGGAAACTCTCACAATATAATCTTTGTCGCCTTCTTTTGTAGTTCCTTGTGTAGAAGTTGCAGGAATCGTCCAGTAACAACCTTTTAATTGTCCATAACTTACACAGAATTTACTCTCATTAGGTATTTCTGTAATCATTAAGTTGATTAACTTTAAATTCATCGCTCGTTTGTATGTTTCTTTTTCTTCCTCCGTATTTCCTTTGGTAGGCATATCTAATGAAAAAACGGATGGTGTAAAGCCTTGTTGTGCCAATTCTTGGGAGACAAAATTAATTTTTGCTGTTGGTAAAGTCTTCTTTATATAACGAACAAAGTCACGTGTATGTATATAAGCATCTTCAATTCTTTGATTCATAGAAGGCAATTGGTGCGCCAGTATTTCAATTTGAAGGTTTGTAGCTTCATTGTCGCAGAGCCTTAAATGAAGCTCTATTTTCTCCATTAAATTCTCTGTTTTTATATTCCCTACACAATAACCGGCAGTACATAGTCCACCACTTGGAAATTTAGAACCACTAGCGTAAGAAATAGCTCTAACAGAGGATAATATTGCGTTTTTTCCTAAGAAATGTACATTCGGACAAAAAGTTTGATCTAAAATAAAAACTGGATCAATGGCACTAACTCCGCCAGCAGTTGTACGTTCTTTACTCAAAACTTCTTGTAGTTTTATAAGGTCTGGTACTTCAACTCTAGGATTTGTAGGAATTTCTGCGATAATATAAGATATGCTATCCTCTTTCGCTATTTTAGATAAAATAATGTCTATACTTTGCACCATATCATTATTCCCATCGACAGGTAAATCTACGACTTCAACCATCTCTAAACAAGCAGCAACACGCCTTGCTTGGTCATTTGTACCACCATAACAATTTGGGGGAACAATAATCTTAATTGCTTTTCCTGGATGTTTTTCTACTGCATCATGAATTAACCCCATCATAATAGCATACTGAATAGATAAACCGCTGGAGCCAACCAAAGGTTTTGTAGTAGTTCCATTAATTTTTTTAATGGAATTTAATACACTTATTTTATTTGCTTCATAATCCATTTCTGGATGCACAATAAACGTTGCTGTTAGTAATGATTTTAATACAGCAAGAGAGTTTACTGGGGTCATTGCAATAGTTTCTCTTCTTCTTACATGTTGAATATCTGAAACATAATGTTTGTTTTTCGCACCATTTACTAATAAAATACTTCCAAAGTGAATGTAGGTATGAATGCAAAAATCAATATTTTTAAAGCTTTTAAAGCTACTAATTTTTTCTTGTTCAGAGATGAAAATGGTACTACCATCAAAGGAAGTAATGTCTGCTGCATCCTCAACTTTATGAAGTTCAAAATTATAACTATATACATTTCTTAGAATGGTAGCGTCAAAAAATGCGGGTAATTTATTAATATAATTAATTTGTGTCTTTTTATTTTCTAATAAGTTCTTTCTAAGAATTGCTAAAACAGGCACTGTTTGAGATGAAAAGCTAATTATATTTTCAGATTTCTGATTGTTTAAGTTTGCAATTGTCCATTCTAGAATGCAGGATAACGGATGTCCTAAACGAATATAGTCATATGCAGTTGGCAGTTTATTTAATGCAA
>Ga0209197_1000775_pt1 | contig 21567 bp, 20 predicted proteins | sample COGITO_mtgs_1105_4_FD_184802 | JGI IMG/M metagenome (GOLD analysis project Ga0209197, IMG submission 184802) | Pelagic marine microbial communities from North Sea - COGITO_mtgs_110512 (SPAdes) (version 2) | ecosystem: Environmental > Aquatic > Marine > Epipelagic ... | reverse complement strand
AAAAGACATTTCTTCTTTAAGTGCTCGCCTAAATAGATTGGCTTGAGTTTCAGGTGCTAAACCATCAAGGGGAGGAGCCGTATCTAGATTTGTTGGAAATGAGTACCCTTCAGAACATGAGGTAATAGCTGCGTTTATTTCTGCTTCATTCATTTTATCACTATTTTTAGCTAAAATCGGATACAGCATTCTGGTCATTTCTGATCGATTAAGACTTTCCATGGCTCTTCCAAATGCAGACGATACTTGAAGAAGATTTGCCATTCTATGTATATTCTTACTAATATTTGCTCCACCAGCATGATAAAGAGCAGGATTAAAAAATAATACATCACCTTTATTGAGTGGTATTTGAATATAATTGTTTTCAAAGTATTCGCGAAAATCATGCTGACTAAAGGCTAGGTAACCATGCCTATATATTTGGCTAAACGGTAAAAGTTTTGTTGGACCACTTTCAATGGGCATATCGACGTGTGCTATTGCACCTTGCAAAGTGAGAGCTGGTGATAAATCGTGAACATGTGCAGGGTAACTTTCGGCAATTTCTTTAGTTTGAAAGCCTAGGTGATAATCTCGGTGGGGGCTCTGAGCAGCACCACTTGGGCGGACAAGATTAATTTGTGCAGTCATTTGGTAATTAGGCCCCAACCAAGCTTTGCAAGCTGTATCAACTGCAAGATTGCTGAAGTATTTAGAAAAAGTTTGTGGATCATATTGGCAGAGTTTTTGCGCTGAATTCCAAATTCTGTCGTTTGCGCCTGAAGCGGCAAAATGATCTGCTTTATCCCCGGTGGCAGCTTTTTCATCTGCTATGATTTTTTCATAAATTGCAGATGCAGTATCAATAATTGAAGTATCAGGGTAAGCATTTTTTAAAACAAGAACACCCGAAGTCTTATGTAATATGTTTGCCCATTCTGTACGTAATAATTTGGTATCTGATAAAAAATCTATTTTTGAAACATCATAAATTGGGACATTTTTTTGGATATCATGTGAAAGTGGCACTTCACTTTGTTGTAGGGTGCGATCTAAAGTTTTTGAAAACTCCACTAGATTACAATCGTTTATAGATAAATATTCTTGCATTTTTATCTCCCAGGATGATTCATAAAATTTTGCATTTATTATTCTACTAATTTGCAACCGGTTGCAAGAAAATAATGCAACCGGTTGCAAAACCTGCAAACTTGTCTAAAATTAACAACGAATCATGTTTATATTTATATTCTGTATAAAAATATCTTAATTTGATTTAACGAATTTATAATTATCTTATGTAAATGCTCATAGTTAATTATTCATCTAGCCTTTTATAGGGCCCCGGAAATATAACCTGTGCACCGGGCACATTTTGGGAGGAATATTATGAAAAAGACAATACTAGCTGGTGGATTAGTTGCCTTAATGGCAACAACAGCAGCAGCTCAAGAAATTGGAGCTACATTTTCACGATTTGATGATAACTGGTTAACAGTACTGCGTACTGGCATGGTTGAGTATGCTGGAACTATTGATGGTTTGTCATATCAACAAGAAGATGCGACTGATGATCTTGCAAAGCAAATTGACCAAGTTAAAAACTTTGTTGCCTCTGGTGTAGATGCTATAATTGTTAACATAGTTGATACATCCGCTGGTGCAGCAGTTTCTGCAGCTGCAGGAGATACACCGCTTGTATATGTTAACCGTGAGCCTGATAATGTGGACGTTTTACCATCCACACAAGCTTTCGTTGCATCAAATGAAATTGAATCGGGTACATTATCTGGTTTTGAAATTTGTAAAAACTTACGAGCTGCAGGTAAAGCTGGCGGCGCAACAGGATATTTGATGAACGGTCAATTATCTAACCAAGCTGCAGTACAGCGTTCAAAAGATGTGCACGATGTTATTGGTATGGATATGTGTAACTTCATGACTATTATCGATGAGCAAACAGCTAATTGGTCACGTGACGAAGCACAAGATCTAATGACTAACTGGATGTCTTCTGGTGAACCATTCGATTTTGTTCTTGCAAATAATGATGAAATGGCAATTGGAGCTATTCAAGCAATGAAAGCTGCTGGAATGGATATGGCTGATGTACAAGTTGGTGGTGTTGATGCATCTCAAGACGCATTATTAGCAATGGCAGCAGGCGATTATGATGTAACAGTATTCCAAGATTCTGTTGGTCAAGGTACAGGTTCAATTGATACAGCACTTCGTATTATTGCAGGCGAGAAAGTTGACAAAAAAGTATACATCCCGTTTGTTTTAGTTACTCCAGACAACATGGGTGATTTCCTTGATAAGAACTAAGCTTTTTTGATAAAGCTAAACCATTGAGGCGGCGCTATTTGTGCCGCCTTGAATTTATAAAATGCTCAACAGGGAGCTAAATTTATGTCAGATACAAGCCAAGGAACCGGCGGACTAACCTTCGATAAGACTAAACGATCTTGGCCAAGTGAACTAAACGTTTTGATGGCATTGATAATTATTATAGTAATTTTTGAGGCTCTCGGGCAAATCTTACCATATATGAAAGACCAGAGTTTCCTGTTTGATTCCCGTGATCGGTTTGATTCCATATTCAATGAAGCCAGATTAAAGATCATAATTTTGCAAGTTGCAATTATTGGAATTATTGCTCTTGGCGTATCGCAAGTTATTATAACTGCAGGTATTGACCTAAGTTCTGGCCCTTTAGTTGCAGCTACTGCAATGATTGCGATGAGTTTTGGACAAACTGAACTGGTAAATGGATACGCTAACCCAAAAGCACTTTTTGGAACTTGGGCTATGGACCTTCCCGTTATTATACCAATTGTTGTTGGTTTATCTTTTGGTGCTTTTATAGGTGCTATAAACGGTACTTTTATTGCTATTTTCAAAATCCCACCATTCATAGCTACACTTGGTATGTTTTTAATTTGCCGAGGTATTGCCTTGTGGTGGTCATCTGGGAATCCAATTTCATTTCCCACTGATCAATATAAAGCCATTGGAGATGGGATGATGCCAGTTGTCTGGTTTCTATCTTTGGCAGTAATTTTTCATTTGATTATGCGGTACACGGTTTATGGAAAACATACATATGCTATTGGCTCAAATGAAGAAGCTGCACGGATGTCTGGAATAAATGTTAAGCGTCATAAAATAATGGTTTATATGATTGCTGCTATGTTAGCAGCTTTTGCTGGCGTTGTATTAAGTTCAAAGGCTTCAACAGCCCAAGCTGGCATGGGCGAGTTCTATGAATTATTTGCAATTGCTATGGCAGTGATTGGTGGAATTAGTCTGACAGGTGGTCGTGGTTCAATTATAGGAACAGTACTTGGTGCAATGGTGCTTGGGGTAATTCGATCTGGTTTTACTTATATTAAATTAGATGGGTCGTATCAGCTTATGGCTATGGGTGCGATCATTATCTCTGCGGTTATTTTAGATCAATATCGCCAACGTAAAAAAGCTTAGCTAGGAGTATAAAAATGAACGAAGAGTTTGTTCTAAAGACGGAAGATCTTACTAAGCACTACGGTGGTGTTCGCGCACTTGAGGGTGCAAACTTTCAACTAAAAAAAGGTGAGCATGTAGCCATTATGGGTGACAATGGTGCAGGAAAATCAACATTTGTAAGGCAAATTACTGGCGTTGAACAGCGTACGCGTGGCACTGTTATTTTCGATGGCCAAAAAGTTGATTTTAAAGGACCAATTGAAGCGAGGGAATCTGGTATAGAAACTGTATTCCAAACATTGGCTCTAGCAGATCACTTGGATGTACCTGACAATTTATTTCTAGGGCGTGAGAAAACAAAATGGGATTGGCTTGGTCCGTTCCGATTGCTTGATTATAAAGCAATGCGTAAAGATACGATGGATGCATTGGAAAAAACTGGTGTAAAAATACCAAATATACATAATACAATTGAGAAGATGTCGGGCGGTCAAAGGCAATGTGTAGCTATTGCACGTACGGCTTCGTTTCATTCTAAATTGACAATTATGGATGAGCCTACAGCAGCGCTTGGTGTTCAGGAAACTGAACAAGTAGAGAATATTATTCGCCAACTTAAGGAACAAGGTGAACCATTAATTTTAGTTAGTCATAATATGCGACAAGTATTTGATTTAGTTGATCGTATTGTAGTCTTTAGGCGTGGACAGATTTGTGCAAATCTTGATATAAAAAATGGTGACTATACTGGCGAAGATGTTGTAGCATATATTACTGGCGCCAAAACTGGTGCAGAATATGAAAGTACTGCGTGAAATTACTTGATTTAAACAACCCCTTTTTTGCGCCTCTTTGGAGGCGAGTTATAGTTGTTTGTATTTTATTTTTTTGGGGTCTAGTGGAGCTCTATACTTCAAATATAATTTGGGCAGTGCTTTTCCTAACTCTTGCATGTATATGTTTATGGAAATTTTATACAATTAATTATACCCAAAAACCTAAAGATTAATTTAGGAGAGATATATGATCGTAACGCTAAAGGATGTCGCTGAACTAGCCGGCGTGTCTCGTTCAGCAGTTTCACGAACTTATACCGAAGGCGCCTCAGTTTCTTTAAAGACTCGTGAAAAAGTAAAAAAAGCAGCTTTAGAGCTTGGGTACAGTCCGAATGCATTGGCATCGTCGCTAACAACTGGCCGCACTAAGATGATTGGGCTGGTTTCAAATAATTTTAGAAATCCATTTTTTTTAGAGGTATTTGATTTATTTACACGTGGATTACAGGAGCGTGGGCTTCGCCCTCTTTTAGTAAATCTTTCAGAAGAGACTGAACCAGAAGCATCTATAAAGATGTTGCGACAGTATTCTGTTGATGGTGTTATAGTAGCCTCATCAACTTTAAAACCAGGATTTTCAAAAGCATTTAAAGATGCTGGTTTTCCAGTAGTTCACCCATTTGGTAGTCATAGTGAAAACCCTATAGTTGATGTGCTTGGTATTGATAATATAATGGCTGGTAGAATGGCTGCCCTAACATTAATTGCAAGGGGTTATAGTAAAATTGCTTTTTTAGGTGGTCCGCAAACTGCTACAACGACAATAGATCGTGGAAAAGGTTTTCTTAGCGTAATAAATGCTCATTCAAATTGTAGCTGTTCTACAAGCTTTGCAACTGAATATTCTTTTGAGGCGGGTAGGTCATCAATGCTTGAATTAATGAAGGGAAAGCTTGCAGAGGCATATTTTTGTGCTGATGATGTACTTTCAATTGGCGCATTGTCTGCATTGCAAAGCGGTGGATATGGTGTGCCTAAAGATGTTGGTATTATAGGTTTAAATAATATGGAAATGGCAAGCTGGGATAATATCAATTTAACAACTATAAGTAATCCTTTACCAGAAATAATATCGGCATCTATCGACCGCGTATCTGCAATAGTTGAAAATGCATCCATTCGTCCAGAGGGGCAATTATTTGAATGCAAAGTTATAGAGCGAGGGACGCTTCGTCCCCCGCTCAAATAGTATTTTATTGAAACATTGGTGGCCGAGCATCTAGCCACTCGCCGTTCTTTTTTCCAGATTTTGCAACTGCAACAACTGCAGCCATAGACCTTAAGCCATCAACTGCTTTGGGATAAAGGTTGGCTGCGGGATCCATTGTTCGCCCTTCTTTTTTTGCATTTATTGCTTCTGCTAAATCTGTATAAATATTTGCAAAAGCAAGAGGCATTCCTTCCGCATGGCCAATTGTCACGCGCGATGTACGATCCGCTTCTGGAGATAAGTTGGCTTCACCTCGCTCAATAATCTGTAGGCGTTTATTCAACGGCATATAAAAAAGTTGATTTGGTTGCTCTTGGCTCCACTTTAACCCGCCGGTTTCTCCAAAAACTTGAATGCCCAATCCATGCTGACGCCCTATAGCAATTGAAGATGTCCATAGGCGCCCAACAGCTCCTCCATCCATTCTGAAATTTACCATTGCATCATCTTCTAAAACACGTTGTTCTAAACAAGATACTGTATCTGCTGAAAGCTTTGTGACTTCTTGACCAGTTACAAAGCTAGCCATGTGCATTGCATGTATACCACAATCTGCAAATTGTGCGCTAACACCTGCTTGTGCTGGATCATATCGCCATCGAACACGTGGGTTATCTGCATCTTCTGCGTCAGCATGATGCCCATGGGAAAATTCAGCATTTACTAACCGTATTTTACCTATGTCACCTCTTTTAATCATAGCTTTCATATGGCGCACTAAGCTATAGCCTGTATAACCGTAATTAACTGCGCAAATTTTACCTGATTTTTGAGAAATTTTAACAATTTCTTCGCCTTCTTCCACAGTCATGGTCATTGGTTTTTCACATAAAACGTTAAACCCGCCCTCTAAGAATTCTTTTGTAATTTCAAAATGAGTAGAATTTGGCGTAGCTACAGTTACAAGGTCAATTCTATCATCGCGGTTTTTTTCAGCAGCTAGCATCTCCTGCCAACTACCATAAGCGCGATCTCCTAAGCCAAGTCTTTTACCGTAGTCAATTCCTTCTTCAGGACGATGATCTAATGCACCAGCACTAAATTCGAACAGACCATCTAGCCCTGACCCTAAGCGATGAGCAGGGCCAATTTGACTACCCTCACCTCCACCTATCATTCCCCATTGTAACTTTTTCATATGAATTCTCCTAAAAACCAATAGATTGTAGGTAATTTCGATTTAATTTGGCATCATCAATTGGCGAAGTGTCCCCTTCTGGGTCACAGTCCTGTTCAACAGTACACCAACCATTGAAATCATTATCTAACAATAACTGCCTGACAGCAGGGAAATCCACGTCCCCATCGCCTAAATTGCAAAAAATACCCTGCCCACATGCATCATAAAAGTCTGTTCTATTTTCAACAACATGCGCTTTTACTTTTGGGTTAATATCTTTAAAATGCATATAGCTAATTCTATTAATATTGTGTTTCATAAATTCTACAGGGTCGAAGCCAGCATAAGAATGATGCCCTGTATCAAAGCAAATTTTCAATATACTTTCATCAACCTCGTCTAATAATCTGTTTAGCTCTGGCTCAAAATCCATAAAGCCAGCTGCATGGGCGTGTATTCCAACTGTAAGGCCGTAATCTTCAGCTCCAATACGGGCAACTGTGGCGATTCTATCGCGATACGCTGACCATTCTGACTTATCCATTTGCTCAGCTTCACCTGCTCTACCTGCTGTAGGAGCTCGACGCTCAGATATACTATCTATTAAAACTAAATGTTGTGCTCCATGTGCCTTTAAAGCCTTGCAAGTTCGCTGAGCCCCATCCAATACATCATCCCATTTATCTGGATCATGAAATGCACGAAAAACTACCCCACCTACTAACTCTTGGTTAAACTCATCAAGTGCCTCGGCTAATATTTTTGGATCTTCAGGCATAAAACCAACTGGCCCAAGCTCAATGCCTGTATACCCAGCACTGGCATTTTCCTGCAAAACTTTACGCCAATCAGGATTGCGGGGATCATCTGCAAATTCCACACCCCATGAACATGGAGCATTACCTATTTTTATCATAATTATAACCTTTTTCTTAATAATCTGAAATTTTTACCCAGATATTTTTCTCACTTGAATCCAATGCTGCACTAACCACTCTATTAACTTCCATGCCTTCGGAAAAGGTTGGCCAAATATTTCGCTCTTCATAAATTGCTCTTAAAAAATCATTTGCTTCAATAATAATTTGATCTTGGTATCCGGTTCCGTGACCTGGGCCTTGGCAAAATGCTTTATAATCCGGATGAGCAGGGCCTGTTAATATTTTTTTGAACCCTTTTTCTTCCTCTGGGCCATCCATAGTATATAGATGCAACGCATTTTGATCTTCTTGGTCAAACCTTATCGATCCTTTAGTACCATGTATTTCGTAAGCATATCCCATTTTTCGGCCTGTTGCGACGCGACTAAAGAACAAATGACCTTGGGCTCCATTCTCAAATTTACACATCATTTGAGCTTGATCGTCATTAGTTACTGTTCCACCAGGCCTATTTTTATGAACAGTTTCTATGCTTGCAGATAATGTTGAGATTGGTCCAACAAGTGCTCTGGCAGCATTTATCATATGGGGAGCTAGATCTCCCATTGTCCCATTTGACACACCTTCGGTGCGCCAGTTGGTTGGGATTAATGGATCTGCTAAAAAATCTTCCGTATGTTCGCCCCGGAACCAAGTTATTTCGCCTATTCGACCTTCTGATATTAATTGACGAGCATATTGTGAAGCGGGGGTTCTTATGTAATTAAATCCGGTCATATGAATTAGACCAGAAGCATCTGCTGCAGTCAGCATGGTTCGGCTTTCTTCAACTGATGCTCCCAATGGTTTTTCACAAAAAACGTGTTTTCCATTTTTAAAGGCTGCTAGTGCAATTTCACAATGGGTAGATTGAGGTGAAGCAATTACTACTGCACCTACTTCAGGATTATTAACAACATCCTTCCAATTTATGGTTGAAGATTTAAAGCCATAATTTTTTTGGTATTTCTCAGCGCTTAAATTAGTTGTAGCGCAAACCATTTCTAATTCTGGTCTAAGAGCTGTTTCGAAGAGTGTACCAACAGACCCATACGCAGCAGCATGAGCTTTACCCATATAGCCACCTCCAATGATACCAATGCCAAGCTTAGACATCTTAATTCTCCTGTAAAATTTGATTGCAACCGGTTGCAAATTATGTAACCTTGTTTATGCATATGGGTCAATACCCAACTGAGCTCACTTATTATTTGACTGCTTGCGGAGAATACCTTGATACAACAAAAAGAAACAGTAACTTTAACTGTAGCTCAGGCTATTATTAAGTACCTTTCATCTCAATATATTGAACTAAATGATGAAAAAATTCGTTTATGTGGTGGAGGATTTGGTATCTTTGGCCATGGTAATGTCACATGTTTAGGTGAAGCTTTATTCGAATATAAAGAAAAGCTACCATTATACCGTGGGCAAAATGAACAAGGAATGGGGTTTGCTGCTGCAGCATATGCAAAAGCACATTTGCGCCGCCGCTTTATGTTTTGTACTGCTTCAGCTGGTCCAGGAACTGCTAATTTACTTACAAGTGCTGCACTGGCTCACGCAAATAGGCTTCCTATGCTTATGTTATGTGGCGATACTTTTATTACACGATTGCCAGATCCAGTTTTGCAACAATTAGAACATTTTGGAGATCCGACACTTGGTGTTAATGACGCCTTTAAGGCAGTTAGTCGTTATTGGGATCGAATAACTCACCCAGCTCAAATTATTCAATCTTTACCTGCAGCATTAGCTACTATGCTAGACCCTGCGGATTGTGGACCTGCATTTATTGGCTTGCCTCAAGATGTCCAAGGTTGGACATATGAATATCCAGTTTCATTCTTTGATGAAAAAATACACCGTATTCGGCGACAATCTCCAGATATTGAAGAAATAAATGATGCAGTTGAGTTGCTAAAGGGTGCAAAACGTCCAATGATTATTGCTGGAGGTGGCATTCAATATTCTGGGGCTGTTTCAGAATTAACTGACTTTGCAAATAAATTTCAATTCCCTGTGGTTGAAACTATTGCTGGGCGAGCAAATTTATTGGATACGCATGATTTAAATATTGGTCCGCTCGGAGTAACCGGCTCAAACAGTGCAAATAATATCGCTGAAGAGGCAGATGTTATTTTGGCCATTGGTACGCGTTTGCAGGATTTTACAACTGGTTCTTGGACGGCATTTTCAAAAGATGCTAAAATTATTTGTTTAAACGTGGCTCGTCATGATGCAGCAAAACATTTATCATTACCTATTGTTGGCGATGCAAAGCTTGGACTGAATTTACTCAGCTATGAGTTAGATGGTTACAAAACTCCTTCTGAATGGACTGAAAATGCGCGTAAAGAACGTGTTGTATGGAATGATTATGTTGAGAAAAATACAAATTTAAAAAATGGCCCATCATCATATGCACAGGCTATTGGAGTTATTAATGCAAATTGTGATCCACGTGATCGTATCGTTGCAGCAGCTGGTGGTTTGCCTGCAGAGGTTACAGCTAACTGGCGTACTTTAGGAGTCAGCACAGTTGATGTTGAATTTGGATTTTCCTGTATGGGGTATGAAATCGCTGGTGGCTGGGGTGCTCGAATTGCTCAATCTGAAAAAGAATCTGAAAATGATACAATTGTATTTACGGGTGATGGTTCATATTTGTTAATGAATTCTGATATTTATTCATCTGTTCTGACACAAAAAAAGATGATTATACTGGTTTTAGATAATGGCGGTTTTGCAGTTATTAATAAATTACAAAATAATACAGGAAATGAGAGTTTTAATAACTTAATTTCTGATACGCCCACAGCTGTGAATCAAGTTCGTGTTGATTTTGAGGCTCATGCAAAGTCTTTGGGAGCATTATCTGAAACTGTAGAAAGTCCATCAGGTTTAGCAGATGCATTTTTAAGGGCAAAATCTGCAAATGAGACATACGTTATTGTTATGAAGGTTGATCCTTATGATGGTTGGACAACTGAAGGCCACACTTGGTGGGAAGTTGGAACTCCTCATATATCTGATAATGATAAAATTACCAAAGCTCATAAAGAATGGGAATCTTCACGTGTTCGCCAAAGAAAAGGAATATGAATGTCATCTCTTTTTGATGGAATAAAGAAAAATAATTTTCTTGTCATTGGGCGAGCTGGAATGGATCTATATCCTGATCCGCCTGGCTCTACAACTGAAGAAGCTATGAATATGAGTGTTGGCCTCGGAGGATCATCAGCAAATATTGCTGCAGGGATTTGTAAGCTTGGTGGTAAGTCTGCATTAGTGACACGAGTTTCTGATGATAGTATAGGGCGTTATTGTGTGAACCAATTGAAACATTACGGTGTTGATGTAACTCACGTGAAGCCTATTGGTGGAGAGTATCGTAATTCACTAGCTGTTTATGAGAGCCGAGTGGAAAACCATCAATCAGTTATTTATCGTAATGGCGCTGCTGATTTTCAGATGGATATCGATGATATCAAGGCTATAAATTATCATAAATATGGAGCATTAATTACTGCAGGTACTGTATTTGCAGCTGAGCCATCAAGGAGTGCTAGCATGCAAGCTTTTGCATACGCTAGGGAAGCTGGATTGCCTATTATTTTTGATGTTGATTATCGACCATATTCATGGACATCGCCAGAGGTCGCATCTGAAGTTTTGACTGCTGCAGCTGAACAAAGTGATATGATAGTTGGAAATGATGAAGAATTTGGTTTTATGGCTGGTGGAATTGAAAAAGGATTAGACAAAGCACGCGAATTGTCCAAGTCATCTGCTGCTATGGTAATTTATAAGATGGGCTCAGAAGGTGCTATTACATTTTTTGATGGGCAAGAAATTCATACCGGTATATACCCTGTTGAAGCCATGAAGCCTACAGGAGCAGGAGATAGCTTCATGTCAGGCTTTGTAACGTCTATTGCGGATGGATATAATTTAAGAGACTCAATTCTTAGAGGATCTGCATCTGCATCAATTACAGTGTCTCGCCCCGGTTGTGCTCCTGCAATGGCGGATATTAAAACGTTAAAAGAATTCATGGCTGATCATCCTGGGCCAACAAATAAGTAAGGAAAAAAAATGCATATTGCGCCATTTGATAACAAGAATAAGCCTATAGTTGATATAGACGATCCAACAGTGCCTTTAAATTATTTTAACATAGTAAAATTAACTAAAGGTCAAGCATTCGAATACGCAGTCCCTGGTTTTGAAACTTGTATAGTTCCCGCAACGGGCACTGTTGATGTTGATGTTGAGGGTTTTAAATGTGATGGTTTGGGCCAGCGAACAGAAGATGTTTGGGATGGAGAACCTGAAGGTGTTTATGTTCCAACTGCAGCGAAAGCTACAATGGTTTGTACAAGTGCTGAAGCTGAAATCTTTATAGCTGGTGCAAGGTATGATGAAATATTAGATGCATTTGCTGTTCGAACAAACGAGTTGGATAAAGTGCAATATGGATCTGATGAAACCAAAACGCATCGAAAAATTAAACACATATTAGGTACAAAGTATCATGATAAAGTTGGCAGATTATTAGTTTCAGAACTTTTTACTGTCGGCGAAGGTGGTTGGTCAGGTTTTCCAAGCCACAAACATGATACAGATCGCTTACCACTTGAGACACGTCATGATGAAACATATAACTTCCGTTTTAAACCAAGTCATGGATCAGGTGTGCAAATGCTGCAACGTGAGGATGGAAAATCAGGTGATGCTTATCATTTAGTTGATGGTTCAACAATTTGTTTAGACTCTGGGTATCATCCTTGTGCAGTTTTGCCAGGTTATCAGATGTATTATTTTACTATATTAGGTGGATTGTCTCAACGATCTCTTGTTCAGTATTTTCAGCCAAGTCATGCAGACCAATTGGAAACTATTCCAGGCATAAAAGATATGATAGCTAAGTTTAAATAATGCCTATAGCCACATTATCAGAAGTTCTTCAACCTGCTTTAAAAGGTTCATATGCAGTAGGTGGTTTAGTTACGCTGGGCTGGGAAGATATGCGCGCATTTGTTGCTGCTGCTGAGGCTGAAAATTGCTCTGTTATATTACAAGCAGGGCCAGGATGTAGAGAGCATACACCATTGCCAGTACTTGGTAAAATGTTTCGCTATTTAGCAGATAATGCATCTGTGCCAGTAGTTGCGCATCTTGACCATGGATATACATACGATGAATGTGCACTTGCATTAGATAGTGGCTTTACTTCATTAATGTACGATGGCTCACGAAAGTCTTTGAAGGAAAATATTGAAGAGACAAAACGAATAGTAAAAATTGCACATGAGTCTAATATTTCATGTGAAGGTGAAATTGGCTTTGTTGGTTATTCAAATGGGGAAAATTCAGCGGGTACAGATCCAGGAGAAGCAGAAATTTTTGCAAATGAAACTGGCGTTGATGCAATGGCTATTTCAGTAGGTAATGTTCATTTGCAGGAAAATAAAGAAGGTGGATTAGATGAAGATAGAATATCTAAAATCCAGATGCTTACTTCTGTTCCTTTAGTTATCCATGGTGGATCTGGTGTTCCCACTGAACAAAGAAAACGCCTCGCACGTGAAACAAATATCTGTAAGTTTAATATTGGAACAGAGTTGAGAATGGCATTTGGTAAAGCGATGCGGAATGCAGTTAACAAAGATGTTAAAAGATTTGATCGTGTATCAATTTTAAAAGAAACACACGATCCGACGGTTGCTGTTGTGCGACGCGTTCTATCTAATTTGAAAGGTTGAAAATGCTTAATATTGGGATTCTTGGTTGTGGGCGTATTGGCCAAGTGCATGGTAAAACTCTTAAAGGAATGGATACAGCGCGAGCTGTAGCAGTTTCTGATTTCTTACCTGAGGCGGCAAATGCATTAGCTAATGATTTAAATGCAAAAGTTATGACTAGTGACGAAATTATATGCGATTCAAGCATTGATGCGGTAATTATTGGTACACCAACTACTACACATTATGATTTGATTCACGAAGCTGCTGCAAATGGGAAAGCAATTTTCTGTGAAAAGCCAGTAGATTTATCTGTTGAGCGCATCAGAGAATGCATGGTTGCTGTCGAAAGGGCTGGGGTTCCATTTATGACCGCCTTTAATCGCCGATTTGATCCAAGTTTTGCAAAGTTACAAAGGAAGATATTAGATCAAGTCATTGGTGATGTTGAAATTGTTACAATCCTTTCACGTGACCCATCTCCACCACCTATTGGCTATATTAAAACATCGGGTGGTATTTTTAGAGATATGATGATTCATGACTTAGATATGGCAAGATTTTTACTTGGAGAAGAACCTATTGAGCTCTCATCTGCTGCATCGTGCCTTGTAGATCCTGAAATTGGTAAAGCTGGTGATTTTGATACTGCAGTTGTGACTTTAAAAACAGCGACTGGAAAGTTATGTCAAATTAGTAACTCTCGCCGGGCTACTTATGGGTACGATCAAAGAATTGAAGTTCATGGTTCTTTGGGAATGCTACGCGCTGATAACATACTCGAAAACACCGTTGAATTATCAAACGCTTCAGGTTTTCAATCTGCGCCAACACAACCATTTTTTCTAGAGCGATATGCTGAAGCTTATCGTGCTGAAATGATACATTTTGTAGATGTAGTGAATTCTGGTGGCATTATGAAACCTGACGGTGAAGATGGCCTTAGGGCACAATTATTGGCAGATGCTGCGGATGAAGCAGCCCGTGATGGTAAATCTCGAACGCTTTCAGCTATAATATAAGAATTAATATGATGTAGTTTAATGCGTTATTTTACAATGCATTAAACTCTTCTTTTTTTTGGTTAAACCATTCATGCATTTTAGATTGATCTTGCATTAGCACGCTAATTTCTTCCATTGCGTCTAAGTGACTTTTGTCATTTTTTTCGAACATTTCCATTCCATGTCGTTTGCTCATTGTGACAATTTCATCAAATGTGTCAGCGCTAAAAGTTTTATCGCACGCACCACCAAGCTGTTTGCATGTCATAGTTTTCATTTTTCAATATCCTTTTTTAACGATCGCAATGCAATTAAACTTCCTGCTATTGTAATAAATACGATACCTAAAATCTGGGTTAAGTTTACTTGTTGTCCTATTAAAACCCAAGCAAAAAATGGACCAAATATTAGGGCTGAATATTCAAAAACAGCTACCTGAGAAGCTTGTCCAATTTGATAAGCTCGAAAAATTAGTCCAATTCCTAAAATAGCTCCAATAGCTTGCAATATAATCCATGGCATTATGGTTCCAATATTCCATACCCACCCGCGTATAATAAATCCTGCGGGTCCATTCGCAACATCAGGATTAACCCATGTAATAACGAATAGTGCACATAATCCAACAAAGCTTTGCATTATCATTATGCTGGCTAACAAAGATAAAGTTGTTTCCCCTTCACATAGTTGTCTGGTTGCTACTGCGGCCATTGCATAAAATAGGCCTCCTAAAACTGGCAAAAAACTTAAAAATGTTAGATCACTTATTTGAGTATCAACAACTAATATAATTCCTATAAAGCCAATTAAAACTGCAATTATTTGAATGATACTTATTGATTGGCGGAGAATTAAACCTGAAATTAATAAAATAAAAATAGGTGAAGTAAACAAGCCAGCCAAAGCCTGAGCCATTGGAATAAATGCTAACGACCAAAAATAAAAAATCATAGCTATTGTTAGTAGCAAACTTCGAAATGCTACGGCCCAATTTCTTTTTGGCCATATTGTAATTTTCCAAAAATAAGCAATACAAGCTATTAAGGGTAGTGCAATTATTGCTCGAATAATTTGAAACTGCCAAAGACTTACCACTTCGGCAATAAAAACTATAAAGTTATCTGTGAAGCCAAGCACGAGCATTGCACCAATCATTGAAATTGCTGCACCACGGTCATTAACGGGAAAATTATTATTCATACACATTCGTAAATCTAATAGCTTTTATTTTCTATCTTAAAACCGACCTAAATAGACAAGAATGAATCTATACCTAAATATTCTAAGGAGCTAGCCGCGCTCAAAAAACCCATTATGAGCCTTGTTAATGCCGTAAGTTATAGTGCTCGCTCCGAACCTTTTGTTAATAGTATCTAGTGTTCTTGATAGACGCTCGCGTTCATTTTTTTTTGCCATCTCCATTGGTAAAAGCATTTCACCTGAGCGTTTATTCAGAGGTAATATATTCCCAAGGTGTACTGAAATCGATGAAACAAGGTAGGGATGTTTTTGGGAATACATCATGCGCCAAAGCCTGCGATTTATTTCTAAAAAATGTGCAGTATCCTGGCTATAGTGTGTTTTTACACTATGACCCCAGCGAGTTTTTGGGTTTTGAATTCTTAGGAATAGGGAAAACTGAGATGCCGTATAGTTATCTCGTCTTAATCTTGCTACTGATTTTTCAATTAACCATCTAGAAACAAGATAAGCATTTTTTAATGTTCTATTTTCGGGAGCTAACATTTTACTATTACCATAACCACCACGCTTTGTTTTTTCTAATGGAATATCTTCTCCTTGAAGTAAGCGTATAAAGCGCTCACCTATTATAGAGCCCCAAATTTTACGTGCATGTCTAGGATCTAGATTATACATTTGCTCACAATTATGAATACCTGCAGAATTTAGTTTAAATAATACGCCTCTTCCAATTCCTGGTAAGTCGCCAAGTGGGATATTTGATAATCTTTGAGGCATATTATCTGGAGATAGCCATTGCATTCCATCTGGTTTTTCTAGTTTACCTGCTATTTTTGCTAAAAGATGGTTAGAGCCTATTCCAGCAGAAAATTTCAAATTTTCTCCTATTTCATATTTTAATGCATCTTTCATGGTTTTTACTAACTTAGATGCAACGTTTAAATTCGATGTTGTACCACCAAGTGCAATTTGAAATTCATCTACACTGCGTACGTACTCTAATTCAGCGTATTGATCAAAAATTCTAGCAATGCGTTGATTGTAATGAACATATAAGCGATGCCTTGAGGGCCGTAAGATAATTTTTGGACATAAGATTTTTGCTTCTTTAATACTCATTGTGGTTTTCACACCAAAATATTTTGCTTCGTAGCTTGCTGCAACGAGGCAGCCTACATCACCTTCCATCGCGGTAATACCTACCGGTTTTCCGCGTAAATACGGCTCTTCGTGTTGCTCAACGCTAGCAAAAAAGCTGTTCATATCTATGTAAATTGTACGAAATGGGTGCATTTTATATTGCGAATCTACCTAAATGTTCACTATATGTTCTATCATGGAATTTAAAAAGAAAATATCAAATGTTGCATTTGGCGGTAATTGGTCAGAAGAATTAATCACAGAATATGAAATTTTGGAGTCGCTGGCGTCCTTACAGTGGGCAGTTGATAATTGCCGTAAACGAGAGGTGAATACTCCTGAAGTGAATGCTGCTTTAATTCATTTAACAAAAGATCTTGAAAAAGGGAAAATACTCTCTGATAGGTTTACGAGAGGACATTCAATAATTGACCAAAATTCACGGGAAATACATTTTCGTGAATGTTTTCGTTTAATAAAAGTTTGGCTTAAGGCTTGAAGCTATTTTCTGCAATCATTGAAATCATTTCAAACATAATAGAGGCTGCGGTTAAAGCTGTAATATTATTTGGACTATCTTTGGTTGGCATCATACAGACCACGTCACCTCCAACAATATTCAAGCCACGGGCAGCACGTAATAAAGCTATCGCTTCATCGATATCAAAACCTTTCTCTCCGGGCTCAATATTAGATACGCCAGGTGCAATAGTTGGATCAAGACAGTCGAGATCAAAAGTAATATAAACGGGCCGGTCTCCTAATACTTTTATTATTTGAGAAATTACATCAGTTAGCCCACGCCGTCTAAAGTCTTTCATAGTAACAATGTTATACCCATAATCATAAGCTGGCTGTAGCCAATCTAATGTTCTTGGGTGACCACGTAATCCAATTTGCATTGAGCGAGATGGATCAATTTTTCCTTGATCTGCAAGGTATGCACCCCAATGAGCAGCTGATTTTTTTGCCCCAAGGAAATGATCAACTTTTGTAAAAACATCTGTATGCGCGTCAAGGTGAAGAAAGCTTATTGGTTGACCGTTTGAGAGTTGCCCGCACCCTAAAGCTTGAATAATTCCACCTGTAATAGAATGGTCGCCACCAATTGAAACCGGCCTAACCCCTGCTTCATCTATTTCAGTAAAAAAATCAGTAATTCTCTCTATGCAGTCTTCATTGTCATTGGCACGGGGAAAGGGGACATCCCCAAGGTCTGTTATTTTGGCGAGTGTCCATGGATCTATTTTAAAGTCTGCATGTGCTCTTCTATGTACTGCGGATACATTGCGAAGGGCGCGAGGACCAAGATGTTGATCTCTTTCAGTGGTGCCATTTCCTGTTGAATGAGGGACCCCTACTAAGGCTATGTCTTGATTGTTTAATACTTCATTTTTGCACCTAAACATTGTTGGAATTCCCCACCAATATAGGTTTTCCATCATTGAACGATCGTGTTCATCAGCCATTAGATTTTTCCCAAAAAGAATGAAACTTATATTATTTATGTTGTTTGCAATATTTAGCTTTATGAATAATCCTAAGTTTTTTTATTAGTTTTAGTCAACGCTGTTTATTTTTAAACAAAGTATAGGTAATCTTAATTTAGTTAATAATTAATCAATATTTTTAATATTAACTTTTAATTTTTGCACTAATTCCTAATTGAATAGGAAATTAAATGAATACTCCTATTTTTGCAGACTTAACGAGTACAGCTATTATTGTAAGCGCAGTGTTTCTTGTGGGTTTATCTAAAGGTGGTTTTGGTGGAGTTTTTGGTATTTTGGGTGTGCCAATTTTAACATTGATTATGCCTCCACTTGAAGCGGTAGCGTTTTTGTTACCTATTTATTTGGTTATGGATATTATTAGTTTGTGGACTTGGCGTGGGCAGTGGCACAAGGGGTTGGTTTGGAATATATTACCAATGGCTATCTTGGGAATCTGTGTGGGTTGGATTACTGCATCTATAGTATCTGATAAGATCGTTAGTTTCTTAGTTGGCTCTATAGCACTTTTATTTGTATTCCAGCGTGTAGTCCTAAAGCAGGATAAAAGTTTTAAAACTTCAGTTGTAGTAAAGAGTTGGTCAGGTCATTTTTGGGGTTTAATTGCAGGTTTTACTAGTTTTATAGCACATGCTGGAGGCCCACCTTTTCAAATATATGCAATGCCTCTACGTCTAGATCCTAAAGTATTTACCAGTTCTAGTGTATTAATATTTTCAGTTCTTAACTTCGTTAAAATTGGCCCTTATGTAGCATTAGGCCGACTTAATCTTAGTATAACATGGTCTGCGCTTACAATGATACCTATAGCGATATGTGCAACTTTATTGGGTGCATTAATAGTGAAAAAAATGAATACAGAAATATTTTATCCAATTATGTATGGATTTTTAACTTTGATTTCATTGAGGTTAATTGTGGCATCTCTACTGTAAAAAAACTATTCTGTTTCAACTAAAATCAGGTATTAATTTCTTCATTTATATAGATTTGTATAATATCTTTGAAATCCTTGTCAGCAACAAATCCTAATTCAATTGCTCTATCTGCCATAAAATTTTGTGGCCAATTATTGACTATTTCTTCTATTTTTTTATCAGGGATTTTTTTTATTAATTTGCTAGTTTTTGTTCCAGCAATCTCTTCTAAGGCAAGGATCTGCTCTGAAATTGAACATGAAACACCTGGTAAATTTAAAGAGCGCCTGTTCCCAAGTTTTTTAAAGTCTAATTTTGCAGCGTGTCTTAAAAATCTAACTGCACTTAGTGGACTAGCAAACCAATGACAAAGATTTTCGGGTACAGGTAAAATAGCTTCAATTCCATTTAAAGGCTCTCGGATAATGCTAGAATAAAAAGAACTAGCAGCTTTATTTGGCTTGCCAGGACGTACTACAATGGTTGGCAGACGAAGTGCGACTCCATCTAAAAATCCTTTACGACTGTATTCGTTAATAAGGATTTCACCAACTAACTTTTGTGCGCCATAAGATGATTCTGGGTTTGGAGAGAAGTCATCATTTATTGCGCTGGGGTATGGCCCACTAAAAACAGCAAGAGATGAAGCGTAAATGAATTTTGGTTTGTAGGAGCCATTCGATGTAAGGAATTTTTTACGAATTCCTTCAAGTAAATGCCAAGTACCTTTAGCATTTATATCCCACCCTTTTTCAAAGTTTTCTTCAGCGTCACCAGATACAATTGCTGCAAGATGGTAAATAATGTCAGGTTTTTGATTAATGAGCTCTGAAATTATATTAGGGTCAGAAATATCACCTGTTTTTATTTTATACGAGTTTTTATGATTTTCAATTTTTGGTGGAATGACATCAAACAAGGTAATATCATTAATTTCTCCATTAAAATCGTCTTTAATTATAGATCTAGCAAGTCGCATGCCTATCATGCCAGCCGCACCAATAATTAATATTTTCATAATGTCCTCACATTTTGCAATGGCTGCTAATGGAAAATAAAATTACCTAAACATATATATAATTTTATATAAAGTTATGTTGATATTATAGCTTCATATTTTGATTATATTTTACAATCTAATTTACGCGCTCATTCTCGCAGCAATTAATCCAATAAGTTTTTTATGGTCTACGTCAAAATTACGAATTCCTTCTGCTAACTTTTCGGTTGCCATAGGATCAGCATTCATTTCCCATCTAAAGGTTGCTTCATCCATTGAAATTGGAAGAATGCCACTTGTATTATTTGGTGATAAAGCTCGTTCTAGTATCGATGTATCATTTCCCATTTCGTCCAAAAGACTTGGTGCAATAGTAAGATTATCACATCCTGCAAGTGCTTTTATCTGATTACTACTTCTAAAAGATGCACCCATTACAACAGTTTCTATATTATTCGATTTATAGTAATCATAAATTTTATGAACTGATTTAACGCCTGGATCTTCATGTGGTAAATATGAGTCACGACCTTCTGCTTTTTTGTACCAGTCAGTAATTCTCCCTACAAATGGAGAAATCAAAAATGCTTTTGCATCAGCACATGCAACTGCCTGAGCCATTGAAAATAATAATGTTAAGTTACAATCAATACCATCATTTTGTAAAATTTCAGCAGCACGTATACCTTCCCAAGTAGACGCAAGTTTTATAAGTATTTGGTTTCTTTTTATGCCGCGCTTTTCATATTCTGCAATAATGTCTCTACCTCTAGCAACAGACTTTTCAGTATCAAAAGAAAGACAAGCATCTACTTCTGTTGATACGCGTCCTGGAACAAGTGCTGCTAATTCAGCGCCCATTGCGACTGTTAATGTTTCGGTTACTTGTTCAGGTGTCTGGCCAGTTTTTTTACCTGTATCTATTTCAGCGGCAACTAATTCTTCTGTTGCTGGATCTGTTAATGCCTTTAGAACCAGTGATGGATTTGTTGTACAATCAACCGGTTTGTATTCCTTAACGGCAGCAGCCTCTCCAGTATCTGCCACAACAACAGTCATCTCTCTAAGTTGCTCTAAAACAGTTTTCATGTTCAATTTCCTTACATTCTCTTTTGGATATTTTGTGATTGTTTGATTATAATTTGAATTACTTATACAACTACTAGCCCAGACAAACAGTCCTAAAATAATCTTTGATAATAAATAAAAATTACTTAATTTAGATTTATTATCAAATTTTCCCTAATATTCTATTCTTCAATGTACTACTTGGCTTAAGTAATAAAATACTTGATATTAGGCGAAACTAAAATGGATTCACTAAATGGTTAAAAGTAAGTATTTTTCTGAAATGGGTGGACACCCGGATCAAACTAATTTGTTAACTGATCGGGCCGTTTTTACTGATGCATATGCAGTTATTCCTAGGGGCTCAATGCGGGATATAGTTACTAGTTTCTTACCGTTTTGGGATGAAACTAGATTATGGGTTATATCGCGCCCACTGAG
>Ga0209197_1000771_pt1 | contig 21682 bp, 41 predicted proteins | sample COGITO_mtgs_1105_4_FD_184802 | JGI IMG/M metagenome (GOLD analysis project Ga0209197, IMG submission 184802) | Pelagic marine microbial communities from North Sea - COGITO_mtgs_110512 (SPAdes) (version 2) | ecosystem: Environmental > Aquatic > Marine > Epipelagic ... | reverse complement strand
ACATCATACTCACGCTTATACCATTTGCCATCACTGTTCTCGTAGTAAGTCGTGTTACCATCAGCATCATACTCACGCTTAAACCAGTAGCCATCGCTGTCCTCGAAGTAATTCTCGTTGCCATCAACATCATAATCACGCTTAAACCAGGTGCCATTACTGTCCTCGAAGTAAGTGTGGTTGCCCTTAGGATCTTTGATTTCAATGGGAAAGCTGAAGTTGATGTTTAGTTCTTTTAAGGTGTCGCTTAGTGTTTTCATAGTGCTTTGAGTTCGTTAGCTTGGTTATACGTATATTATACCACGCTTTTTAGCATTTGTACACACATATATCTCATAGTGCTTTGTGTTTTAAAGTGCTTTGAGTTCGTATTTAACGCCGTCAACTTCAACTATTTTACCTTCGCAAATCTTGACTGATCTTGGAGTACCCTTCTGGATACCATCACTGTCCTCGTAGTAAGTTTCTTTGCTATCAACATCATACTCATGCTTAGACCAAGTGCCATCACTGTTCTCGTAGTAAGTCTCGTTGCCATCAACATCATACTCATACTTAAACCAGGAGCCAGCACTGTTCTCGTAGTAAGTCGTGTTGCCCTTAGCATCATGCTCATGCTTAGACCAGGTGCCATCGCTGTGCTCGCAGTAAGTCACGTTGCCCTTAGCATCATACGCATACTTAGACCATTTGCCATCACTGAGCTCGTAGTAAGTCACGTTGCCATTGGCATCTTTGATTTTAATGGGAAAGCTGAAGTTGATGTTTAGTTCTTTGAAGGTGTCGCTTAATTTTTTCATAATATAGTTGTTATTCGTTAGCTTGGTTATAGATATATTATACTATATTCTGACACCTTTGTAAAGGACTTTATGATAGTAAATCCTATTGATCATCAACACTTTAGACACTACTTTGAATTAACCGTCAACAATTGATATTAGTTTAGGGTTTCATACAAAGTGTATCACTCATAGTTCGTTAATCATCGGGAACACTTTAGCAATTTCCTTAGCGCAGGCGATAGCAATGTTCATGTGCTCCTTTTGTGTACCGTTACCAGAACGTAGCTCAATGTAATGCAACCAAGATCGAAGTGTACCATTCATATATAAACGAGATTCTGTGTTACCTTCGGGTAGTACAACTCGCGCTTGTTCCTTTGCGATACCGTTATCAATAGCCCACCTGTAAGCTTCCTTAGAAGCATCAATAACTTTCTGCTGCTTAGCGAACCACTCAACCAATAGATCACCATTATTAGATTCAATAGAATTCTGACGGTTTTTAGTATCTTGTAGACGAGATTCACGCAACACAAAACCAAGATCTTGTGTAGGATCAGCATATCGTTGACTGAACTCTTGAAAGGAGAATGATCGGTGACGTAGAATTTGTCGAGCAATGTCACGAGTGGTTGTAATCTCAAGACAAGCACTAACCATCTCTAGTGGACTATGATGTTTATGCTTAATGAGATACTTGATTAGTTTCTCATTAGTGTCTTTATTTAACTGGTTAGATGGATTAGAGACGCGAGCGCAAAATGCGATCAAGTCTTGACAATCAGTTAAGCCTTCTGTTAATAGATCACCTGTTGGTGATGAATGTGATATTAGTTTTACTTCCATATTAATTTATTTAAATTCTCCTAAACTATAAACCATATTATAGGTTGATGCAAGATTATTTTAAGCTTTTTCAATTAATATTATTGTTTCTTCTGATATGAGAAACAATAATATTAATTGATGACCTGCTCAACGAGATTTTTAGCCTTAACTAACGTAACATCAAGGATATTACGAACACATTTAATAGCACTGATTTTATCTTTAGATTTAATATCATTGATAAGACATTTGCCTAGTTTACTAGAACTATTAGCAACCAACCAATCACGAGCCCAAGTCCAATTGACTTGTCGTTTCCATTCAAAGAGAAGTTCATATGACTGATCTTTCTCACTATCATCCATTGCGTTAATAATATCTTCAATCTTCATAATTAAATTATAATATAATAGTTTGTCTTTGTAAACAACTTATTTCACAAATGATTAATTATTCTACAGTAATCGTAGTTGCTTCTTGATTTTCTAACTCACCATTTCGTCGCATAGTCTTCACAACTCGACGAGCAAAGGACATCGCTCGATTACTACTATCGGTATTGTATGTCTTCTTGATTTCATCTAATAACGTGTCTTTTTCGTAAAGAGTGTAAGCATCATGCAAACACGGCTTGGTACTCCAGATTTCAATTGTGACTTTTCTCATAATATAGTTGTGCGACTAAGCTTCGTTCTTGAGCTTAGCTTCCAAAATAAGGATCTTGGATTTGATTGTTGCGATTTCGTTTTCTAGTTTTTCGATGTTTGTCATAGTCTTATTATAGGATTTGATTGTTGCGATTTCGTTTTCTAGTTTTTCGATGTTTGTCATAGTCTTATTATATCGTGGTTCCTATTCGCCTGGTACGATCGATGTCGCTAGCTTTACCGCTCCTTCAATACCATTTAGATTCATATACATAGTCACAATCTGATCTTGGATATCCGTGAAACCGATTTCGCTTGAATCATTGTCGAGCATATCGAGGATGTTCAGCTTATCACCGACAACTCTAAGAGCGCTAGTAAGTTGATTGAGAGTATGGAGTTTCATCTCATTATTATAGTCTGTTGTTGTATTTGTCATATATATTATATCGTGGTTCCTACTTATCAGTCGTGGCGTTAATCAAACGAGCGGTCAATGTCTCATCAAACCCCTCCACTATCTCCTCCACTATCTCAATTAAATCACTCCCACTAAATTCGAGATGCTCGAAACCTTCACAGTAGGATAGGATGATGTTTTCGATTTCTTTTACTCCTTGTACTTTTGATGTGATCATAATGTAGTTGTTATTCGTTGCTTGACTGAAGTTATATTATACACTATTTGGTGCTGTTTGTACACTCTTTTCTTAAGGTAAATCTCGTTGATTACCAATCACTTAGAAGTAATGGTGAATCTTTTCTTCCAATATTCACCATTACTCCAAAACGAGACTTACCATCAGATGAAAGATCCTTCAACAACTATTCATAATTTAGATCTCACGGTTAATATATCTTATTTTTAACCAATTTGTATCCGATGCCATGACGGTTAATTCAGTCGCATCTTTATATTTGACCCCCAAATCCTGATACCCCATACCATTACAGTAACTCAACCCATATTTATCTTTATGACAATCGTAGATAACCCCACTATCACATTCGAATATATAACACGCGGTCTGTGGATTATAATCAACTGAGGTAACACCCTCATTAACCCATGAAGCTGGTTTAAGGTAACCAACATCCCAACCAGATACCAATTTATAAACTACATCATTATCTAAAGTGATTTTTGACACTACCCACTTATCTGGTTTACTCATATATGTATTCTGGTTGAATTTGTAGGGACACTATCATTAACTAATTGAGTGTTATATTCAATTATCTCATCTTCATCTGTCGTATCTTTAAGATACAATTCAGCATCTTTTTTAGTCTCAAATCGACGATTACCGACTTGATATATCTCAACTTTCTCAATTTGCATTATATAATATTTATATTTGTTATTTTAAAGACTAATTTGTTTTTCACATCTTCTTTCTTTAAGAATTTTTTGAGCCCATTCCCAATCTTTAAAAGACTTTTCAACACACAATGTGTAATCAGACTTTGAATAATATAATTTGTTCGTTTCTGGGTAGAATATATATCCTACACGTTCATACGATGTTATCATTTCGTTAAATGATGGAGAGTTTAAATTTTTCATTTTTAATATTTGTCATAATGTGGTGGATATTACAAATAATTATTTATCACAATTAACATTAAAAAATTAAAGTTTTTTTAATAAAACTACAAACTATCTAAATAATTTTCCCACAATTCTTTAATTAGTTTTGAACAGTTAAATTTGTCTGATTTTTCATGACACTGAGTAGACAACACACCTAAATATGCTGTTTCATATTTATGATACGAATCAGCCAATTCCATATCGATGTCAATCAAATTTCCGTTGTGATATAGATTTTCAATAAACTCACCAGCATAGGTATCAACTGTACTTAGTGTAACCATATTAAGATCAATGTCACCTTCACATTCGACATACCAATCACCAAACGTACCCTTCTCAGCAACATGATGTGTTACAACTAAAATCGATTCATCACCAGAATCTTCTTCATCAGCATACGCTGAACGACACGCGAATGGTGAAAATCTGACACTATCATGAACTAGTGTCTCAATGTTATCAACAATCTCATATACGTTGAAATATGTATCAGAATACCCACCATAGATGTACTCAATAGCGGTGTCTAGGATATCGATATCATCCTCTAATTCTAAAGCCATGTCTTCACCTGTCTCACCATCTTGAAGCCTGTGTGTCCATTCTTCGTGAAACTCCTCTCCCTTTTCGAATATGGTACATCTGCCACCATAACCAACACATTCAATTTTATATTTCTTAATCATATTATTATTATTATTATTATTATTATTATTATTATTATATATTAGATATCAACAATGTACTCAGAGAATGAAGATTCGATCTCACGTGATTCAAAATCATATCCATTAAAGACATAATCAAATAACCAATCTCGAAGATCTTCTTCACCCATACCTTCAACCCAATTATTTTCTAAGGTTGCGGTAAGTAACGTTTCGAATCGTTGATCTTGGATCTTACTAATCTCTTGGATGAACTTCGCCACCACATGTGCTTTATCATCTAGAATTGCGTTTACTTTTACTCCGTCGTTTATCATATATTTATTATTTAGTTGTATATACCCATATCTTCAAGATATTCTTTCTTCCATTCGTCGAAATTGTATGCACCTTCTTTAATATCGGTCCTAAACCTTTGAGCATGAAGCCAATATCTAAATAACGGACAACCTTCTTCGTCCCGTCCCAAATCACTAATCACCTTTGGAACTTGAGATACCCACTGGTTATAATCGAAGTCCCAATATAACATGTACGCTTTATTAGAATCTTCTACATAACTAATGTTAACATATTCTCCACCAATCTCAAACTCAAATAGTGTAATCTTTTTGAAGTACGATTCTCTAGGATCTTTAATCACTTTAACAGTATTCATACTATGTATAATTTAATAATGTTTTGCGATAAATTTTTCAACGTCAACATGTGTGACCTTAATATTACGTTGACCAATTCGAAGCAAACGTTTTAGAAAATTTGGTCGAGCTTCGCCCTTAACTCGATTTTTATCATACAATGCGCATGTACCGTTAGGTGATTTAATCAACACCTTATGGTTACCTAGAGTATACTCATAGATATCGCGATTGTAATGTACTTTGATAGATTTAGTTTGTAGTTTTTTCTTCATAGTATTTTTATTTTTTATTTTCTAATCGATAAATTTGATTTTCAGCGTATGCAATCATACCATCGATGTATTTGTAGTTCTCTTTTACGAATTCCTCTGGTACGTCATCTCGATCAAATTCTAGTCGATAGTAGAATCGAAAATCATTGAACTTCGACTTTACTTGTTCAGCAACAACTTGACCTGACTTTATAGAACCCTTGTGTGATGAACCCCAGGATGCCCAACCACAGTTTTGCATTGCGTCACAAAGCTCATCAATAATAGGTAACCAATTATCAGGTACACAGAGACCCCAACACATAGCACTTTGAGTCATCGGTAGATCTTTATCTTTGAAGATCTTTGGATATTTCTTCAATATTTCTGTGTCATTCATATTCTATTTCTTCAAATCTAGTATAAAAACATTTTGTGAGGTATCAAAGCTGATAGAATCTACCACACGGTTAGGAAGTCGATTTGAGATGTCTTGGTATAGGTTAGTACCTTGACAAATGAAAGGTCCACCACTCGGGTCAACACTGTGGATTGAGTTATCATCATTACGACTCATACCAATATTGTCAACGTCATAGAACTCATAAATCAACTTATCATAATCAGCTTTAATATAAAAGTAACGAGAATCACCGTAACGAGACTTCACCTCAATACATCGATTATTTGATAGGGTATCAGCTACGGGTGATACAGGATTGGGTTGCATACACCAACCTTCTTCTGCGCCCAGCTGATCAGCTTTATCAAGAAACACCTCCTTGACACTGTTGCAATGATAACCTGCGGCTAGTAATAAATTATGCATGTACTCAAGCATATCCGCTGCGAGGATGTCTTCATCTTCAGATTCAATTGTGTATGTTTCGTTATGTTGTGTTAGTTGTAGCTTCATATTATAGTTCTTCAAGTGTCTTTATCATTCGGACTTTGGCAATCTCTTTAGCTTTATTATATGAGCAAAATGAATCGATTGATTTCGGTTCATACGATTTTTCGTCTTGTACACGGTAAATCATAGCTTCTAGTATTAGTTTTAATCCTTCTTTCATATTATTAGTATTGGTTAGTTTCAAATTCAAAGTGTGTATTCAGCACACGTAAACTATACTTTGCTACGTGGTTCAATGCTTCCATATCATCGTACTCTACATAACGATTACCGATAGTCTCCATATAGTAGCCCTCTTTGTCTCGCTTAAGCCAGCAGATAGTGACGCAATATTCTTTACCACTATTCTCGTCGTATGTCCACGATATGATCTCATTTGGTCGATCTTCGGCGATGATATGCCCATGTGAATCAGGAACACCCAGTTGTCTTAGTTCTACGTTTTTGTATCTCATCTTCATAATTTATAATGGTTCTTAACTAGATGTTACTAACCATAACACAAATATAATATAAGTAAACCAACAAATTAGGAAACCCCAAATAAAGAGTTTCTCTTCAGTATATAGACAAATACTTTTTTTTGTACTACTAAGTTTTTTAATTATATTATACATATTTATATTTTTACTAATTCTTAAGAATTAGTTTTAGTTAGACGTTTAAATTCATTTTCTGAAACTTTTGAGCCATTTAACCACCATTCATGTACCCCATCCTGATATTCAATAGCTGGACCAGTTGAACAGTGTCGCATATTATTTAACATCCACTCATATTTGATACTACATATATCGTTATAACTATCAATTCTATTTTGCATAATATTAAAAAATTAGTTTGTAAAAAAATAATTAACAATTGGTAAAGATATAACTAGTATAACAAAACCAATAGCGACCCACAGTAAAATTGTAACTGATTCTTCAATTTTTTTATCGAATTTCATAATTATCCGAAAATTTGTTCACGGATATCCTTATCGATATCATTAACTTCTTTACTCCAGTTAATATATGGTGCATTCTCTACACCAATTGTCTCAACTTTTTGGAAATTTGTCGATAAGGAATTGTAAAACCCCTTATTGATGTTGCTACGTATCATACGTTGATGAATTTGTTTAATCAGTGATATTCTATTCATAATTTATTTAATTGATGATAGTGATTCAATATTAGACCACTCTAGTTGTACCCAGTCGGAATCATGTCCCTTCAGATCTTTAGCGTAAAGAATGTCACCTAAAGATAAATCATTTTCGCCACCATCGACAGTGATAACGATGTCATCTAATTCTACAATTTTACCATCAATATGGTATTCTGATCGATTAATAGAATTTTCATTGCGAACAGGTGAACAACCGATGTAATAACTATCTTTAACCTTATGGTGATACACACCTTTATCGATTTTCTCCATAGTTGAGGGCAACCCCCTACGTTCACGCTCACCCGAAGCGTGCGCTTCTTTTACGGTTTTGATATTTTCATAGTCAATACCTACACGTACTTGGAACACGCTATTCTTCTTAATATCACCAACCTCGCCATATTTTTTAATGATAGTTTTCTTAGCTGAGACACCCTTAGTATAATAAATTGTGGAGATTTTACCTGCACTAGATTTAACTTTTGATTTAATTTCTGTTAGTAATTCGTTATCCATAATTAATATGTTGGTTTATATGTGATACTTTGTCAAACGTAATATAAAATATAGGGTAAATTAATTTACCCTATATTTTATTACACGATTAATCAACCTCCACTAAACCCCCGCTTATTGTTAAACACCTTAATACCCTTTTGATTATAAATCGCGAGGATGTCTTCACGAGGGTATTTGATATGTTCGCAAAGAATAGTCTTATGAAATTCTTGAGCAGAATTACCCCACCCATCGATTTCGTAAGCCACTTCAATATCGTTTCCAGTTACTTGCGCTGTATATTTTTTCTTCATATTAATTAATTTTATACATAATTATTTTCCTTTAATGAGAACTACTCAATTAAATACTCTTTAGATCACCTGTACCGTAACCTCGACTAAAATCATATAGATACTTACAACCCTTGTAAGAGATGTATGCGTGTGATCCACTACAAGCTACTCTAGGCTCTGTCATACCAACATCTACGATGGTTCGTTCATTCCCAATATCATCGATTTCGAGTACTTTCCAGTGACCCCAATTTGTTTTTTCTGATACAACTGCTGATGTTTTTCTTGACATAATATTATTTTCCTGAGTTTTCTAATTGTTTAAGTGCTCGACCTAATGCGATATTAGTACCAACGGTATAATTGAATTTATCTTCAATACTACAATGAGCAGTAGCAGATACCTCAGTACCGTCTGGGTGACGAACATCTATATCAGTGTACCCACCATTATGGTTCATAACATTATCGCATTTAGTTTTACGAGAATATTGAATCATTTCCCCATCAACAGTCAAGCGATAATGAGTCACCCGAACTTTGAAGCCATTTTGACGATGTTGTTTTACTGTATCCATAAAATAGTTTTATTTAATATATTAGAAGGTTATTTAATTTTTAGAGTATTGTCAAGCATATTATTGAAAGATAATAGATAATATCGAGGTAAGTAAACCAAAAGAAACTACTAACCATAACGCAAATAAAATATCGAACACCGAATTCAATTGGTTTTGTTTTTTATCGGACATAATATTAAATTATATAATCTGTGGATTCGACGACTCTTGCAATAGACGCTGAATAAGTTGTATCGATAGTTATAATATGATTATACTCTTTCTTAGCATCATCATATGTTTCATGGGCAGTCCAGTTATCAATAACATCAACATGGTTATTTTTATAGGGTTTGATTGTTGTTACTACAATGTACATGTGTAATTATTCCTTTATTTTATGTGTTTATTCTATTACCTTCTTTAACTATTGGTATTAAAGAAACCTATCTTAACTTTACTGAGAATAGCTTTGATCGCTAAGTCTTTTGCTTTGACTTCACATTCCCAAATCACATCACAATTTTCTGAGACAATCTGAGGGATATTTGTAAAATAATCTAAGTGAGATCTAATTTTACCTTTAGCTCCACCCTCAGACCAATGAAAGATTGGAGTAAAACCTTGATCCACCCACAAATCTTTGTACTTCTTAACCAATTGTTTAATATCACCCATAGGGTTTGTAGAAAAATGTAAGTTATCGAAGGTTAGAGGAAATTGGTAGCTGAAGTAATCGTAAAGATTTTCTGCGTTCCAAAAACTTTTATCATCATTTTCTAAAACCAATCTCTGCTGTACAGATAAAGACAACTTCTCGAACGCTGTCATAAAATTAGCATGAATTTCATCTGGTTCGTAACTACCAATACCTACATGAATGTTAATAGGGTTAGAGTAATCTTTAGGTAAACCAAGATTATCATGTAACCAACCATGTAATTCAAGATCAAAAATAGAATTTTCTACAGTTACAGGATTCTTTGAAGCTAACACAACATACTGACTAGGGTGTGTACTTACAGTAATACCATAAGACTTGATCTTATCCCCAATCTTACGGAGTTTAGCGGGTATACCCATGTCAACTAAGAACCCAACATCTAAACCGAGTTGTTTTTCACCGATAAGTGGAAACATGCTAGAGCTGATACGGTAATGAGCGATACCAGAAGCTGCGCAATGATCTATAATTTGATCAAGAACATCGACATTATTGTTGATACGATCTTGGAGAATATCGATGTACTCGTCACCAAGCTTTAACGCTCTTGTGCGAGTCATTGTTTGGAACTTCACGCCATTTGACTTGAGAACTTCCGAGATGCAGCATAATCCTAATTTCATAGACGCCATTGTGGAGTTAGATTATATTGTTGTCAACAATATATATTAGATTTATTCAGATTGAAGCCAGTTGCCGCATTTATCGGTATAAAATACCTTTTTAAACCCAACACTATCTATAATTGATTGACAACAATCACACGGCTTAGACATAGCTAATTCATTTTTCCTATTGATTCTCAACACGGCTAAATTTAAACCCGAACAATCATCCAAACCATGACGAACAATAACAGCAACCTCAGCATGTAGCACGCTATTTCTATGACCATACTTTTTTGCGACTGGGTGTGTTTTAAAACTATTCTGTCCAATCGATAAAATCTTATTTCGCTGGAATATAACAGCTACGTGGAAAAACTTATTATCTTGTCGATTTTTTGGAACAAGTGCGTAACCAATTTCCTGAATTTTTTTAAGAACTCTCATAAAAGGTAATGTATGATGTGTTCAAAACTATGTCAAGTATCATTCTACATCATAATACCAGTCTTCGGTAAAATACCAAAACTCATGTTGGTTATCTATATCAAAGTAATGTCTAGTTAAATTATCCCATATTTTAACGGATCGATTGAATACTACATCATCATACATTGGCACATATTTACCGCGCCTTTCACCCTCAAGCCATGACTCATCAAGCAATATCTTTGATAATTCAATTAAATTCATCTTCTTTCAGTAAACCTGAGTATAATCTTTCAAAAGTTGAGTGAAACTTAGGTGATTTTGAAGATAAATCAAGATTCAATTGTTCTTCACCGCTAATTGGTACGATTCGAGTTACACCGTTTTCAATATTTTTAGAAAGATAGTGTAATTGATTTACAAATTCACCTTTCGATAAAGAAAACTTATTAATTAACCAATTAGTAGCTTTCTCCTTTGAATCTTGATAATCTTTACAGTTTTTAATAGTAACTGTGAATCGTTTACCTTTACATACTAAATTTTCGTATTTATAGTCTTTCATATCAATTAACACATTCCAATATTATTTCGTTTTAGGTACAGTTTTTCTATTCATTAGGAAACAACATTCACCACGTTGATTTAATACATTCTCTAAATCTTCGAAGGTTATATAACATTCACCATCTTTACCCCAAGATTTACCCCACGAATTACGTAAGGTTACATAACCTTTTTTGACATTAATAGCCAACCCTAAAATAGCGTGCCCACCGACCATTCGCCCTGATGGTTGTATAAAACCATCAGCATCAGGTTGTATCATACCTTCATACCAAGGTAGTCCGAATACAGCTGGTCCATTGTGACCAATACCATAAAGAACATCGTCTATACTAAACGCCCATCGATATTCATCAATGTAACCCAATTCCTTGATTTGTTTAACTCCAGCTAATATACTTGTCCCTTCATATCTAGGAGACGCATCAGGGTATGATCCACCATCCCACGGGTCGTTTCTTTGAGCATCCCAATAAACTTCACGGATTAGAAAATCGTAGTCTAAACCCTTAACCTCACTAGGTCTTGCTGCTAATTCATGACCAAGTGAAAACGCAACACACGCGCCTTCACGACCTTGGTTAAACCAACTATCACATCTCCAAGTATATGATCTTAATTTTCTAGCTTCAATCACATCCGAAATAGAATATTGTCTACTTCTTTCATCAAATTCCTCAACTCGATCTAGGCGAATATCGTCAGTTTGTGTATCATTTTTTAATAAGATGTGGGTCATATAATTATTTATATTTATGTGACCAATATAATTATTTATATTATCACCCAAGAGGTATTGGGAATGTTATTGGAAATTTTGAAGATGTATTGTAAGTGTATACATCTATTGAATAAATGGTTGCACTAGTGTAAACAGAACCATCATAAGCGTATAATTCACTAGCATTTGAAACTAACCCACCTGAACCCGATTTATCATATGACCTAGTTTGACTAACTATGTTTATTATTTCACCACCAAGAGGTATAGTTGTTAACGATGTATTTATCAACTCATAACCTGGGTTCTCATATTCTTCCTCAACAGTATAACTACCGAACCAAGCTAAAGATTCTTTCGAGTCATTAACATTAACATATGCGAATCCAATACCAACACCATACCCTATGAAATCAACACCTTTATACATTGCAACTGGTTCAATATCTAAACTTACATTAGTAACCAAATTATTATTAATATTCGGGTCGAATGGACATACTCTACTTTGCGGAGTTATCGGTAATATATCATCTTCTGTATTAACATCGATTGAAGAAATTGAATTATCAATAATAGCTCCAGCATTAAGTTGATAGGAATTCCAAAAATACAACATAGCTAATCTATGTGACTCAGCTATTGATTCTTCCGAAGGTAACCCAGTTGAGTTACTATTGTAACCACTGAGAGTTGTCCAAAGCTGAATCGGCTCCCCAGTATCAACATCATAACTTAAAACATCAACTGTATTAAATTCGTTTAAACACTTAACAAAGCCATTACCTGCCCCTAATGCTACAAATGGTTCAACTACAGGCATAATCAGTCAGCTTTAAATAAAATTTTTCCAGTGACGGGAACCCCGTTTTGGTTTAGAGTTACGGTAGTTTGAACATAACCAGCTAACATATTGTTAACTTCAGTTATTTTAGCATTAACTTCAGTTATTTTAGCATTAACTTCGGTTTGAGTGTATGACTCTAATGATGTAGCTTGTTTTATAGCAACATCATTGTTTTCAGACACTATATATATACCAGCATCGACACCACTAGACACTGAAACAATTTGACCAGCGTATGATGTCGGGTCAGATGCGATGTACGCATTAAGATCACTCAGTGATGCAAACACTGAAGTCACATCAAACGGGCCAGTATACTGTCTTACAAATGAAATTGGGATTTCTACGGATGTCATATATTTATTTATATTAAACTATAACGATTGGGTAGTCAAACTAAATCGTTATATTTATTTACATTAAATCGCCACGATTCAACTATTTAAATTATATTAGTTGGATCGTGGCGACGAATGCGTTACTGCGTAGTTACTTAGTTAGTAACCGATATGTAACTAAATAGTTACAGTGTAGTTGGACTCAATGTTGAATCCACCAATTGGGCTATAAGTGTATACTTTATAGATTTCAGATGCATAACCATTAGCACCTTCAACAACAACAGTTTGCTCACTGAATACACCCTTAACATCAAAGTTTGACTCAAGATGTCTAACGTTGCTTACAGGCCCTAATCCAGAAGGATAAGCAAAGCACACATCAACAGAACCAGCAGGGATGTTGATTGTGAACGATGTTCCACCAGATGGACCTAGATTGCTACCAGCAAGTGATCTAACACCCGCACTATCAGCGGATACAAGATCAACACCGTAGAAAGCATTACGTTTACCGTTAACAGTTACTGATGCACTCTCTGTACCAGCTGACAAACCTGTTTCAAAGTTTCCACCTTTACTATCTACAGGTTGAGCACCATCGACATAATCTACATCAACTGTGAATGTATTCACACCGTCACCAATTACGGCTGCTGGAAGAGCTAGAGAACTACCAGCTTGTGACGTAGTTGTGATAGAAGCACCGCTGAATGTATACTGTGATACAGCACCAGATCTATCACCTTGTCCAAGACTTGCTCCCCAAACACCGTTAACATCGTTATCACCATTGATAGACCCAGCATCGAAACCTGCGCTCAGATTTAGACCAATTGTACCAACTTCAACATTTGCTGCAATATCATCCGCAAGAGATGCTGATGGTGCAGTGTATGTTGGGTAATATGTCTTGAAGAGCAACAACTCAAGAAGATCTTGAACTGAAGTTCCAGCAGGAATTGTTTGAGCAGCTGAAATGCTACCAATCTCAATGTCTGACTTGATGTCTACACTCAAAGATACTTCTTCATCAGTATGTGTATGACCTACATCAGATTTAGTTGCAAGAGAAGCGTCAACCGAAGTTTGATCAGCTTTAGTTCCGATTTGTGTTGAAACCGTAGTTGCAAAATTAGCATCATCACCTAGAGCAGCAGCCAACTCATTAAGAGTATCAAGTGCTTCTGGAGCAGTATCAACTACAGCAGCTACCTTAGCATCAACTTCTGTTTTGCTATAAGTTGTAGCTTGATCAGCTTTAGTTGCCAAATCACCATCAACTTCAGTCTTGGTGTAAGTTGTTGCTTGATCAGCTTTAGTTGCAAGAGCAGCATCAGTTGTTGATTGATTAGCTTTAAGAGCCAAATCAGCGTCAACTTCAACCTTTGTATAAGTTGTTGCTTGATCAGCTTTAGTTGCTAGTGAAGCATCAACTTCAGCTTGTGTATACTTATCAAGATCTGTAATATCAGCCTCGACGTGTGTATGACCAACATCTGATTTAGTAGCTAGAGAAGAATCAACTTCTGTTTTGCTATAAGTAGTTGCTTGATCAGCTTTAGTAGCTAGAGCAGCGTCTACAACTGACTGGTCAGATTTGAGAGCTAGTGCGGCATCTACAACTGACTGATCAGATTTAAGAGCAAGAGCAGCGTCTACGGCTGTTTGATCTGATTTAAGAGCAAGAGAAGCATCAACTTCAGCTTGTGTATACTTATCAAGATCAGTGATGTCAGATTCAACATGACTATGACCTACATCTGATTTAGTTGCAAGAGAAGCGTCAACTTCTGTTTTACTATAAGTAGTTGCTTGATCAGCTTTAGTGCCAATGCTTGTAGCAACTGAAGTAGCAAAATCAGGATCATCACCCAACGCTGCTGCCAACTCATTCAGAGTATCTAATGTTTCTGGAGCAGTATCAACTAAATCAGCTAGAGCAGTGTCAACTTCAGTTTTAGTATAAGTTGTAGCTTGATCAGCTTTAGTAGCAATATTTCCTGTAAGTGAGGCATCAAGGGCATCAACTTCTGTTTTACTATAAGTAGTTGCTTGATCAGCTTTAGTATCAATACTTGATGTAAGTGAGGCATCAAGGGCATCAACTTCAGTTTTAGTATAAGTTGTGGCTTGATCAGCTTTAGTAGCTAGTGAAGCATCAACAGATGTTTGATCTGATTTAAGAGCAAGAGCAGCATCAACAGCTGTTTGATCTGATTTAAGAGCAAGAGAAGAATCAACTTCTGTCTTACTATATGTTGTAGCTTGATCAGCTTTAGTAGCTAGTGAAGCATCAACAGCTGTTTGATCGGACTTAAGCGCAAGAGCAGCATCAACAGTTGTTTGATCTGATTTAAGAGCAAGAGAAGAATCAACTTCTGTTTTACTATAAGTAGTAGCTTGGTCAGCTTTAGTAGCTAGTGAAGCATCAACAGATGTTTGATCTGACTTAAGAGCAAGAGCAGCATCAACAGCTGTTTGATCTGATTTAAGATCAAGAGCAGCGTCTACAACTGTTTGATCTGATTTAAGCGCAAGAGCGGCGTCTACTGATGTTTGATCAGCTTTAGTACCGATACTTGTAGCAACTGTAGTAGCAAAATCAGCATCATCACCTAACGCAGATGCCAACTCATTAAGAGTATTTAATGCTTCTGGAGCGGTATCGACTAAATCAGCTAGAGCAGTGTCAACTTCAGTTTTAGTATAAGTTGTAGCTTGATCAGCTTTAGTCGCTAGTGAAGCATCAACAGCTGTTTGATCGGACTTAAGTGCGAGCGCAGCATCAACAGTCGTTTGATCTGATTTAAGCGCAAGAGCGGCGTCTACGGCTGTCTGATCGGACTTAAGAGCTAGTGAAGCATCAACAGATGTTTGATTAGCTTTCAACGCAAGAGCAGCGTCTACAACTGTCTGGTCAGCTTTAGTAGCTAGAGTAGCATCAACAGCAACTAGTGAAGCATCAACAGAAGTTTGATCGGACTTAAGTGCAAGTGAAGCGTCAACTTCTGTCTTGCTATAAGTTGTAGCTTGATCAGCTTTTAAACCAATATTTCCTGTAAGTGAAGCGTCAAGAGCATCAACTTCTGTTTTACTATAAGTAGTTGCTTGATCAGCTTTAGTACCAATGCTTGTAGCAATTGAAGTAGCGAAATCAGGATCATCACCTAATGCAGCAGCTAATTCGTTTAAGGTATTTAATGTCTCTGGAGCAGACTCAACTAAACCAGCAATCTTAGCATCAACCTCAGCTTGAGTATACTTATCAAGATCGGTAATGTCAGCCTCAACGTGAGTATGACCTACATCAGACTTAGTTGCTAAAAGAGAATCAGCTTCAGCTTTAGTGTAACCTATAGCAATACCATCTTCTGATGCAAGTTGGATGAGGGTCTTACTACCCCCGTCTTCCTTTACCATATATAAACCACCATCAGGATTTGAATCCGAAGGTGTGATCGCCAAGACCTGACCAGCATATGCGGTTGGGTCGTTATTAATATAATCAAGAACTTCTGCCAGTGATTGATGTACACTTGATACATCGATTGGACCTTGATATTGTCTTTTGAATTGTAGTGGGAATTCTACTGTTGCCATATTATTATTATTATTAGTATTAGTTGTTGTTGTTGTTGATCCTAGTTCTATAGGAAATCCGTAAGGGAAATTATTATTATTATTATTAGTTGTACCTAGTTGTGTAGGAAATTCGAATGGGAATGATGACATAATGTTTAACCTAAGTGTTTGTGTTGTTTTTAATTAAATTACAATAATCAAATGATATCATAATATTAAATAGTTATTACATAGTTATTTTCACCATCCAACGGACCAATTGGTGTGAACACATATACTCTATAATTCACACTATCATAGTTGTTAAAACTTGATACACTGATAACCTCTTGATCGAATGCCGTACTAACATCGAAGTTTGATTCAAGGTGTTTAACTTCGCTAACACCACGTACTGATTCTGGGTATGCGAATATAACATGTTTAGTACCAGCTGGCGCAGATATTGTAAAAGTTGTTCCGTCAACTGGATCTATTTTAGAATTCAGTGATCGGATTTCTGTACTAGTACTTGGTGCGGATTCAGCACTCGATGTACCGTAGAAGGCGTTTCGTTTTCCATTAACATTCATAGATTTACTTATTGTACCAGCAGCTAGCGGTGTTTGATAATTTTTACCAGTGCTATCTTTCGGTTGTTGTCCTTCAGCATAGTCAATTGATACATTAAAAATATTTGAACCCTCTTCAATAACTTCTGTTGATAATTCTAGACCATTGGTTGGTTGTGATACTGTATCAATATAAGTTCCACTAAAGGTGTATTGAATAACTTGTCCAGATCTAAACCCTTGAGAAATTGAATTTAACCATACACCATTCAAATTATCACCATTAATAGTACCGCGATTGAAATTAGCAAACAATGTAATACCTGTTGTACCAATTTCAACCTTAGATGGTATATCATCTAAAATTGATACTGAGGGTATAGTGAATGTTGGATAATATGTTTTTGTGAGTATTGATTCAATAAAACTTTGCAATGTTGTTCCGCTCGGTATTATGTCTGATTTTTCTATACCACCTACGTTAACATCCGAAATAACATCAGCGCTTGATTTAATTTCACCCTCCAATTGAGATGTGAAACTGGCAGTAGTGTTCTCCAATATTTCTGAATGTCTTTGAACAGTGTGACCAATGGTTAAACCGAGTTGACACGCGGTCACATTATGTGGGTTGTTTTGATTAGATGAATGAGGGATTATAACCGAATCAACTAAGTTAGAAAACTTTTCATCAACTTCTACCTTATTGTAAGTTACATCTTGATCAGCTTTAGTAGCTAAGGAATTGTCAATTTGAGATTTATTATATGTATTATTAGATCCACCGCCTCCACCAGAGCCGATAACTAAGCCACCAACAGTAGAACCATCACCAATTGTAAGTGAACCATCACTATTGATACCTAAAACATTAAGATTAGGTACAGTATCGGATACATCAGGAATCTGAAAGTCGCCTAAAAATGTACCACTCGTTTCAGATGTGAGAAAACATCTCCAATCAGTATCACCCTCACCAATCTTAACCCATTGTTTATTATTAGTAGCTGTACCAATTGTCGAAACATCAGCAACAACACCATGTATCGTTGGATCTAATACATCTAATTCAAATGTAGCCTGACCAGCTTTAATTAGTTTAGTAAATTCTATTGGCATTTTAATTATTTATATAAATAACTACATTTTATCTAAGAAGTTTAAGGTGTCGATAACCATACCATCTACGTCAGTTTTATTACGATAAAACTCATCAGTAGTCCAACTATGTGATGTTACATTATTCACCACTTTAAAAATTTTCCCATCTTCGACACTTATATTTTTTGGAAGATCATAATTATTTCTAATAATTTTACAAGCTAAATTGATAATTTGTTTGTCAGGTATATCAACTGTTTTATATTCCGATAATAATACTTTAACGTCCATAGAAATTATAAATCTTTACATTTAATTGTATCCATATATGTCAGAATACGACATAGGTTTTCGCGATCAATTTCGATATGAAAATCTAGAGCATCTGTAAAATGAATCTCAACTGTATCAGAATCTACAATATGGATTTCCATCCCATCATAGTTTAAAACAGGTTCGCAGTCATTTTGGTTTGCGTAAAATATTTTATGTGCTGGATTATCCATATTAATTATTTTTGAGATACTCAAGAATGTTTGAAGTAATTAGTTCTTCATCATTAACAACCAACGTGGGAACAGATCTAACACCTAGTCTTTTAATATATTCAGGATTGTCAACAGCATCGACATATACAACCTCGATTTTTTCTTCAGATAATTGAGTTTTAAGCACTTTACATGGCGCACACCAAGTAGCCGTCACTAATTTATATTTATTTTCGTTTTCCATATTTTTACCTATATTAATTATAATTAATTCGACGAATCTCTTCTTCCAAAATCTTTTTACGATGATTTAAATCACGTATACGTTTAGCTCGAAGCTCAGCCTCAGCTCGTTCTTTCTCTAATCTAGCTAATTCATTCTCCAAAGCCTCTACTTCATGTTGTTCTCGTAATATTTGAGAATCAGTAACATTTTTACCAATTGCAATATTTTGTTGACGCTCAGATTCAATTCTACGAACTTCAAGATCATATGATCGTTTATATCGTTGACGATCAACTTCTCGATTCTTTAAGTTTCTACTATTACCTAGAATAGCACCAGTAATAGCACCAATACCCGCACCAATCGCTCTTTTTTCTGATCTATCACCACCCATCTGATTGCCAATAATCGCACCAGCGCCAGCACCGATACCACCATAAGTGATTATTCGATCACTTTCAGAATTACCAGTTATCCTAAATTGACTAGAATAACTAGTTGAAACTAATGTAACAAATGCGATTATAGTTGTAATATTTTTCATTTTATTTTTATAATTAAAGTTAAAAATTATAAGCATATGATGAACCCCTCACCATTACCTATTAACCCAAGAATATTATAATCAACCCACTCATAAGCTTCGTCGTGGCTCATACCATCTGCACAAAAGGATTCGATTAGTTTATTATACGAATAGATTAAAAGACCAGTGTCACTGTACCCTAAAATACAGTCATCCAGACCATCTAAAATAATCGCACCTTCTGTTAAACACTCAGTTATATATTCAATATTCATAATTCCAATAATATACACTATACGATAAATTAGTCAACTATAAATTTTAGTGAAACTATTTTTTTTTAATTTTGGGAAATTCTATCATCATAGAAAGACCACTCGTTTACATTGAAACGATTTATATAAATTATAAAAGTGGTAAGAGCTGGATTCGAACCAGCGAACTCAAAGAGAACAGATTTACAGTCTGCGTGCTTTAGCCACTTGCATATCTTACCGTGTTAAAATGGAACACCCCGCCAGAGTCGAACTGACTGAGCTATTAATGGAGGTCACACTCGGACTCGAACCGAGAAATGCTGATTACAAATCAGCTGTTTTGCCAATTAAAACTATGCGACCATAAAATATTTATTACATGCACCAAATCTTGGCGATCCGTATGGGAGTTGAACCCACAACCTCCACCGTGACAGGGTGGCGCTCTAACCAATTGAGCTAACGGACCAAAAATGAAGCTGCGAAGGCAGGGGTCGAACCTGCGACAAAGAAATTAACAGTTTCCTACTCTACCACTGAGTTACTTCGCAATGTTTAATTATTTATAAAAAATTATAATTTTATCGATAGTTTAATCTAATTAAAATATCTTTATTTTCCCCTAGAATTAATTCTAGAGCATCGTTACAAAATGATAACCAGTCTTCTTCGTTGATTTTACCATCACGTAGTTGGAGAAACATCTCCTGATATTTTTCTCTATGCATTGTATGGTAGTATGTGTTTGGATTTTCCATTTTATTAATAATGTTTGGTTTGAAAGTTAAAAGAGGGACGAATAATTCTATTCTTTTCAAAGCCGACCGAGATCTCCCAGTCCTTACTCTGCCTCTTATCTTTAATAGTTACCCAATAAATGATGTATCGAAGTTACCTTGTATACTGAATGAGCAGTCTAACACTGCAATGCCTGCTCAACGATTATTCACCAATCTGTATATCTTAGCACGTTGTACAATACGTTTTAGCTACCCTCTTATTGGAACTGGTGATCGTTACCCAATGCGATATAGAGACGCATTGGAACTATTAAAATGGTGGGCCCTGTCGGACTCGAACCGACGACCAAACGATTATGAGTCGTTTGCTCTAACCAACTGAGCTAAGGGCCCATTTAAATTGAACTGTTAAAGAACTATATGACGTAATATACATCATTTTAAAGTATTGTCAATATTTTAAATTAAAATGTGCCCAGGTATCTTTATAGTGCGCCCTGGGCTATACACTAAAAATTCAGAGAGTAAGGGATTCGAACCCTTGGAGCCTTTCGGCTCAGTAGTTTTCAAGACTACCGCATTCGGCCACTCTGCCAACTCTCTTGAATGGCTGCGAAGGCAGGGATCGAACCTACGACCAAGTCGGCTGCGACCGTCACCTGCTCTATCCAACTGAGCTACTTCGCATAAAATAAAACCCGCTTGCTGACTTTACAGCTTGAAACGATTACGCCTAGCGGCGGTCGATTTAGAAACTCACGCGAGCCACATGAGCCAAGTTTTGAAACACGAGTAATATTAACTCTCGTTCGCATAAAATAAAACCCGCTTGCTGACTTTACAGCTTGAAACGATTATGAGTCGTTTGCTCTAACCAACTGAGCTACAGGCCCATTTTAAATTAAACTGTGTGGGTAGTTCTGTTATGGAACATACCACTAAAAATTCAGAGAGTAAGGGATTCGAACCCTTGGAGCCTTTCGGCTCAGTAGTTTTCAAGACTACCGCATTCGGCCACTCTGCCAACTCTCTTGAATGGTAACAGCGCTGGGGCTCGAACCCAGGACCCTCGGTTTAGAAAACCGATGCTCTAATCCAACTGAGCTACGCTGTCATTTTAAAGAACATATACGCCTAG
>Ga0209197_1000760_pt1 | contig 21826 bp, 19 predicted proteins | sample COGITO_mtgs_1105_4_FD_184802 | JGI IMG/M metagenome (GOLD analysis project Ga0209197, IMG submission 184802) | Pelagic marine microbial communities from North Sea - COGITO_mtgs_110512 (SPAdes) (version 2) | ecosystem: Environmental > Aquatic > Marine > Epipelagic ... | reverse complement strand
AGGATGCGTCGTGGAGGTAATTGGTTAAGCCCTCGGCACGCTTGTCAAGACCTACATAATTGTGGATTTGAGGATTTCTTAAATCGGCACCAATCAGCAAGACTTTTTTGTTCAAACTGGCCAAAGCTAAAGATAGGTTGAGTGCCACAAAGGTTTTTCCCTCCCCCTTGATGGTGGAGGTACAAACGATAACCGATCCTTCTTCTTTCTTCTGAGCCCCCAACAAATAATTCGTGTTGGATGACAAAATCCGAGAGGCTTCCGCCAAGACCGACCGTTGGTTCGGATTGGAAAATATTTTTTCAGCCTCTTCCTCAATTTCAGGGATTTCTCCCAGAATACTCACCCCCGGCATTGCCGCTTCCAAGTCTTTCTTCTGATGCACTTTGGTGTTTAATAAAAATCGTACGTACAGAATCCCAAAGGGAATGAGTAAGCCCAAAAGCAGCGCGCCCAAAATGATGACGGGTCTTTTAGGTGCAATGGGTTCTTCGCTGGAAAGCGCATATTCCACCACCTTCAATGAAGGTTCGGTTACGGCGTAACTGACTTCCGCCTCTTCCCGTTTTTGCAACAGGAACAGGTACAAGCTCTCCTGAATTTCTTGGCTTCGCTCAATGGAACGCAGGATTTTTTCCTTTTCCGGCAAGCTGGAAACCTCTTTTTGGTATTTCCGGCTTTGCACCTGAAGCTGCTTTTTGGTTTGCTTCAGTTGGGCGGTATAACCTGCCACCGATCGAAGGATGTTTTCACGAACCTCAAGGATGGTGTTGGTTAAATTCTTTACGTTGGGGTTGTTTTCCCCACCGCTTTGCACCAGATTCTTGCGCGTTAAAATTTGCTCGTTGTAATCGTCAATCAAAGCATTGATGCTCCCATTTTCCAGACCGATGTTGGATGGGTAGAGAGAAAAGTCCGCTCCACTCGATGCCGTCTGTATCAACAATTCAGAGAGTCCTATTTGATTTTCAATTTGAAACAGTTCTTGGTCGGATTTGCTTCTCAATTCGAGGCTGATACCGGCATCTGCCGTAATATCCACCAGATTGTTTTCCAGTTTGAAGGACTGCTTGTCAAATTCAATGGAATCCAGTTCGTAGCCTAAAGAAACAAAACGCTCGTTGATGAAGTCAATGGTGCGCTTGTGCACGAGTCTTCGATCGTCCACCCCATCTTGGTTGTAAACTTCAATGAGGGTGTTGATGATAAATTCTGCGTATTCGGTATTTTCAGATTGCAAGCCGATGGAAATGATTTCAGATTGCTTGCCCACAGCGCTGATGCTTAAAATTTCCTTTAAATGATTGACTGACGTTGACATCGGAGTCAATTCGAGCCGATAGGATTCGCTTACATCGCTAGAAACTGCAGACTCGTTCCACACAATGTCAAAGGGCAAGTCATGATTCGTTCCTTTGGTTTGGTAGGCATCAAAGTTTATGATGCTGTCGAGCTGTGGAGAGAAGATTTCAAGACCGGACGACTTGAATTCGATTAAATACATGCCGGTTTGCTCAGAAGATTCAGCACTTGGTTTTAATTCAAAAGCAAAAGGAAATTCCGTCAAACGAGAGCTCTTGATGTGGCCTACCGCATAAAAGTTTGCATGTAAATTCAGGCGATTGGAGACTTCTTCCAGTATGGGGTAAGATTTAATGCCCTCAATCTCGTTTTCCAAATTGATTTTAGATTGAGAAAACAGCGTGTTGGCCGTAGGAAGGTCCAAGCCCTCTTTTTCATCGAGAATACGAACTTTAGCACTCGTTTGGTAGGTCAAAGGCGTGTACCTCAGGTAAAGAAAGGAGGAGACAATTGCGAGCATGATTCCAAGAACAAACCAAGGCCAAAAACTCGTATATTTTCTCAGCTCCTCTTTGAGGTTGATGTCTTGTTCCATTTCGAAACGATCTTGTGGGTTACTTTTCAATGGATCCATAAAAGGCTTCTTAGTTGTTAATCAGCAACAGAGTGATGCTTAATAAAAGCGAAGAGATGGAGGCAATGGAAGAGGGGTTTCCAATAAAGCCTGCACTTTTCACTTTTCGGAAGTTTGGCTGAACGATGATGACATCGTTGGGTTGCATGTAAAAGCTGGCTGCATCCATCGTTTCGGTGTTTGTAAGGTCAACGGTATAAATGGTTCTTTGACCATCCATTTCTCGAATTAAGCTGATTTCTTTGCGGACCCCATCAATGGTCAAATCTCCGGCATAACCCAGAGCCTGTAAGATAGAAACACGATTTTCTACAAAGGAATAGGTGCCGGGTTTTTGAACCTCACCCAAGACGGTAAACTTTCCATTCAGCAAACGGACATTGACAAGGGGCTCAAGAAGGTGCTGACCTTCTACTAACTGTTTTTTTATTTCAATTTCTAATTCATTTACGGTCTTATCTTTAACGGAGATTTCTCCCAAAACAGGAAAGATGAATTTGTATTCACTTGAAATTAGATAGCCTTCCAATTGCAAGGACTGCAGTGTGGCATTCGCCACTTTATTGCTAAATGCTCCTAATTTATTGTAGGGAATGGCAGCTTCGGTGTTGGTGGAGTGAACGTCAATCTTGAGTATGTCGTTGGCTTGAAGGGTATATTTGTTTGAATTGATTTTAGTTTTTGGATAATGATTCACATCTTGCAGGTACTGCATTTGTTTGTTTGTGCTGCATGATGTCAAGATCAGGATGAATGCGATAAGCGGTAGGAGTCTCTTCATGTTTTGGTTTGAATATCTTGTAAATATAGGTCAATTTTCTGTGTTTAGGGTTCAATTCATATTCGAGGTAGCCTGTGGCGTAAAAGAATTTAAAATCGTGGTTAGCAAATTAGAATTCAGTTCTTGTGAGTGACCAAATAAAAAGTAATAAAACTCTTTGTGTTTTGAGTCTAGTAGGATGTAGATGAGTAATAAAATAAATAGGTATTTTTGTATGTGATTTTCTAATACTTTTGGCCCGGAGTATCACAGCTCAAGTTCACTATTAGCGTTAATTCAAATTTAATTTAAAAGATTACTTTTTTAACAACCAACTGCTAGACTGTATTTTATCTCCTAGTCCATCTACTAATTTAATTCCCATTTGATCACAAATAGGTCTTTCTGGAATGGTGTTGTTATTTTGATCTCCTCCATTGGCAAAACTCAAATCATAGGATTCTCCATGGTCTCGGGCAATTTTTTCAATAGTCATACAAACGGTTCTGTCTTGATCTATAGAAAGGATACAATGATCTACCGATTTAATATTAGAGACGATATAAACACGTTCCGATTCTTGTTGAAATTCTTTTGACCCTTTTAAAGCTCTTTGATGATCGTTATTCACAATCACAAAAACTCATCTGCCAATGACTTTGCATTGTTAAAATACTCTATATGCCCTTTGTGTATGGGATTAAAATACCCAGATACAATCATTCCTTTTTTCTTACTCATGTTAATCTTTTTTATCTTCCAAAATCGTCTTGTACGCGTATAATATCATCTTCATCTGAAGGATGGGTAGCATCTGTATGTTGCCAAATTTCTGCCACTACCGAAGTTTGGTTTAAACCAATTAAACGGTGACGCTCACCTTGTTTTAAAATGATTTGATCACCTTCATTATATTCTTTCATCTCATTTTCTTGATCAGAATCACTTCTAATAATCCCAGCAGTGCCTTTGTATACTTGCCAAATTTCTGCACGTCTGTTGTGGTATTGCCAAGACAAGCGAGCGTTGGGTTTTACTATCAATATTTTAGGGCTCAGTTTTCCTCCTATTTTTAAGGTGTTTACATCGATACCTTCAAAGAATTTATTAGAAAAATCTTGTGCTTGACTTTCATCAATTACTAAAAATCCTCCCCAGGGTCTTTCAAAATCGTGAGAAACTACGTTGAATCCAAAAGATTCGATCTCTTTTTTTATTTCTCGACACACATTATTTATTGTACATTTTTTGATAATATTCTTGATACTTCCCTGAAGTTACTTTCTCCATCCATTCATTATTCTCAAGATACCATGCTACTGTTTTTTCAATCCCTTCTTCAAATTGTAAAGATGGCTCCCAACCCAATTCTTCTTTCAATTTCTTAGAATCTATTGCGTACCTTAAGTCATGTCCGGCTCTATCAGTAACATAAGTAATTAATTTCTCAGAAGCACCTTCTTCTCTGCCGAGTAATCGATCTACGGTTTTAATCATTACTTTGATTAAATCGATATTTTTCCATTCATTGAATCCGCCAATATTATAGGTTTCACCCAATTTTCCGTCATGAAAAATAACATCAATAGCTCTTGCATGATCGTTTACAAACAACCAATCACGGACATTTTCTCCTTTTCCATAAACAGGAAGGGGTTTATTATTGACAATATTATTGATAAATAACGGAATCAATTTCTCAGGAAACTGATACGAACCGTAATTATTTGAACAATTAGATATTACAGTAGGCAGACCATAGGTATCTGCAAAAGCTCTTACAAAATGATCTGAAGAAGCTTTTGATGCCGAATACGGTGAGTGTGGATCATACTTTGTGGATTCGGTAAAAAACCCTTTTTCTCCAAGTGAACCATAGACTTCATCCGTAGAAACATGGTAAAATAACTTATTCCCAAAATCGGTATTCCAATAGTTTTTTGCCGCTTGCAACAAGCTCAAAGTTCCCATTACATTGGTTTGTGCAAATGAAAACGGGTCTTCAATAGAACGATCTACGTGGGATTCTGCCGCTAAGTGAATTACTGAATCTATGTTATACTCTTCAAAAACTTGTGAGACTCTCTTTAAATCACAAACATCACACTTTATAAAAGTGTAATTTTCTTTATCCTCTACATCTTTTAAGTTCTCTAAATTACCTGCATAGGTAAGAACGTCCATATTCACAATATGGTACTGGGGATATTTATTAACCAATAATCTCACTAAATGAGATCCGATAAATCCTGCGCCTCCAGTTACTATTATGGTTTTCATAAACTAATTTTTATTTTTTTTATACAATCTTTTAAAGAATCTCTCCAATAAGGAATTTCAATTTTAAAATCTGTTTTTATTTTAGACTTATTCAAAACTGAATAATGGGGTCTTTTTGCCAAGGTGCGATAGTCTTTGGTTTGTATCGGTTTCACTTTACAGTTCTCTCCCCCTAATTCCATAATTGAAATAGCAAAGTCATACCAAGAAGCCACTCCTTCATTAGAGTAATGATAAAGGTTTCCGTTTTTATTTATATTTGCTGATGTGGATCCAGAAAGAATCTCTAAACAAGTTTTAGCCAAATCTCTTGCATAGGTGGGCGTACCCACTTGATCAAAAATGACGCCCAAGTTTTCTTTCTCGTTACCAAGTCGCAACATTGTTTTGACAAAATTATTTCCATAAGAAGAATACAACCAAGAAGTTCTAATCACAATTGCATCTATATCACTATTAATAACAGCAAGTTCCCCTGCTCTCTTAGTCTCACCATACACTCCAATTGGACTTACTGGATCTAGTTCTTTGTATGGCAAAAAATTATTGCCATCAAATACGTAATCAGTTGAGATGTGAATTAATTTTCCATTTACGCTCTTTAAAGCATTAACGATATTTAAAACTCCTTCAGAATTTACTTTTGTTGCAATAATTGAATCCTCTTCAGCTTTGTCTACAGCAGTATAAGCCGCACAATTTATAACCGTATTTATTTTATTTTCTATAAAAAAAACGTGTAATTGCTCGCTATTGCAAATATCCAATTCTGGTAAGTCCTTGAAAAAGAAACTAGAGTTTTTGTAGTTTTCTGCTAACTTTTTTATTTCTGAACCCAATTGACCATTTGAACCTACAATTAGTATATTATTCATAGTTGATTATTTTTAGAATTTAAAAATTTCGTTTGGGTAAATCTTTAAACCACTTTTCATAAAGTCTTGTTTCTGGAAAAACTATAGCCCAAGCTGTAATAAAAATTAATTGAAAGTCTAAGAATATGGAACGATTTGAATGGTACCAGATTTCTAATTCTCCTTTATAGGGAGCGATTACTCTTTTATAAAAATCATGTGGATTTTCATTTTCAGATGCAACTGAGATTAAAGATTCTTCGTCTCTAAAAACTATTGAACCTATTCCTGTTAAACCTGGTCTTACATTATATATTTTTACCTGAACATCATCTGAATACTTTTCAAAGTCAACTTGCATCTGTGGTCTCGGACCAACTATAGACAGATCACCAATTATGATATTTAGTATTTGAGGTAATTCATTTATTTTTGACTTTCTCAAAAAGGAACCAAAGGGTAAAACTCTAGGATCATTTTTCAGGGTTAAGCTCCCAGAACCCATATTTGCACTATTTGAGAGCATCGTTGCAAATTTTATTATTTTGAAATCTTTATTCTTATAACCTACTCTAGTTTGCAAATAAAACACCTTATGCTCTCCTGTTAATAAGAGTATAATAACTATTGGTATAAAGAGTGGCAATAAGGCTAAAAGTGCTAAAACTGATAATAATACATCAATAATTCTTGGCATAACTTACATTTTTTGGTCTAGATGTTTACCAGTTTCTATGTGCAAGAAATCTGGAACATACTTTTTAATAACTTTGATTATATCTGATTTTTCTGATTTTGAATTACTAAAAACAGCATCAAAACTAGCTTCGACCTCTTCAAATGATATTTGAACTGTTAGTGTATTAATAAATCCAAGTGAATCATATTTTTTTATATTATAATCCTCTTCTTCCGTATAGAACTCCTCATATGTTTTTTCTCCAGAGGTATCTGTATTGAAAAAGTAAATAGGGTACTTCCCTAAATTACTATCAATATCATACTCTTTCGCTTCTTTTTCTGAATTCATATATATTGGTTCATATCCTTCTTCTTTTAAGAAATCTAAAGCAATGTCCTTAAAATAGATTTGATCTTTATGAAAATCTAATTTAGGGAAGAAAATATTTCCTGAGTCACCTAAAAATGTAGCCAATAAACAAATTTGACCCGATTGTTCTGGTGTCACAAAAAAACGTTTAATATCATGTGGACACGAAAGTGGTTGTTTTTTATTTAGTCTATAAATGAATCCGTCTAATAAACTTCCATTGGAAAAAGCAACATTGGCAAATCTAGCAGTTGATACTCTGAAATTATTTTTTTTGGAAAGAATCAATTTTTCCATTAAGCTTTTTGAGGCTCCCATAATATTTACTGGATTGGCCGCTTTATCAGTAGAAACACTAAAAAAATAATTTGGTGGATTTCCTTCACAGAGGTTTAAAAGTTTGATAGCTCCAAAAACATTGTTTTTAATAAGAGCTTCAACAGAAATTTTATCTTTTTCAGAACGTACATGTTTATGAGCTGAGAAATTTGAAACAACATCCCAATCATCTGAATTAAATATTTTATCAAAGGTATCACTCAATAAATTGACCGGATATGTGATGTATGAAGGATCATAGTCTAATAAGTTAGAACTTCGAAGATCTCTAGTTAATTCAGTTAAACCATTCTCATTAATATCTACTACAGTAATTTTTGAAGGTTTATATTTTAAAATTTGTTTGATATAGCTCGAGCCAATAGTTCCTGCACCTCCAATTACAAGAATTTTTTTATCCTTAATTTGAGAATGTAAAAAATTCTTTTGTTCTGTTAAATCTTCTAAAAAAGGATTTATTTTAATATTACGAACTCTCGTAGAAAGTAATTTACTAAAATTCATTTATTTGATTATTTCGTTAACAATTTCAATTAATTTTTCACAAACGTATTCAATGCTTTCGATAGAGAGATCATTGTATATTGGTAAAGAAACCTCATTCTTATAAAGGTTATAAGATGATGGGAAATCTTTTATATCTAATCCAACACTCTTAAAATACGATAGCATTGGAAGTGGAATATAATGAACATTAACGCCTATATCTAAAGACGCCAACTTACTTATCAATTCGTCTCTCTGCTGTTCTTCAAAACCTTCAATTCGTAATTGATACAAATGACATGATGATTTTCTATTATTAACAGTAAAGGTTGGTAATATTGCCCATGAATATTGAGATAAAACTGAATTGTATTTTAAGAATATATGCTCTCTTTCTGGCAATAAAACACTTTTATACTTTTTGATTTGGGCCAATCCAATTGCAGCATTAATATCAGGCATATTTACTTTTAATCCATTAGTAGTAATATCATATTTCCAGCCACCTATAGAGTTTTTCTCAAAGGCCGTTTTATTTTGACCATTTAACGATAATAATCTTAATTCTTTAAGTATTAATTCATCTTGTTCTTCATTAAATATTTTAAAAGTTATAGCACCTCCCTCACCCGTGGTAATATTCTTTACTGAATGAAAAGAAAAGACGCTAAAATCTGAGAACAATGGAGTTGGAACTCCATCTATTAAAGATCCTATCGAATGTGCCGCATCTGAAATGACAATGGGTCGACCGATTTTTCTTTGAAAATCTGTTTTTGGGTTAAATTTACTTCTAACACTTTCATTACTTAGAAGTCTATTAAGTGCAATATAATCAATAGGAAGTCCTCCTAAATCAACAGGCATAACAGCTTTAGTCTTTTCAGTAATGGCTTTTTCAACTTCATCAATATTAATTGTAAAGTCATTGTTAACATCAACAAAGACACATTTAACCCGAGAATTAATTACGGAAAATGCTGAAGCAGCATAAGTATATACAGGTACAATAATTTCATCTTCTTCATCTAGACCTAACCACCTTATTAAAAGGAGCATCCCAGAGGTCCAAGAATTTACACATATCGTTGAACGTGTTTGGCACAGTTTTGTTATTTCATCTTCTAACAATTTAACTTTAGGCCCCGTTGTGAGCCAACCTGTTTCATTTAAACAAGATAAGACTTCTTGATTTACATCTTTATCTATCAATGGAAGGCAAAATGGTATTTTCATTTTTTAGTTATAAACATATTTATATATCTTAAAGCATTCATGTGAAACTTTATCTAAACTGAAATTATTGACCTGTTTGAGTGCATTTATTTTAAAAATTGATAATACATCTTTATTCTCTGATAAATACTTCATCTTAAGATATAAATCATTTGAATCATTTATATTTATGGTCATACCGTTGATTCCATCTACTAAAACATCATTACAACCAGGCATATTGGTTGTCAAAAGAGCTAAAGACATTGCTGAGGCTTCTAACAGAACTCTAGGAACACCTTCGCTATAATAGGTTGGCAATACAAATATATCTGACACAGATAAAAGTTCTTTAATATTTGTTTTTTTTCCTAAATAATTTACACAGTGCTTATATTTATTTATCTGTTCTAATGAAACAGCATCGCTATTAGAATCAATTTGACCCACTAATAAAAAATTGAATTTAAGACCATTATCAAAACATTTCTGTGCAGCTTCTAAGTAATTCAACACTCCCTTCTGTTTAATAAGTCTACTTATTAATACAAATGTCAATTGTTTATTATTAATATTTAAGTCAATTCTTAATTTATTTTTATCCTCTTCACTTATTCTTGTCGAATAATTTTGCAAATTTATTCCACTGCTCATTACAACACTAGAATTTTCTTTGTTTACTAAATTATTGTTTATGAAATAATTATAATTATCTGTGTTTTGAAATATAGTGTAGTCTACATATTTTTTTAAACCCTTTTGAATGAATTTATATAGACGTTTTAAAATCTTATTTTTTAAATTTGAGTGAGTAAAAATTCTACCCATACCATTAATAGTTCTTACTACTTTAATGTTTTTTAATCCAATTGAAGCAATGGGTAACAAAATTGTTAATTTCGTATCAAAAGCATGAACAACTGTGTCTCTATTATAAACTTTTAATACTTTACGAATTTGAAATAATGATTTAACATCTCCAATAATATCAAATTCTCTATTCAAATAAAATTGTTGATATTTAATACCACTGTCGATAAACCTCTCAGGAGACTCAGTTCCTAAAATTTCTATGTGACATTTTTTTTTAATCAGTTCTTTAGAAATATCAATTCTAGCACTAACATCTTCACCTCCTAAAAATACAACCCGATACATAATTATATGTTTCTCCAGATTAATTCCTTTATTTCTCCTAATACTTTTGAATAATCTCTGTTTGTCTCAATTCTAGCGAATACTTTTGCTTTGTATAATAAGCCTTGATTCTGAGCATGTCTTAATCTAAGAAAATCTTCGGATTCTTTACCTTTCTTAATTCTATCTTTATTTCTTTGAACAGCAACTTCTACAGGAACAGTTAGATAAAACATTACATCTGGTTCAGGCATTAAATCATAGTATTTATTTTCAATTACAGCTAATAATCTTTTAAATCCAGAATATTCTCTTATGGTTAATCTTTTACTGTCCATTACTCCGAACATTTCAGACTTATATCGATCACAAATTACAATATTACCATCTGTAGCTTTTCTCCATAATTTAGAAACCAAACTATATCTATCATAAGCTAGGACAATTTGCCTTATTAAAAACAAATAAGAATTATTTACTTTTTCAGTTTTTGTACTAGATCTTAATTCACCTTCAATTGAAGTACCTCTTCTTGCTATTTTTATTAATATATTTATTGGTAAAGTTAGTAATGCAGAAGCAGGTTTCCCAAAGTGGTAAAGTGAAATACTAAAATTTTTTCCTAACCATTTTTTTAAATCATTAGTTATTGTTGTTTTCCCTGTTGCATCTAAGCCAGCTATCACAATAATAGCTCCTCCGTTATGTAATTTTTTCTTTTGTCTATAAAATAATTTATTCAATAACCTATATTTAAACTGAGCTAAATTCTCATAAGTATTTAATAAAACACCTTGATACAAATATCTACCTAATTTTCTTTTTAATTTAATTGCTTCAATATAACGAGTTATAAAATTACCTTTTAGAATAATCTTAACATAATTAAAAAGCAAATCCACAGTTATGTTAGAAAAACATTTTTTAAGAAAGAGATCTAGTTTCTCTTTATCCATTCCGTCTAATAAAAAAGTGATTTCTTTTTTGGTTCTAGACTCTTCTTTCTTAACAAGAATATATTCATTAAGCTTTGAATATTTCATCATTATTCTAATGATAAAAATGGTAAATTCTATATGTTTTTCTGGAATTGGCATCCCACTTTTATGTTTTGAAAGATTGGAAAGTATTACTTCCTCAATATCGAATCGCATGAACTTGGTCCAACTTGGACCCGTTTTAATTTGGTAATAAACATGCAAATGTAAAACCTCGCCAGACTCTTGATCAAAACCATAAAAATGATGGACAGACTGTATATCTAAATGTTTATTTGAAGCTCTTTTAAACCCTAATCCATTAATTACAGATTCAAAATCAGATACATCACTTTTTTTCACAAGTAAATCCAGATCATCATAACCATTAAGCGCATCGTTTAAAAGTAAATTACTTTTCCAATGACAATAGCTTATATTCTCATTATTTAGAGCAGATATTAAATCTTTTGAAATCTTATACATTCTTTATCCCTATTAACTTTATTATTTTATCTAAGTCAATATCTATATCATTGTTATGATATATTTGTGGGTTTAATTTTTTCTTAGATATTTCTATAACCGTTCTTGATTGTAACATAAATAACTCTATATTTTTCTTGATAGAAAAATCTATTCTAGCATGCCCCTTTTCACCTCTTTTAATTACTCTTTCAACTAGACGTTTATGATCTGCATCAACTAATAATACTTTATTTACCGGAGGTAAATATTTATAAAACGCTTCAGCCTTTGACATATTGATTTGTGTATATATATCTACAAATAATGAAATCGGTATATGACTAATCCCTTCGTCTACAATAAAACATTTATTTTTAGAAAGAAGGATTCTGTTAATCACCAATTTTTTAAAAATATTTCTAAATATATTGATTTTGTGCTCTAAAGCATTTTTATTTTCTTGCAACTGTTTTATAGATTTTAACATCAAGATATAATCTGTATATTTTAGCCTGTAAAAATTAAAAAGCAACATAATGTCATAACCTATTGTCCCCGGCAGACTAATAAAAAAAAGGTTTTTGATATAACCTTCTATGTCAACAACTATACAAGGATTTGTAATCTTTTGAAAAACTTTATGAATAATTGTTGATTTACCTGCTCCTGGTATTCCTGTGAATTCAATAATCATCTAACTCGGAATATATTATATCATATTTTTTATGCATACTAGCTAGCTCAAAATGAGCTTCAACAATACTCCTATTAGCTTTGCCAAGCTCTAAACGCTTTTGAGGTGAAAAAGAAGAATATTCTAATATTTTGTCTTTAAAATCATCTTCACTATCACAAATAAGACTCTCAGAAGATTTATCTTGTATCTCATTATGCGGATCTATATCAGATAAAACTATCGGTAAATAACAGGACATTGCTTCCAAAACACCTATCGGCATACCTTCCCATAATGCAGTACTTACAAAAATATCTGAATCAACCAACAAATCGTAAACTTGTTCCCTTGGAATTATACCAGTAATACTAACACGATCAGTAAGATGAAGCTGTTTAATTTTATTTTCAATTATCCGTCTATCGTTCCCTTCTCCTACAATTGTTAACACATGATTCTCTGGGAGTTTATTTAAAATATCAATTAATTTAAAATGATTTTTTTGCTTGTGTAATTTACCAATATAGATCAGTTGTACTTTTGGGTTATTCTTGGCCCTGATTGTTTTATTTTTCAGGTACCCATTTACCCTATTAATATCTACACCATTAGTAATTGGGAGACATTTTTTCTTGAAAATTTTTTTAAATATTTTTGGAAAAGAGTTATAGCTTGACAGACTTACAAACGAAACTTTTCTTGAAAAGCAAGTATTAAAAATAATTATCAGCCTTGTGATTATTTTAAACTTTTCAAAATTATTATGTACTGTCAATATTCTCTTAAACCTTTTAGGTAAAAAAAATGTTATTAGCACTACTAGAAAAGCCGACCTAGGCTGATGCATATGAATTAATGCATTTGAATTAGCCCACAAATACTTGACAACCTTAATAGGATTTTCTGCTACAGAAATAATTTCTAGACCACTAAACAACTCTTTATACTCCTTTTTAAGAGGAGAAATTGTAAGCACTATTCCATTTTTCTCATTATAATTTACTCTTCGATACAACAAGAACTCATTTATAGGCATGCTTGTTGGTGATACAGCATTTATAACCGTAATTATCTTATTTTCTTCCATAGCTATATTTTATAATTATCAAACAAGTTTATATATCTTTCAGCTATTTTTTTTGAATCATATTTTTTTACGCTTGAGAAAATTGCTTCTTTATCTGTACCCGAACTTGAATAGAAATCAATCTTCTTCAAAAAACTACTATAATCTTTAAAATCAACAAGAGATCCATTCAGACCTTCAGTAATAATTTCATCATCAACACCTGGCGATTTAAAAGCTATTACAAACTTACCACAAGCATTTGCTTCAAGGATGACATTAGGAAAACCTTCATATCTAGAACTTAAAACAACTAAGTCTGCCTGATAAATATACTTATATGGATTTTTTCTTGAACCATGTATAGTTACTTTATCTTGAATTTTAGCTTCAAGGATAAGTTGAGAAATCTTCTCCCTTTCTGCACCTTCTCCGACTATATGAAAATGGTAATCATCTTTACTAGCTTTGACTACATTTAAAAGTAAATCAAACCCCTTTTGATATCTTAATCCTCCGACAGATACTATGTTAATTTTATTAGAGTGAATGAACTTTTCTTCAATTCTTTCAATTGCTTTTATTTGAACGCTTTTATAATCCAAAGGGTTATTAACAACGATGACATTATTACCGTTTAAATCATAGGCATTAATCAAATCAGTCCTCATAAATTTTGATTGAGCTATAATTAAATCGAAATTTGAAATAGTTTTAGTATATACGAAATCCAACCTCTTAGATTTCTTTAAATATTTCGCTCTGATTGATGGGTTATTAGATTCCCTTGAGACAAAGATAGAGTTAACATAAAACAACCTAAAAAATGGAATTAATAGTGAAGTAATTATGTTAACATGAGTTATACCAGTAAAAACAACATTTGGCTTTAATTGATAAATTAGGCTAAAATATGAAAATACACCAGTTAAAACTCTTGTAGAATTTAAATCATGAATTATAACCTCTTTGTGCAAGTTTTGAAGCAATTCACCTCTTTTTTTAAACAGACAAAAATGAACAATATAGCCTTCTTCAACAAAAGCGTTTGCAAGATTGACTAGAACTCTTTGTGAACCTCCTATGGATAATTCATGCAAGACAAATATTATTATTTTTTTCAATGATTTATTTTTTAGTGGATTTAGCAGAGAAAAATAACTTTGTAAGTAATGCGAGTCCAAGTCCAAATAATAATATTTTTTTTTGTGTAGAAAAAATATAAGATAGATCATTCCTTTGGAGATAAAAACACCAAAAGATTCCAGTAATTAAAATTACTGATTTAAGAATCACGGATTTTGTGGTTAGTAAATTATTTAAAAAAATTACTATCAAATTATAAAATATAACAAATAAAGCAACACCATAATAGGATCCAATTGCAAAAAATTGAGCCCAAATATTTGAAGCCATTCCAGATCGAACTCCTGGAAATAAACGATGTTGAAAATATGAGTTAAAACTACTAATATCAATACCTAAGGTTGTTGACTCAAAAATAAAAAAAGCTAAAAATTGATCAAGATGTGATAGCGGTACTTCGAAATTCGTTTTTATTACTTCATTTAAAATACTTTGAGTTTCAAAAGGTTCTGCATATATTAATGCATCCATTAAATAATCTTGATTGTTTAATAAACTAATAATTAACTCAAAATCTCCTTGTTTAATAGCGTAAATAAATTGTTTAAAAACTAAAATTAATACTAAAAATAAAACACTAAAAAATATACTTTTTTTATATTTAATCAATCGTATTCTTTTAAGCGATGATACTTTTGCAAGTACTATGCAAGCCAATGATATGACTAAAGGAAATCGAAAGCCTATTAACATTATAAATAATTGCAATAGGATTGCTATAAATAATATTTTTTTTTGACCGTTTAAAAAAGAGATTACGAATGAAAATAATGAAGAATAAATAAATAAATTCATGAAAAGACCAAGCTCTAACATTAATTCACCTTTATTTGGATTTAATAAGTTTGAGCCTTGTGATGCAATCAAAAGAATAAGTAATATAATTGATAAAAAAATACTAACTACACCTAAACTGTAATGTTTATTGATTTCTTCATCTTCAATTTTCGTTTTTGTTTTATCATACATAAAAGCAAAAAAAATTAATGAAAACAACACAAAAAAATACACATAATATACTTCATCTATCATCTTCTCTGAAATTCTAATGAAATTAGATCTGTAAGAAACTCTTCCAAAAAAAGCTGGCGAGAAATAAATTAATGAAGAAAGATAGGAAATAGAAAAAAAATCAAATTTTCTTTTTTTACAAACAAAATAATAAAATGCAATAAAAGAAATAAAATAAAAAATATACATTAGGCTAACTCATCCATTTTTTATACCACAATTCAAACATTAAAATGAACCATAGCCTTCTTACACCTTCATTATCGCCATTTAAGAAGCGATTTCTTAGAAGTATTACTTCATCTACATTAAATATACCCTCTTTTTCTAATCTTTCTTTGCTCAAGTATGTCATGAAATATTCTTTAAGTTCATCCTTAAACCAATCCGAAATTGGAACGCCGAAACCCATTTTTTTCCTATCCATTAATTTTTTTGGCAAATATTTATGTGTTATTTCCTTTAATAAATATTTTTTAATTCCATTTTTATATTTTAGTTCCGATGGCAATTGTGCTACGAATTCTATAAGTCTATAATCTAATAAAGGTTCTCTTCCTTCTAAACTAGCACTCATTGTTGCTCGATCAACCTTAGCTAAAACATCATCAACCATATAAGTTTTATAATCTATAGCTAGCATACTATTTAAGGAATCATTATTATTATTAAGAGTCTTCAAATCAAAATTAGACTTTAGAATACTAATTTGAGGTTTTAGTAGGTTATTAATTTGATTCCTTGTAAAATACTGACTTGTCAATTTCAACAATTCTACTGAATTCTTTGCTAATAAAGCATTCGTCGCCTTTAGATATTTAGTTTCGAAATTATAAGTTTTATTAAAATATGGGATATACTTCGGATTTAAACTGCTCATAACTGATGATAGTGGAGAGCGTAGTACAGTTGGTATTTTATCAAACTTTTTTGAATAATTTAAACACAAATCATATTTTGAATAACCTGCAAAAATTTCATCACCCCCGTCTGCACTTAAACTCACAGTGACATCTCTTTTAGCTAATTGACTCACTAATACAGTTGGGATTGAAGAAATATCACCAAAAGGTTCATCGAAAACATCACAAAGTTTTGGTATAATTTCTAACGCATCTTTCTGTGTACAATAATATTCTGTATGGTTTGTTCCTAAATGATTAGCTATAGCTTTAGCATAAGGTGCTTCATCAAATCCTTTTTCTTCAAAACCAATAGTAAATGTATTTAATTTTTCTGTTCGTTCAGACTGTAATATGGAAGTAACTATTGAACTATCATATCCCCCGCTTAAGAAAATTCCGACTGGAACATCTGACACCATCCTATAATTAAAACTGGAAATCATTAGTTTTTCAATTTCTTCTAATGCTTCCACTTCATCAATCTTAATTTTTGGTTTATTATAAAAATCTATAACATCCCAATATTTGTTTTTTTGGATCTTTTTTGAGCTTATATTTATCTCTAAATAAAAACCTGATTCTAATTTATAAGTGTTTTCAAAAATAGAATTAGGTTCTGTAATATATCCATATTGTAAATAATCCCCTAAGCTGTTAAAGTTAATATTTCTCTCGAAGCTTGAATGTTCATGAAATGATTTTAACTCACTTGAGAATAAAAATAAATCATTTTCAAAATAATAATAACAAGGTTTTACACCAGCTCTGTCTCTAATAATCGTTAAATGATTCTTTTTCCTATCAAAAATAACGATTAAAAACATTCCATTAAATTTATCGACAGATTTAACCCCCCACTTATGAAAAGCTTTCAAAATAACTTCAGTATCACTATCAGAAGAAAAAGAATAATTACAATTCTCTAGTTCTCTTCTAATTTCACGAAAATTATAAATTTCTCCGTTAAATACTATAGAATAATCCTGAAAATTCATGGGTTGGCGACCATGATTTGATAAATCTAAAATAGATAACCTTCTGTGCCCAAGACCAATATTTGCATCTTGTAATTTATATAATTCATATCCACTATCATTTGGACCTCTGTGATAAAGAACATCTGTCATTTTCTCTAAATCAGATCTATTTGACTTTTTATTAAAATCAATAAATCCTGCTAGTCCGCACATAAAATTTTCTTTTTTAATTGAACAAAATACTTGAAATTTAATAGTGTTTGAAAAAATTGAACACAAACTACAGCATATGCTAAACCATAAAAATCAAATTTATAAACCAAAATTAATACCAATATTAAATTAATCAATGTTGTGTATAATGTTACTTTTGTTACTAAATTATTTTTGTTTTGTGTTACAAAACTTTGAGTAAAAATACTGCCAAGTGGAAACAAAAGGACTGCAATAGATAGGATTTTTAATACAGTTATAGATTCATTAATTTGTTTACCTCCAGAAAGAAAACTTATTATATAGGGACTAGCTATAAATAAGATAAGAGATATAAACAGCATTGTTATGATTAAAGGCTTTATTACGGAAACAAACTGACGATGATAATTTTTTTTATCTCTAATCCAAACTTCTGATAAATGTGGAAATATTACTCTATTAATAATTGATCCAAGAGATGAAATAGCAGAGGTAACTTTTTCTGCTACAGAATAGAACCCCACTGAAGTATTGTTAGTTAACAATCCTAAAATGATAATATTATTTGATGTGTACAATAAAACAGCCACTCTTGAAATAAATATATGCCATCCATCTTTTAAATAAAAAAGCAATATCTCTTTAGATTGAATTTTGAAACTAATTTCAAATTTTTTATGAATGTAAAACAAGGCTATAAATCCTGCTATTATAAAGCCTAAAGAATTAAAAACGGGTACCAGATAAAAATCATCTTTTTCGTTGACTAAAACAAAAATTGCAATTAAAAAAATAGATTTAGCAATTATATTAAGTATTGAAATATATTTCATTTTCTCCATTCCTTGGAAAAACCAAACTGGAAATAAAAATTTACCAAAAACTATTCCATAGGTATAATAATAAAGTAAATAATCTTGAGAAAACTTATCAAAGAAAGTAGTCAATAAGACTAAAACTATAAACCCTAATAATAACAATAGAAATTTTATTGTCATCACAGAACTATATATTTCAGTTAATTTTTCCTTGGATCCTCTATGAATAGAAACTTCTCTAGTGGCTGTCAAATTAAAACCATAGTCACCAAGTATACTAAAATAATTGATTGTTGCAGTCGCAAAAGCTAATAAACCAAATATTTCTATTCCTAAAACAGACAATAAGTGAGGTATTATTATTAAAGGAAATATGAAATTTGCTAATTGAAGAATAGACAGCGAAAAAAAGTTAGAAATCAAAACCCCCCCTTTTTCACTTCTTAACTTGCAAAATATTTCTTTAACTTTATTTGTGAAATGATCTTTAATAGCAATCTCTAAATTTTCTAAAAAAACTTTTATCAATTTCATTCAACTGTAAGAATAGGTTTATAACTTATAATAAGATACATACCATTTTATAAAAATATCTATTCCAGAACTGATAGCTGTACTTGGAGAATACTCATAATCTTTGATTAATTCATCTACATCTGCAAATGTTCTAGGGACATCCCCTGGTTGCATTGGGTGCATTTCTTTAATTGCTTTTTCACCAATTGCTTGTTCAATAGTCGTTATAAAGTCTTGTAAGCTCTCGGTTTTATTATTCCCAATGTTGTATATTTTATAATGTTCTCTTTTGTCAATGTTTTTTTGAATGATTTTAGTCACGCCATTTACAATATCATCTATATACGTGAAATCACGCTCCATTTTACCGTTATTAAAAACCTTAATAGGTTTATTATTAAAGATTGCTTCGGCAAAAAGATAATAAGCCATATCTGGTCTTCCCCACGGTCCATAAACGGTAAAAAACCGTAATCCTGTGGTTTTAAAGCCATATAAATGACCATAGGTATGTGCCATTAATTCATTACTCTTTTTTGTTGCTGCGTATAAACTAATTGGATGGTCTACATTATCAGTTGTTTCAAACGGTACTTTTTTATTCTCTCCATATACGCTAGAACTACTCGCGTACACCAGATGTTTTACTTTATGGTTTCGACATCCTTCAAGAATATTTAAAAACCCTGAAATATTACTATCAATGTAGGCTTTGGGGTTTTCTATAGAATATCTTACACCCGCTTGAGCAGCTAAATTGCAAACTACTTCAAATTGTTCTTGCTTAAATAAATTATCGATACTTTCATGATCAACTAAATCTATTCTAGAAAATCGTAAAGAATTGAATTTAGCACTTTGAATTTCATTTTTAAAGAGTTTTGATTCAGCTTGGTTAAACCCCAATTCGTTTAATCGATCAAACTTTAGTTTAGGATCATAATAATCGTTAATATTATCAATACCATAAACTTCATAACCTTGTTTTACTAATTTTAAACAGGTATGAAATCCAATAAACCCAGCTGCACCAGTTACTAATATCTTCATCTAAATTTTTCCTATTTGATAATATTCAAATCCTTTTTTATCAAGGCTAAATGTATTGTACTGATTACGCCCATCAAAGATAACTGGAGTTTTCAATTGTGTTTTTATCTCTTCAAAATCAGGCGAACGAAACTCTTTCCACTCAGTAAGTAATAAGAGTGCGTCTGAATCTTTTAAAACATCATATTTCGATGTTACATAGGTTATATTTTCAACTCCTTTCAGGTAATGCTCTTTTGCTTCATCAATCGCCTTTGGATCATAGGCTATTATTTTGGCCCCTCTACTCACTAACTCTTTAATTACATAAATCGCAGGTGCTTCACGCATATCATCGGTTCCTGGCTTAAAAGCTAGACCCCAAATACCAAAAGTAAATCCTGTTAGATCTTCTCCAAAACGGGTTACAATTTTCTGAGCGATCACTAATTTCTGTGCATCATTTACCTCCTCAACTGCAGTTATCAATTGTGCAGTGTAGCCATTTTCTTTGGCGATTTTAGTCAGTGCTTTTACATCTTTTGGAAAACAAGAACCTCCATAACCTGCACCTGGATAGATAAAACTATATCCAATACGCTGATCTGAACCAATTCCGATTCGTACTTGATTAGCATCTGCGCCTACCTTTTCACAGATATTAGCGATTTCATTCATGAAAGAAATTTTGGTAGCTAGCATTGCATTGGCTGCATACTTTGTCATTTCTGCAGAACGTATGTCCATGGAAATAAAACGATCTCTGGACATACAGAAAGGATGGTATAGCTGTTTCATTTTATCAGTAGCATAATTAGAATCAGTTCCTATAACTACTCTATCTGGCTTCATGAAATCTGCTATTGCAGCTCCCTCTTTTAAAAATTCAGGATTTGAAACCACATCAAAGGCTAAGTCAGAACCTCTAGCATCTAACTCTTTTTGAATGGTTGCTTTTACTTTATCTGCAGTACCAATAGGCACAGTAGATTTATCAACCACAATCAATCTTTTTTGCATCGACTGGCCTATAGATTTTGCTACGGCTAGCACGTATTGTAAATCAGCAGAACCATCATCTCCCATAGGAGTTCCAACTGCGATAAAAGTGATTTCAGAATTCTGTAAAGCATCCGATAATTTAGTTGTAAAAAATAAGTTTTTATTTTTTACATTTTTCAAAACCATGGTCTCTAAACCAGGCTCAAAAATTGGAATGATTCCTTGATTTAATTTTTCAATCTTGACTGGGTCTATATCTACGCAAGTGACCTTGTTTCCCATTTCTGCAAAACATGTCCCTGAGACGAGCCCAACATATCCGGATCCAATTACGGTTAGTTTCATAGTGTATTTTTAGCTCTAAAAGGAGGTTTAGATGACAGATGAAATGCTTGGTTTTTCATAGTTTTTGTAAAATCTATTTAATGCGATGTAAGCGCTTATTGAGCGTGTTTTTCTGACTTATTTATTTTTCAAAAGCCAACTGCTTGATTGAATTTTTTCTCCCAGATTGTCCACCAGTTGAATGTTGAGTTTCTCACAAATTTCTCTTTCGGGTATGGTGTCGTTGTTTTGATCGCCTCCATTGGCAAAAGAAAGGTCGTATTTTTTTGAATGGTCCATCCAAATTTTCTCAATGGTTTTACGCACCGTTCTATCCTTATCAATGGACAGTATCGCTTCATCAACAGCTTTGATATTGCTGACAATGATCATCCTTTCGTCTTCATCCTGAAAAGCTTTGCTTCCCTTTAAAGCTCTTTGGTGATCTGAGTTTACGATGACAAAGAGTTTGTCAGCGCAAGCCTTGGCCTTGTTGATGTACTCCAAATGCCCCTTGTGTATGGGGTTGAAGTACCCACTTACGATGATGGCTTTCATTTTTATTGTTTTGAAGTGATATAAAGGTTTATGTAGGTGTTTTTTTTCACGGCTTCGCCCGGTCACTCACACAACAGCGGCGTGGAAACGGGAGGTTTTG
>Ga0209197_1000756_pt1 | contig 21880 bp, 27 predicted proteins | sample COGITO_mtgs_1105_4_FD_184802 | JGI IMG/M metagenome (GOLD analysis project Ga0209197, IMG submission 184802) | Pelagic marine microbial communities from North Sea - COGITO_mtgs_110512 (SPAdes) (version 2) | ecosystem: Environmental > Aquatic > Marine > Epipelagic ... | reverse complement strand
ATCTTTGCGTTTGACTCCGGAAACCTGGCGCCGCTGGTACTTATGTAGGGGCGGTCAATCCCGTTGAACCTTAGCCACCCACACTGGGCATAGATGACATCAAGGAGAACCGGATTCATATACATGGCCTTGCCGGCGCTTCTGTCACGCAGGAACCAGCAAATTTTGGTGTATTCGGACTCGATCAAGGCACCGTCTGCCCAGTAGACCGTTCGAATTTCATCGTTGGTTCCTTGGCGTTTAAGCCATACCCAACGTGGCTGATTCCAGAAGTTTGGGGACATCGCTTGCCCAGCCTCACTTGATCTGGCAAATGCCTCTGGAGCAAATGCCGCAGCCAACAGGAGTGATCTACGACTCAGTTTCATTTCATGCCGCGTTGTGAAGAGCGATGGCCGACAGGGCAGGGCCTTGCCGCTTCCATCGCTTTGTGGAACCACGTCAAAGTCCTTAGACCTTCCCGACAATGCCAATAGGCGCCGCCTCATTGGAGACGACAACTGGCTCTCGCTCAACTGCATGAGTGGGGGCAGGGCGGATGGTCGGCAATGGGCGCTCACCAGCAACAGTGAACGGCGAAGGGAACGCTTTAGTGACCGTGGCGGGGACGGTGGCTGATACCTCGGCAGGGGTATCCAGCTCGGCAATAGCCTCCAGGGTGTGAAGCTCAGCCTTCACCTTGGCTCCACGATGCATGTCCAAGTCTGCATAGTGAATAGCACCATCAATAGATGCGCATGGCAAGACCTCCAGCAAGCGACGGGCGCGCACAGTGCCGGTGAACGCGCCTTCGATGAGCACAACGTCGGCTTCCAACGTCGTTTCGTTCACGACAGCGCCTCGGGCAATACGCACAACACCACCCTTTTCGAAGGTGATGCTGCCCTGGTATTGGCCTTCGATGCAGATGCCGCCACTGGCCTTCTTGCCAATGTATTTGCCATGCATCTCCATATCGACACCAACAACGCTAGTGATGCTGTTGATCTGCTCTTCCGTAACCGAGCGGGGAACGGTGATTTCGTTGGCGGTGGTTGCAATGATGTTGCGTGCGGTCGTGTTCATTTTCATTTCCTCTTTAAAAAATTTTGTCTTTGATGAAGTTCAGTTGGATGTGTCAAATTCGCAGCGAATCTCCTTTTTGTGTGTGTCGTCTGAAATACTCGGTGTGCTTGAACACCACCTCTTGCAGCTCTCCGTCGCATGAAAACGTTTCGTACTCAACTTCACCATGCACCTTGCCGTTTCGCCCCACAGATACAGACTGGGCTTCAATGGAGCCAGTGAACTTGCCATCCATGGCCAGGTTTGTCGTAACCAGAACACCATTCAAGGTGGCCGAATCGTTGACGAACAGCGAAGCTCCCCGTCTTGTCTGCCTGAACTCCCCGTTGCACTCACCGGAAATGACGAGTTTTTGGCCTCTGTGAACCACCACCCCCTGGAACTCGGCGTCATCAGCTATGTGACTGTCCCCGATGCCTGGTGTATGGGGCGCCGCTGGTTTAGCGGTTATCGATTCATAGCCAGGACGTTCAACCGAAAGAATCGTGGATCTTCGCGGCATCATCCAGCGCACCAATCGCCTCATAAAAGTCAAGAGCGGCACATCGTCCCCTTAGGATGCATCGCGCTTGCTTGCTGCTGGCAGATCGCCCATGGGCCCTGGCTTGTGCCAGAACCAGGCATTGCAGCCGCGCGAGGAGGCGATCTGCTCTCTCTCCCTTGACCACGAATCGATGCGATGCACTGGGAACCCGCCCCCAGTCAGATGCAACTCAGTCTTTCGAGCAGGAGTGTCCGTAAGCACGAAGTTTGCGCACTGCTTATGCGACTGGGCGAATGAGAGCGGCCTTTCGAAGGCGCGACCCTCTTCCAGTAATTTTGAAAGAAGCAAATCTTCCGCTTCAAAGTTCGAAGGAATAAACCGCTGTCCCACACGCATGAGGACGCAATCCGTGGCAACCAATCGATCATCGACACCCAGCTCTACAACCAGAATTGCAACTACCGATGACTTGCTCTGTTGTGTGATCTGGAGCTGAGTCCATCCACGACGCGACAACCGGGCAACTCGCTCAAAATAATCTGACGACAGAAAAATCTTCGCGTAGTGATGTTGAAGGCGAATAAGAACACCACGACTACACGGCTCGACAGATGCAACCACCCCCAAAAGGAAGCTCGACTCTGACATTTGAGGCCGGAAACGATCCTGAGCGCTTACCCTCGGCAGGCGCGAATAGAAGGCCATCCATTCGTCGTTGATCGACTGTTTTTTATCCTGCGAAAAAACAGGCGGAATATAGATTCGCTCAGCAATAGCGGAGCCACCCGCCTCATGGCCTGCCGAAGCACGCTGAAGCAACGACCTAGCCAGACCCCAGTCACGACGCCAACCCGGATTCCACTTATTGAGACCAGCACCTTTCCATAGCGAATGCAACATATCCCAGAGATCAACGGGAATGGCGCTTTTTGCTGGATGCACCGCCCCTTGAGCGGCCACCTCAGCACCAAGATTGCGGCTCACATCCACCGCCCGCCCGAGACCAGAGTAGAAAGGGCAACTTTCATCATGAAGAGCCGCCTGATCGGGCCATGCAGCAAGATGCAATAAGTCACCGCGCTTCTTAATGGAAAGCCTCAGATCGTGATCAGAGCAAAGACATGCAGCCCTCCCACTCTTGCGAGCGCGCACAAGCAATGTCTGATAATTCGATGGACGATAGCGAGCATCCACAGCGCTGACTTCAACGCCATCAATCCGTATCGACCCAATGTGCTTGCCGTGATTTTGCATGTTCCAATCCCGTTCTTCTGATTTCAGCGAACATGGCTATATTGCAACAGAAGATCATTCGCGCAACCAGGGGCAGACAACCCATACGGTCCATCGGTGCGCCCATCCACCGAATTAAGCAAAATTTAGCGCCTTTCCTGGGGACGCCTACCCCCCAGGAAGCCCCTGCCCACCCTCAAACGGAGGTCAAAAGCAAAGAATCCTAGGGCCTAGGATTTTTCCCACCCGCAGCACAAAACACCTCACATTGCCGTTTTTTCAGCGTTTTCTTTCTTGATATACATTATTTGCGCATTTTTATTGCGCTCATGCCTATTTATTAGGCAATCTCAGTCCTTCCCAAACCGCACTCAGACAGTCTATCGACGGCAATCTTTCGCGCCATATAAGCAACATTGCACCATATAGTGCGCGTTACGCCATATACTGCGCGTTCTTCAATTTTTCTCTCACCGAAAGGGGCAGCATGGTTTCGTTCAATGATCTGAAGCAGCTTTCAACCAGGTCAAAGGCGGTAGTTGCCGCCGCTCGGCGAACGATGCTCGCCCCTGATACATCCAAGATTCAACCGTTCTTCTCCATCACCGATGTGGAATTGCACTCAGGCATCCCGGCCGGCAGGATACGGAACATCCTTCGGCACCAGAAATTTGACGGGGCGCCCCTGCCATCTGGCCGGACAAAGGAGGCTCTTGGACAGCAGGCAGATAGTCTGGTTGGTCGCGGCTCCAAACTTTTTTACACAGCTGACGAGTACAGCAAGATCATGCACGCGCTCAACCCCGAGCGTTACAGACCCAATGGTGCCAATGCGGTTGTACTTTCCATTTGCAACTACAAGGGTGGGGTCACAAAGTCCACCTCTGCCGTCAGCCTTGCGCAGGCACTGTCAAGTCTTGGTCATGGCCGGATTCTGGTGATGGACCTTGACCCGCAGGGAAGCATGACAAACCTGTTTGGCTACTCGCAAACACTGGACATCGAATCCGACATGACGACTCTGCCCGTTCTGATGGGGCAAGAGGCCTCACTGAAGAGCAAAGTCCTGAAGACCTATTGGCCTGGAACTGACCTAATCCCCTCTGATCCTGCCTTGCAGTCTGTCGAAAGTCACTTCATGCGTGACATACAGGAAAACGGCTTGCAGGCTATGTTGCGGCTGCGCAAAGCATTGGTGGATCTGAAGTTGGAATACGACTTCATCATCATCGACACACCGCCAAGCCTCAACAACCTCACCACGCATGCTCTGCTCAATACAGATGGCGTGATCATGCCGCTCCCACCGTCCAACCTGGATCTGTGCAGCGCATCGATGTTCTGGGACTTGTTTATTGAGACTTGCGCCCGCTTTGGTGCCGAGGACCACCCAGACGATCCGATCTTCTCCTTCATCAAGGTGTTCACGCCGAAAGTCGAAAGAACCCGCTCCAGCCAGCAGGTTCTTCTCTGGATCAAGGAAACATATTCGCGCTACTTGTCAGGCGTCCAGGTGCCAAAGTCTGCGGCAGTTGCAAATGCTGCTGACTCGTTCAGTACCGTTTTTGACACCCCTCCGAAGGGGTCCACGTATAAGCGCTCTATCAGCCACGACATTGTGCGTGATGCCTACATAGCGCTGGCTAAAGAAATTGAAGCCGAAGCCATGGCCATCTGGAATCCCAGCGGCCAAGGCAATCAAGCGTAACCATTGATTCAGTAGAAAGGATGAACCATGTCGTTTTTGGACAAGATTGACAAGAAGCAGTACGGAGCCCTCAATTCCGAAGAGGTGCAAGAACAAGTGGCAGCTATCGAGGCGATGCCATCGAAAGGCCCCCGCACTTCTGTGGGCCGCATCCTGGCTGAGTCCGAGAAGTACCATGTCGGTGCTCCCCAGAAGCTATCCCCACACCAGGTTCGCCGTAGCTCCATGGCCAACCGCCTCCCGGACTTCTTCTCCAGCGAGGAATTCCTTGATCTGAAGCGCCGCATCCAGGAAAGCGGCGGCAACAACCAGCCGGCCATGGTGGTTGATACTGGCGATGTTGCGGAGAATGGCGATCACATCTACGAGATCATCTACGGACACTGCCGCCATGAGGCATGCACTCAGCTGAGCAATGAGGTGATCAACGGTCAGCAGAAGATCTATCCCTTCCTTGCGCAGATCATGCATAAGGACACACCCATGACGGTGCGGGCCGCGCTGACACATTCAGAGAATGCCGGCCGAACCGCAACTACAGGGTGGGAGAACGCGAAGTGGTACGCATCGCTGATCCGGACCAATGTCTACTCTACTTGTCGGGCCCTGGCCTACAGCATTGGCGAAAACGAGAACGCCGTGAACCGATACGTTCGCATTGTCGAAGGCGTCGATCCGCGCATCATGAATCTGGTGTTCGATGAACGTAACCTGTCGCTCACGTCGCTTGAGAAGGCCGCGAAGTTCAAGCAGAAGCACGAGGAATTGTTTGAAAGTCGCCTTCAGGAAATGGTCAATTCAAAGACCAAGTTGGCATGCGATGCACTTTTCAAGAAGTTGCTGGCACCTGTTGCAGAGGCACCTAAAGCCGGAGCCGAGGAGACGATTGTCGGAAAGGATGGCTCAACCCTTGGGATGCTCAAACGCAAAGGGCGCGGCGCTGGCTTTACCCTCACATCCAATTTCAACCTCAAGCCCGAGGGTTGGGGCAAGCTGCGCGAGGTAATCGAACGCTATACCCTGAAAGGGGAGGGCAGTCAGCCTTAATTGCCAAATCGCCTTATAAGCCCATTTGTTACAACCTTTCGGAATATAAAAACACCGAGCTTACGCACACGCACAAGGCACTTTTAGCAAACACGCGCCAAGGCCATTAAACGGGCCATGGCGCGTTTATTTTTTCCAGGCACACAAAGGCATTGCTTGCGCCGATTTGTCGCCTTCTACGCCGTTCTGGGCGGTCGTTTTTTTGCTCTTGTGATTGCGCACCACGGCAGTTGAGGCTGCTCGAATCATCTGGGATGATTCCGTTTTTGATCCAAGAAATTGCCGTTGCATGAAATCGCTGATCGATGAAAGCACTAAGAGGGCCAACCTCGGACAGAACTCAGATCCTCGGGCGCTTTACTTGAAAAGTGCCGAGCTGCACGGAGACATGCAAATCAAAGCGGATGTGGCACGGCTGAAGAGCCTCACATCAGCGCTCAGGAAAAACTTGTCGCTACTGGACCAGGCTCCAGACAGCCTCCACCTCGATATGAGCAGGTTGCTCGTGAAGCTTGAAGCCTACACAAGTGACTTGGTGAGCATCGTTGATTGGGCATCTGAAGTGCACGTGCAGGCCCAGCGCTATAGAAGCAAGGCCACAAGGGAGCAGCTGGAACGCTTTGCCCAGGACCGCTGGGGTGCAGACATTGACCTCCGAGATGCCGAAATTTCAGTGCTGAAAGAGCTGCAGACTAGCTCTGGGATGCAGGCTATGGGCGAGTGGTTTCATTCGCATGGGGTGCTTCAAAACATACCGGCCACCAACTTCTCCAGCCCTTTCAGTACATTCACAGTTTTCTCTCCTGGTGACGATGTGCTGAATGCGTGCCTCTGCCTCATAGAGGCATCTACCACGGTAGGGCATCTGATAAAGGGTTTCAATACTGCTCGGTATCGCATTGGGTATTCCGAATACAACAACTACCTGCAGCACCAGTTGGAATCTAGGGCTTCTTCACTGAAGGTTATACAACTGATTTCCAACCTATGAATTGTCGTTCCAAGACGCCATATCGCTGGGCTCGTAAAGCATTACTATTCTTGTTGCGAGTCACCGTACACAACGAAGACCAACTCTCGGCCAAGCTTGAGAAGGGTAGGGCGGTTGTGTGCTCAAACCACGTGAGTTATCTCGATGGGATCATCATTTCCCTCGCCAGCCCCAGGCCAATGATATTCCCTGTGGACACAGCCTTTTCAGTAAATTCATTCTGGTCGAGTTTGATTTTGCGCATTTTCGAAAAAGTTGGATTCGGCGAGGTTGTCCCCATGGATTCAAACAATCCAATGTCGCTCCGCCAGCTGAAAAAAAGAATCGAAATGGGCGATAACCTACTTTTATTTCCAGAAGGGAGAATCAGTAGCACTGGCGAACTGCAACCTGAACAGCCCGGTCTTTCATGGCTCGTAAAGCACTGCAACCCAGAAGTGATTCATATGAGGCTTGAAGGTATAGAGAATAGTGCGCTTTTCTCGAAATCAGGGAAACATCCGCATCCAAGAACGATAATACGCTTTTGCACCGAAAGTTACCGGACATAAAAAACCCGCCGCGCGTATTCGCAGGGCGGGTTTTTTTTTGAATAACTCAGGCGAGAATTGCCTTAATTTCTATGGTTGAGACCGGCTTTCCAGAGCGAATCTTTTTAATCAATCGAACAAGTCTTCTGCCCTGATCGACATCCATAATCTCAGTCTTCATCCAATTGTATTTATCGGAAACAACTGAGGATTTGAAGTTCTTACTGATCAAGCCGGCAATGATTTCCTTGATTGCAACAATATCCCAAAATTCAGGAATATTGTTTTCAATCTCGATGGCATGCTCGTACTGTTCTTCTGACTCTTCGTTGAACTGGACGACGATTTCTTTGTATTTGCCAAAATCGTGGTCCATCTGCTCAGCGACAAACTCGATTTCCTTATCGCCATACATACGTTTGAGCTGACCGATGTATCCGTTTGTCTCAATGCTTTCGTCCTGCCGAAAGAATTGTGAGCCTACTTGTGCACAATCTTCTGCACAAGGGGCGCCGCCGAGAAAAAATTTATCCATGTGAACCTCCAAAGAAAAAGGTCCACCCGCAAGGATGAACCTTGCGGTTGATGAAAGGGCAGGACGGGCCTGCAACATGCCTAGAAGGCGATGTTGGGGGAATTGTAGGGCACCAGGCTGTCTAACGCAAGTACCAAGCCTGAAGGGGCCTCTCAGGCCCTAATAGCCTCAACCGGGCTCATGCGCTGGCATAGGCGGTCATCAGCGTTGCTGGCTAACTTTGCTGATAGTTCCTGGCCAGCGTCTCGACAATTTCCTTGTCGGTTATTTCGCCATAGAGACGCTTGGAATACCACTCTTGAAATGCGGCAACAACGCCAGGCCGGTTTTTGCCATCTGATATGCACAGTGATTTTGTTTTCAGATTGGCATTGTATTCATCATAGAGGTCTAACAGTTCCATTTTGTCCATTTCAGATAGAATAATTTTTACGTCATTCTTTCTCTGCATATTAACGAGTTCAACCATCTGCTGCCTGCCCGGATTTTGGTTTTTGTGGCGGCTTGGTGAGCTGTTGGTGTGCTGAACGTTTTGAACAGGTCTATCGTTTGTCCAGTTGTGAAACTAGCGGGCTCCAAATAGAGCTTGTTCTTTAATACGTTTGAGAGATACCTATCAGGATGCAACAATGCTTTCAAATGCGTTGCTTCGAGTCTTTTCTTCGTGAAGGATATAGCGAGTTTTATCTCCTCCATCGAATACTGCGACATCAGGATGCTTGCAGATTTTTCACGGAAACCAATGGCCAACAACTCGCCCTGCATTTCAAATTTATCCGCAGATTTTGATTTGCCAGCAACGTTGTCAATCTCATTCTTGTTCTTCGAGACAAATATTTTGACGTGCGTGATTTTTCTGTTGGCTTTTTTGTATTCAACCCGCACAAGAATATCAGTTAAAGCGTTTATATCTTCAATTGCAGGTTTAAGATATCTATTATTAAATGGAATCCATGTTTGTGCAGATTTTGGAATGTTATCTGCAGAGACGAGCATGTCCCTTAACTGCTCCCACTCAATCCAACGGCTTGCTCCAATATTCAGGTAGCGTGATGCCATTTCATACAATGGGATTGAACTCATCTTAGAGAGCTTGCTAATTTCCCTGAGATTGAGACTTGTATATGACTGGTAATCCCTGAGAAGCTCAATGACCTGACTTTGAACCTCATACGTCATCTGTCCTTGCTCAAGCTTCGCGTATGGGAAAACAACAGCGAAGTTCTTGGCCAACCCCTTGCCTTCCATCACATTCCATCGCACCTTGATGCTCATCATCTGGTTGATGGTTTTTTCAATGTGGGTGACGTTTCTGGTGGTGATGCCGAGCTGGGCTGTCATCTCTGCGAAGGAGATCTTCCATCGCACATCTGACTCTGGAATTGAAGCGTTTTGCTGTGCATTGCGAAGCAGGATGTTGATCAGCTTCTGCTGCATCACTGTCATGGCAATTTGCGGGTTATTGTGAACCAGTGCGTTCGACTTCTGGAACCTTCCACCCTTCGCGTTGTTCGCTCCCCGGACTTTCTTTGTCGAGAGGAAGAAGTTGGGTAGCCCAAATGCTGGGTCGTCCTCAATCTGGTCATCCAGCAGCCGCTCTGAAGAGTCAGGGCGTTGTGCTTGGCCTGTTGAGCCCTTCCTACCTGGAGGTGTCTTTCCCTTGTCTTGCATTTGAGGAATCTCAAGAAACAAACCGTGAGAGGTTTAGTTATTTATAAACAAACCTTTGAAGCTTTAATACCTTTAACGTCAGGAAACTCTATATAGATCAACGATGTAGCTTGCTATATATAGCATATCTTGTGACGTAGTATTGCATATCTTGTGATCAACTGTAGCTGTTCTTGTGATCGGTGGGTTGCATGCTTTGTGTCCAAACATGGCGCATCTTGTGTTGGCGAACATGGCGTATCTTGTGACCAATTGTGGACAACTCGGTTCTGGCGGGTGATTTGTGAATTTTCGGTCTCTGACACCCTAAACATTAAAACCTCAACATAGCATGTCTTGTGACGCACGCGTGTTTCGTTTGTCAGTGAGGTCTTTTGTAAGCTGTTGATTTCATTGAAATTATCTGCATTATCCATCGCGTATCTTATGCGCTCCTGCATCAACGATGCAAGCCCATAGATGGCACTTCTTGTGAACGGTGTCGATCACAAAATCTGCCATGTATGGCGTTTCTTGTGAATGACTCCACGTGTCCGCCAGACAATTTAGCCGATCCATGGTCAACAATGGCATATCTTGTGACCATATCGGATGTGGAGCGCACACCGTTCTATTTGCTAAGTATTTGATTTATATGGAAATATCAGATCAAAGATAGCGTGCCTTGTGACTGTACGGTCTCAGTGTTCTTCTGTGGAAAAACACGCTTTCCAGCGCATTCAGATGACTTGGCTCGGCATCTCAGCACCAACAATGGCGTATCTTGTGATGAGCGCCCTCCCTTTTTCCTGGGAGCCAACCTCCAACAATGGCGCATCTTGTGAAGGATCTTTGTTCCCTAGCAGACACAGCTTGCTTTTTGGGCTGTGTTGCGTGTTTGTATTCGCGCCAACGACCGAAAGGGTAGGTTGCTGGGGTTGTTGAAGGTGGCCGACTTGCTTCAAGTGTGGCAACTCTTGTGAAGAATTTCAGCGCTCCAACGTGCGCAGCAATCCGTCCAAGATGGGGGGCCCCGCTTCTTCCCTGTGTGTCCCCACCAAGGAGAGCCGAAGTCGGCAGCTCCAATGAAAAAAGCCCACGGCAGATCGCAAGATCAGCGCATGGGCTTTTGTTTAAGTAAGGGCGTATGGCGCCCGTTTCAGTGCTTCAGTAGAAGCAACGAGGGCAAACGGGCCGGTATCGGCTGTCCCCCCCAATCTCAAGTACGGCACCCTGGCGAACAGGTCTACCGCTGGTATCAATACGTTGGTTCATCGTGGCCTTGGAGCCGCAACGGCACAACGTGCTGATCTCGTGAAGGCTGTCGGCCAGAGCCAGCAGTGCAGTCGCACCCTCAAAAGGGTTGCCCTGAAAGTCGGTTCGCAAGCCGAAACATGAGACACGCATTCCATGTGCTGCGCACAGGTTTGCATGAATCTGTTTGACCTGGGATGAGCCGAGAAACTGCGCCTCATCGATGAAAAGCTCATCGACTTGGCTCAGATCCATGGAGTCATCAAAGACCGTATCAGGATGAAATAGCTCAGCGTCACATTGCGGGCCCATGCGTGAGGTCACTTTGCCGACACCGAAACGGTCATCGCAGGAACTTGTCATCACAACAACCCGCTTTCCAATGGACAACAGGTTGTAGCGGCGCTGCAGGAGTGCAGTGCTTTTGCCTCCTTGCATGGTCGAGTAGTAAAACTCAAGCATTGGAGTCTGCGGTTTGCTTCCGCCCTGCTGCAAGCCACGCGTCGATTTCATTTGTCGCGGCGTCGAGAAGATCGTGAAGGCCCTTCGGCATTCCGTCATGTTCATCGCGCCCGCCAAAATTGTGGACGAGAAGGTCGAACACTTTGTCGTCGCCCAGACCACCGAGGCAGTTTGCATCGCAGTAGTCGTGCAGTTGAGCAAAGCTCGCGATCTCCGATGGCACCTGATCACTTTCGATCAACTGCAGCACATGAGATTTCATGGCCATGACGACTCGCTCAAGACTTGGCGCATGTTCTGAGCAATCCTTTGCGCTCAATGCTTTGTCACGGGTGAATTCCATATTCCGTTCTCCTGTTAAAGAGACGGGTGCCACCCCAACGGGTAGCCCCCGTCAGGGTGGTTGAAAGCAGGTCCAGGTGCATCCCGAAAGATGCGCGTTGGACATTGCTACGGTGACGCTCAGCTCGTCAGGCTAACACTGTGGTCAACCGGGACGCCACAAGACTCTGCCAAATCGGCAAAGCGCACGGGCACACCGGCATCTTCATCGGGGTCGTTGTTGTAGTCCCAGTCAAAGACATGAACATCAACCCCTTTGTCCGACACAGATTCAGCAACTCCGCCTTTGGCGACAACCAGCACGCGGGGCGCTGGTGTCTGCGCTTCATCCGTGTTGTTCGCATATGCGTCCAATGCGGTGTTTATCGCTTCGTCCAAAATGGGCTCAGCAATTTTCTGGGTCAGCGTCAGGGCGATGGATTCGAGAGCATCTTTGTAGCCCTTTTCGTAGCCATCGGCGCCTGGCAAAGCCTGCTGCAACTGGCTGCTGATCTTCTCGGATGAGAGCGGCTCACCAAACTGAATGCCAAAGTGCTGGGCCAATTCCGCAACGGATTGACTTTCGCACTCCACACTCAGGCTGCTGTGCCTCACATAGGCCCGAAAGAAGAATGCATCATCCGTGACGACGAGGCAACCACACTCGGTGCGGATCTTGTTTTCTTCACCAGCTTCCTGCGCATCTTCGGTTTCAGGATCGTGCTGAAAATAATCGGCGTGATCCTCGAAGCGTTCGATGCCGTACACATCGTTGGCCCTGACCAGCGAGGCGAACTTGATGATGTCGCGCGCCAACTTCTCGTCCACCTGGAATACCGCAACACTTGGCTCATCGAATAGGTCGCCGCCGCCATGAGCCTCTGCTCGGTAGAGCTTCGGTCCAGGTTTTGCCGAGGTCGCCGTGGTGGTTTCGGCCGCTTGTTCAATGTAATTCGACATTTTCCGTTTCCTTTTTTAAAAGAAGACGGACACCGGCCCGAGGGCAGCAAGTGCCCGTCAGGGTGGTTTAATAAAGTTTGGCACGAGGCCAAGATCGCCCAGAAAGGGTGATGCAGTGCAGTCTACAGGGAAATTCAGATGAAGGCAATTCGGGCAGCTTCGCGCTCAACCCTAATCCTTCCAAGTCACTTTGAGTTTGGCGACGGGTCTAGTTGGCGTTGCGCAGATCCCCGCCAAATAATGGGCATGAGCGCCATTGTGTGATAAAGTCATAGAACTTGAACGTAAGTTCTTGTTCGCCTATATGGCGACCCTTCAACCCTCCGGGCAAACATTTTGCCCAGCAGGTGAATGTCCGGTTTTCTTTGGAATTGGACATGAGCCGAGCAATCTACTCTCAGCAGAAGCATCAATCTGATTTTGCAACTTGGCGCAAGCGCCCGGTTTACAAAGTTCACTGCCAAACCTTTGCTATGGCCTGCGACCTTATGGAAGTACGGCTCGCACCAGGTGAGGGACTGGCAACCCATGCAGATCGGGCATCCGCCCTGAACACGTTTCGGGCACTGAAGAACTACCGGGATGAAAGCGCGAATGCGTTGCGCAACTCCGTTGCTCGCGCAGTGCGACTCGCCCGTGCAGATCAACGACAAGTCACATTGGAATGTGAGGTGTGATATGGCCATGGCCGTGCGCGCTGATCAAGTCCAGGCTGACGACATCTTGATCTTCAACGATTCTGTTCAGACGATCAGAGTCTCTCGCGTCTCATCCAACTCGTTTGGCTGGGTACGTTTTCACGCCAACAATGACACATGGACGGGCTGCTGGAAGCCGCACGAAATTGTGAAAATTGCGCGTGTGAATTTGACCCTTCGGGTCAAATAACTTTTGGGCAAATTGCCCTTTAACCCTGGCGGGTGCTCACCCGCTGGGTGGCACCTGTCTCTTTGAATGGAGATAGGAATGTCTTTTGAATATTACCCAACTGGTGCCTTGACTGCACTGAAAATGGCAATGAAGTTCACTCGCCAGATTGAACATATTTGCGATCCAAGCGCAGGAAAAGGAAACTTGCTGCGTCATTTGGACGATGGGTTTGAGAGTGTCAGCGATGAGGATTTCAGGCCATTCATTGATCAAATGATTGATGGTGGCCTATCCGAAGTCTATGCAACTCGGTATGCAAGAAGAAAGTGGAGTCTTGAACGTGTCGAGAAATCGGCCATCGAGATTGATGCTGCCCACCATGCAGACCTGCGAGCGCTTGGTTGCAAAATCTTGGGATACAACTTCATGGACGTGCAATCACTGGCAACAGTGAGTCACATAATCATGAACCCACCGTTCTCAAAAGGTGCTGAGCATGTGTTGCATGCCTGGGATTGTGTTTACGACGCAGAACTGGTTGCAATCGTCAATGCTCAAACGATTAAGAATCCTTTCACCGTTGAAAGACGGCGGCTGGTGGACTTGATTGCTAAGCACGGGAGCGTCGAATTCTTGCAAGATGAATTCGTTGACCATGTGGAGCGAAAAACCAATGTCGAAATTGCCCTGATTCATCTTGAAAAGAAGCCTGAAGGCCTTGAAAAGCTTTTGGAATTCATGGACGGATTGAAGAAGGGCAGCAACGAATACGATGAAGATAAGGTATCGCCGGAAATTTGTCGGGCAATTGCAATCCCTACGAGCTTCATCGAAAACACCATGCATCGCTTCAAGGCAGCTGTGCGAACAGCTCGCGTTGCCTCCGAGGCAAAGGCGATTGCCGATCGCAATGCAGATAGCCTGGGAATCTCTCTCCAGGAGATGCAGGCCAAAGGTGTTGGAAATGAGTTTCGTGAAACCGCAGACGATAGCGTGCTTAAAGTTGCCAGAAAGGACTTTGAGGCGCGGTATCGCGACTTGAAGAAAAGGGCCTGGGCGCAAATCATTCGTTCGAGCCTCCTGACGGACAAGTTGTCCAACCAGGCACGTAGGCGGCTGGAGGCTCAAGCGGAGAGTATTTATCAGCTTGAGTTCACATTGGCAAATGTGCATGGTTTCCTTCAGGGCGTCGTTGAAAGCATGGGCGACATCTACAAGGACATGGTTTGTGGGTTATTTGATAACATCATGAATCGATCTAATGAGAATGTCGTTTTCTATAAGTCGTGGAAATCGAATGAAAAGCACAAAAAGCTTGGAATGAGAGTGAAGCGTTCACGCTTCATATTGCCTCGATTCAAGAGTAGTTATGGCGGAAGCATCGACTATGAAAGCACTCAGTTCCTGTCTGACATAGACAAGGTGTTTGGGTATCTTGATGGTTTGTCAGGACCGTACGATGGGCTGGCGAACGCTTTTTCAGTCCAAAAGGTTGAAAATGGCGAGCGCTATTCAACGCGGTATTTTGATTTTCGCTTTTACAAGCGAGCTGGAACGATCCATTTCTATCCTAAAAACATGGAAGTGATCGAGCGATTGAATCGTTTCGTTGGCCGAGTTCGCAATTGGATACCACCCGATTGGACCGAAGTCAATGACGATTTCAAGAAGCAGTACGATGACGGCGAACGATTGCAAGAACTCTACACAAAGGAGTTCAGCAAAAGTAGCTTGTCGCGATACAGCAACGTTGCCTATGCAATGCTTGGTGTCAATGGAAGAGAGCGTGCACAAGAGTTGGAGAAATTCAGTGATGCTGTAGAAGCTGCTCAAGCAGAAATTGGGATTTACGCAGGCCCCCGATTGGGCCATGCGAAACAAGACCAGTTAATGCTTGAAGCTGCTTAATCAACCCTATGCCATATGAATGCGAAAGCGTTCATATGGCATTTATTTGGAAAAAATCTCTAAACCCCGTAAACAAGAAGCCCGTCAGATCTAGGTTTGACGGGTTTTTTTATGCGCCAATGAAACGTGCGGGATATTTTTTGTTATAATCATCTCACTTGCTCTTTGAGCTAGTACCCTGCCTTGTGCAGGCCTTTATTAACCCATGTCGGGGCTTTGCTCCGTTATGGGGACGAGTCTCGGCGCATTTCGAAAGAAATTGCTTATGAACTAAGGAGACTCGTATGATTTTTGTATATTTGACCTTTATGGTCGCCGTCTTTGTGCCGATGTTTGTCATTTCGGCATTTATTTTTGTCGAAAGCCTTCGCGTTATTTACCGATGGGCATTTGGCGATGCAACCCTGTTCCAAACTGGGTTGAATTTTTTCAGGTTTGTTATCGAAAACCTTGCCTTCACGGCACTGTTTGTTGTGTTTACCGGCCAGAACGTCACTTTCGGGAACATAACAGACCTTGAAAGGTTTCAGGCATTCATTGTCTTTGTGGGCACCTATGTTGTCTCAAATATGGCCAAGCGCTATTCCGAGATAACAAAATAATAGGACTTTTATGATGACTATTCTTTTGAACTGGGCCACAGTCTTTGTTTCGGCAGGACTGATCGTGTTTGGTTTTTTGCACTTCCGCCTTGAGCGAAAGAAAGCGAAAGCTAAATGTTGAAAAAAAAGAGAACGCCGTCAGCTTGACGGCGTTTTTTTTTGCCCGCATAGTAGGACAGTTGATTGTTGATGCTGGATGTGGGAGTTGTGAGATGAATCTGAGCCTCTTGAATGTTCTTTCTATCGTCGTTTTGGTCGGCCTCATTGTCATGGCCATACTTCACTACCGCTTGGATAGGAAGGGTGGCAAAAAGAATCGCCACTGACTGTAGTCCAAAAAAAAGAGCCTATAGGAATTCCTATAGGCTCTTTTTTTTGGTTGGTGTCTATGCTTTTGCAGCCACCACAGGAGTCACAAGACTCTTGTCATTAAAAATCACATCATCGATGCCGACGAAGAGACTTTGCGATTGCAAGACAGCCTCATGACCGGCGATAGTCATTAGAGTCATCTTTTCTTCGACATTGGAATTGAACAGTATCTTCTTGGACAGAATCTTCACTGTCGCGAAGAGATTACCAAGTTCGCGGCGCAATTCACAGGCAATAGTGCCCACAGGTTGGCCACGATGAAGAAGTGTCCCATTCTTAGTTTCAAACTCAAGCCCCTTTGCAAGGGCTAGTGCTTTTTCCTTGCTGACTTCCACAATGCCTTTTGCCGAAACATAAGCAATGAAGCAGTTCGATCCGGCAGCATGAAGTGACGCTTCCACCATCTCAACTGACTTTTGATGGTAACCAATAAAGTCAAGGTGCGTGCCATTTTCACGAATGATCCAGATGGCCCTGGCGTTGGGATGCCACCAGCGCTCCAGCGCATTCTTGTCGTACTTGTAGAAGTCTTGTTTGAAGTGTTGCAGCAAATTGAAGTTTGGTGCTTCGATTTTCTGCTTCATTGCCTCAAAAATGCCTTCTGCAGTTGTCATATTAGACATTTGATTGACTCCTATTTATAAGCGGAGTCACCCCTTGCGGGGCGACCCGCAAGGGGATTGATTAAATACCGGAACTCAAAACGGAGTGACTCGTATCTTTCCACCAGATTCAACAAGATAAACTTGCTGACCAGGCATCAGATTCGATTCCGACTGAGTGATAGACATCAAAGCACCGGAACCCATACGAATGATGAGTTCTTGGCCTTGAGTCCCGGAAAACGCATCGCCTGCCACTTTCCCTGCTGCTGCACCAATGATGCTGCCCAGCGTTGTTGCAAGGATGCGACCTTGACCACTTCCGGCCCTGGAGCCAATAGCGGCCCCAAGGACACCTCCAATACCCGCCGAGGCGATATTGGCTGTGGTAGTGGGCTGAATTGTGATGTTGCGCGTTTGCACAACAACACCTTCCAGCACCCGTCCAGAGGACAGGGTTTCGTAGCGGGTGCGGGACTGTGCCCCCGTGTCCCAGTCCTGTGCGCTGACCGCTTGGGTGACCAAGGAGAGAGCGATGAGGATGAAGGAAGAGATGATTTTCGAGATTTTCATGATGGCTCCAAAGTTAAAAAAGGAGCCACCCCTTACGGGATGACCCCGCACGGGTTGAAAAGAAAACGTACTCAGTTTGAAGTGCTGGGAGGAATTCGCCCAGTCTTAAAATCCAGGTACAGAGGACCAGGATTGGGGCAATTAACAGTGAGAGTTCCAAGAGAACCATCCCCGTTATCCACCAAGGTGCTGACAGAACCGTCAGCATTTACCTTTGAATCTCCCGCATTTTCATAGCGGATGGATTCGAGGATTTCACTCCCGGTGCGAACATAGGGAGTCAAGAGTCTCAGGATGAGATCAATCACCTTATAACGCTCATCCAGGGTGAGTAGATGAGGCTTCAGGTTGCCCAATTTGGGATGCTTTGAAACCGTGTCGAATAGGGCGTTTTCAGCCATGACTCGATGGTTCTTCGCCTCCAGGTATGGGCAATTCTCAGGGTGACTTACCTTCAAGCCTGCGTTGTCGCGGGCGATGAAGGCCTCAGCCAGGTAGGTGGCCATGTCCTCTTCCGAAAGCAGGTAGACCTGCTTTGGATCGAGAATCACTTTCTTGGCGACTTCTGGAAATTCATTCCATTTATCGCTTGCTTTGAACTCGTGCTTTTCCAGGATGCGTTTGCTGTACTGGGTGACAACAGGTTCAATGGCTTCTTCTAAGACCTTTGCAAGCAAAAAGACTTCTGCTGCAGTGATCATTTCCTGGGTGATTCCCAAGGGGTATTCGGTCTTCTTCATGGCTCTTCCTTTTTTGAGAAGGGACACCATCCCTGCAGGGCGGTGACCCTGAGGGTTGAAAACTCTTTCGAGAAATGTCAGATCCCGTAGAAGGCTCGGACAGAACGGCGACGCTCCGAATAGCATGCCCCCTTGGTTATTTCCAGAGGGGCGATGCAAACAAGGTTGCGTAGTGCTGCAGCTCGCATGAGAGGCGAGTATTGTTCCTTGGCGTTCGCGACACGTACCAGGTGGTAAATGGGGAGGACATTCGTAGAACGAATGTGGCCAAAGAAACGTTGCCTCTTTGCGCTAGCTAGGACACGGGTTGTGCTCATTTCGCAAGTTCCTTTTTGAAAATAGACTTGCGCCTTATGGGTGCTAGTCCCATGAGGGTTGATAAAGGATCGCACGGGGCGACGTAATGCCGTAGGCATTGGCGCCTATTCTAAGCCTTTTAGATTCAACAGCGTAAGTTTTGGCGATCAAAAGTTACTTGCCCAGAGGGTTCCCGCCGATGGAGTCCCTTGGGCTACTCGGTGGTCACCTTTGGCGCGGGAAGCCTCGGGGTTTAGTCCGGGGTTGAGAGCGCGGACGGGACAGCCGTCCTAATGTGGTGATTGCTGTTCCTCGATGTACTGCCGAAGAATGTCAATAGGCGCACCGCCACAGCTTGAAGCAAAGTACGACGGCGACCACAGCACACCACGGCGCTTGAGCCAGGGATGAAAATCCCCGAACTCTTTTCGCAGCAACCTGGACGATACACCTTTGAGCGAAGCGACCAGGCTGGACAAGGCCACCTTGGGCGGGTAGTTGATCAGCAGATGCACATGATCATGTTCGCCGTTGAACTCCACCAACTCAGCCTCAAAGTCCTTGCAGACGCTGGCCAGGATGGTGTGCATGGCCTCCAGGTGCTCCTTCTTGAACACATTGCGCCGATACTTGGTAACGAATACCAAATGCACATGCAGTACAAAGACACAGTGTCTGCCGTGTCTCAAATCGCTATCTATCTTGCGTGGACGTGCCATAGCGCCTCTTGCGTCAGTTTCATAGACCAATAATAATACGCAGCATGGATTGCACCAAGACCCTGCGCCTGCGAATCAAGGACAAGCACGCCCGCGTGCTGTCTGCGATGGCGCGCGAGGTCAATCAGGTCTGGAATTTTTGCAACGAAACCAGCCAGCGTGCCGTTCGTGAACGTCGTCAATGGCTCTCGGGCTACGACCTTCAAAAGCTGACCAACGGTTTCAGCAAGTGCGATGGCGTGCAAATTGGCTCGCCTACCGTGCAGCAGGTCTGCGAGGACTATGCCAAGGCCCGAAAACAGTTCAAGCGCGCCAAGCTGCGCTGGCGTGTATCCAATCCCAAGTCCAGCAAGTACAGCCTGGGCTGGGTGCCCTTTAAGGCTCGGGCGTTGCAATACAAGGCTGGGCAAATTGCCTTTGCTGGGCAGCACTTCAATTTGTGGGACAGCTACTGCCTGGGCGACTACGAGCTGCGTGCCGGTTCGTTCAGCGAAGACAGCCGGGGACGCTGGTATCTGAACGTGGTCGTAAAGGTGCAGGCCAAGGCCAGCGCCGCAACGGCCAGCGTGGGCATCGACCTGGGCCTCAAGGAAGCGGCTGTGGCCTCGGACGCCCAGCGCATCCAGGGGCGCTTTTATCGCAAGCTCGAAGCCCGGTTGGGTATCGCCCAGCGGGCAGGCAAGAAATGCCGGGTCAAGGCCATCCACGCCAAGATCAAGAATCAGCGCAAGGACATGCTGCACAAGTTCAGTACCGCCATGGTCAAGGACTATGGAGCGATCTTTGTCGGCGACGTGGCCAGTGCCAAGCTGGTCAAAACCAAGATGGCCAAGAGCACGCTGGATGCGGGCTGGGCCAGCTTAAAGACGATGTTGGAATACAAGTGCCAGCAGGCCGGTATCGTCTTTGAGGTAGTGAGCGAGAGCTACACCACCCAGACTTGTTCGTGCTGCGGGGTCATACCCGCCAGCAGTCCGAAAGGTAGAGCAGGTTTGCGAATAAGAGAATGGGTTTGCAGCGAATGCGGCGCGGTACACGACCGGGACGTGAATGCAGCCAGGAACATTCTCGCGGCGGGACATCGCCGTCTTGCAGAAGGAATCTCCGGGGTTTAGCCCGGAGAGGATGTCAATTGTTTATGGCCGGCGCCTTCAATGGGGAAAATAACGTTGTGGTCTTGGTTTGAGGGCGATAAGCCCTGTGCCTTGGCGGCGATGATTTGCAAGCAAAAAGCAAACTGCTTTTTTGGAGGGTGGCCCCTCTAAGAAAGCCTCCCCCGACACGTGGTCGGGGAAGGAGCTTTTTGCTATGCGTGCCTAGAAAAAGGCGAGACATTTCCGGGTTACTTAGATCCCATTGGGAAATAAGTAATCAGAAAGATTTTTGGGGGTGTCCGCAGATTGATCGCCAGTGGATTGGGGGTCCACTTGCTTCTTTTGACGGCGCTTGCGCTTGACCTGCTCTTGGCGGGCCTTGATGGTATTGATCGGCGCCTCGATGCGCACGATCTCATCGTATTGAGTTGACATGGTGGCTCCTAAAAAAATGGAGCCACTGCGCGAGGCAAGGGCCCCGCTGGGTTGAGTAAGGGTTGGACTAGCCAACAAATAACGCAGAACGTTATTGATTAATTATATGCTGTGAAATTCCTGGCCGTCAACTGCCAAACAGATCCGGTTGTAACGCGAGCTTCTTTCGTCTGGCTTGGTCAGCAGTAATGTTAGGCAGACCCTCGGCTGCACCACCCTCCCCTTCTTGCGGCTCTCCCGGTTGTTCAATGAAGCTACCCAAGCCGGCGACATCAACGATCTTTCCTCGCAGCCTCAAGTCGGCGCTGAGTTGCTCGTGAACTTTGTTGTCCTTGTCGTCAAATATCACCACATGGTCAACCGTTCGGGCGAACAGATCCAAGCCATCACCGATCATGCGCATTCCCGGCTCTCCCACGTAGGAAACGGGCATTCGCTCTGAAAGTGCCCAGTCGTGGGCTGTCCATGCGCTATGACGGCCCAGCCAGTGAACCAGGTGCCATCTCTTTCCGTATCGACGCTGAATGAACCGCAACCGTTTGCTCACCTCCGAATCTTGAGCGTGGCCGTGGCCCAAGAAGGCTATGCGGGGCGCGGCAAGCATGGCCATTGCCGACTGATGCAACGGCGATGCGACCATCTCCGAAAAGCGACACATCTGCAGCTGCGCGACGATGTTCGCCTCCACCTCCTGATGACCGTACATCGACTCATTGGCAAGGTAATACATGCAGATGCCCTGCTCCACCACCGAGCTGCGCACCATCGCCCAGTCGTCTCGCCAGTGGGCCCTGTTCTCCTTGGATCTGCGCAAAGCAATTTGAATCGATGGGGTCAGCAGTATTTCTTCTTGCCTGGTTGCCTCAAGTTTCGCTGCCTCGATCCAGTGAACCAACGTCGCGTAGTGCTCCCTCACCCGCTTGCCTTGCCTCAGAACCATGGGACCAAAGAAACTTTGATCGACGTGGAAGTCACGTGGTTGGATGCTTGACATTTTTCTGACTTTTTAGTAAATCAAACTTGGGTTATTTTGTACTTGTTTATTGCATTGGCCTTAACCATCGGTACGCCTTCATTCGATCATGATCGATTGCAGAACAGGCGAGGGCGGTCCATCTATCCGCGCCAGTACCTGACATTGCCCACGTCGGTGTGAATGAAGTTCTTGGCTCTGTAGTAGCCGACACCGCCGCCGCCAACCCACTTGGCAAATTCGTTCTGCACTTCGATGCTGATCCCCTCGATGTACCCATCGTGGGCGTTCCCCTTCAGGTGTTGACTATTCTTTTTCGCCCCCTCAATCTTTGCGTTTGACTCCGGAAACCTGGCGCCGCTGGTACTTATGTAGGGGCGGTCAATCCCGTTGAACCTTAGCCACCCACACTGGGCATAGATGACATCAAGGAGAACCGGATTCATATACATGAC
>Ga0209197_1000750_pt1 | contig 21972 bp, 17 predicted proteins | sample COGITO_mtgs_1105_4_FD_184802 | JGI IMG/M metagenome (GOLD analysis project Ga0209197, IMG submission 184802) | Pelagic marine microbial communities from North Sea - COGITO_mtgs_110512 (SPAdes) (version 2) | ecosystem: Environmental > Aquatic > Marine > Epipelagic ... | reverse complement strand
GGGAAAAATAGAGTCTAGGAACAGACAAAGCATTGGAAAGCCTTTACATTTGTTAGATACATCTACAATCTTATGAGCTCCGAAGGACAAAAGACGAATAATCGTATTTATCAAGGATTGGCCATCTTGCTGTTGATCAGCAACATCGTGTTCATCTACCTCTATTCTCAGGAAAAAGAGAACTACCAAATCGCCATCGAAGACACTGGCATTCTTGAACGTCAGAAGACAGAAGTAGAGGCCGAACTGGAAGGAATGTTCGATCAGTACGAGGCGATGAAAACCAACAACGATACCCTGAATGCTCGCCTCACAGAACAGCAAACGAAAATTCAAGAACTCATCAAAGAGTCAAAATCAAAAGGTTGGACCATCTATAAGTTGCGTCAAGAAACCGCGACTCTACGAGATATTATGCAGGATTATGTGCGTACAATCGACTCATTGAATACAGCAAACATCGAACTCACTGCAAAGAATACCCAGATCACCGAAGACCTTGGCAAGGAGCGAAGCAAAACCAATTCCCTCACAAAAGAAAACGTAGAGCTTTCGGAAAAAGTAAAAATTGGAGAACAGCTCCAGGCATCTGATATGTTTGCTGGAGCCCTTCGCAAGAAAAGCAACAACACCACGCGTGAAACCGATCGTGCCAAGCGTTCAGACATGTTGAAATGCTGCCTCACCTTAGACGAAAACGAACTCACGCCAAAAGGTAAAAAATGGGTGTATGCGCGCATCATAGCCCCAGATGGCAAAGTGGTTGTGCTTGAAGAAAATGAGGACAATATGTTCATGTACGACGGTGTAAAAGCACTGTATTCTGTTAAGAAGCAAGTTGACTATCAAGGTGCCGAAACAGATGTTTGTTTGTATTGGGATGTAGAAGATCCCGAGGCACTACTTGAAGGTAATTACGAAGTGTACACCTACTGCGACGACTACGAATTGGGTAAAACGAGTTTCATTCTGAAGTAGGTTCTCAAGCCTAATATGAAATCCATCCAGCAACATCTAAAAGCCAATTGGTACTATTACCTGCTCGGCCTTTTGATGTACATGCCAATTTTCGGGCATTTGAACAGCCTTCCATTGAGGTACTGGGACGAGCTTCGCTTGGCGATTAGTGCATGGGAAATGCTCGAACATGGCCAATACCTCGTTCCGCACTATTTCGGCGAACCCGATCTGTGGAATACCAAACCGCCTTTAATGGTATGGGCACAAGTGTTCTTCATGAAAACGATTGGCGTTAATGAAATGGCCGTTCGACTGCCTTCTGCCATCTCGGCCTTCTTAACCTGCGTGGCAATTTTGGTCTTCAGCAAGAAATACATCAAGTCGCGTTCATTTAGGAATTATAGCTGTGCTTGTTTTAATCACCTCCTTAGGCTACATCAGCGAGCATGGAACACGCACGGGAGATTACGATGCCATGCTCTGTCTGTTTTCTGGCCTTGGCTTGCTCCTGATGTTTTCCTTTTTTGAAAGCCAGCGATTACTCTTTTACTATTTGGGCTTCTTGGCTTTTGCTTTGGCTGTTCTCACCAAAGGGATTGCAGGTTTGTTCTTTGGGCCAGTAATTTTGATTTATGCTCTTATCAACAAAAAGTTGATTGGCCTTCTGAAGAACCCACATACCTACATTAGTTTTCTCGGGATGGCCGTGCTTGTTCTAGGATATTATTTCGGGCGGGAAGCCCTAAACCCGGGTTACCTAGAAATGGTTTCCTTCAATGAATTGGGTGGGCGCTTTGAAGAAAATTTAGGTAGCAAGAAGTTTGGCTACTGGTATCATCTAGAAGGCTTCAAGAATTACCGTTTCGCACCTTGGTTGCTCCTTGCTCTCCTTGCCCTTCCCCTGGCTTATTATTCCAAAGACGACAAGCTCAGAAAACTCACCACATTAAGCACCCTAGCAGTATTAGTGCATTTTTTCGTCATTTCATCATCGGCTACCAAACAACCTTGGTACGACTTGCCCATGTATCCATTTTTAGCCATGCTTGCGTCGATTCCCTTGTGGATCCTATACTCGGCCTTGCAAAAAGTGAACTTATATTCCTTTGCTCTTTCGGGCAAAATCATTGCCTTCCTGCTTTTGGTGGTGGTCTTTCGAGCTCCTTATCAAGAAGTTTGGGATGCTACCTACAAACCCAGCGAACCACCTTGGAACTATGAGACCATGGGCTCCGAACACTTTCTATTCAACGTGCTCTATGGAAAGGACAATCTAGACAAGGCTAAGGTCCTTCACCTTGGAAACAACGATCACCTGCGTTTCTATAAAAAGGTGCTGGCTCAAAAAGGCATCGAGGTTGAATTGATAGAGCCTGAAAACCTCCAATCTGGAGATGTAATTGTTACATGTCAAGCGGAAATTCAAAGCTTGCTGAATGAGAACTACAGGCTTGAATTATTAAACGACAGCTCCGTATATCGGAAGTATCGGATTCTTAGCGCAAACCGAAAATCACCCATTGATCATCGGTAATCGATAATTAATCATCAGAATTTCGTTACTTCATCTTGTGAGACTTAGCTTCAAGACTCTTCTTATTCTAAGTACAAGCATCATCCTCTTAAGCGCTTGCGTGCGTGAGTACTTCCAAGCTTCGAGTGTCCAGTTGGCCGATTGGCCCAAAGAACTTGGCATTCCCATCATCAATACTGAAATTTCTACGGCTCGCCTCATCGACCGACTCGACGACGGTGAATTGCAGGTCCCGATAGATGCAGACGGACGAGTGAGCCTTTGGCAAACAGGCCAACTTTTTTCCATTCAAGCGAATGAGATTGTAAGCTTTCCCGACACTGGAAACTCTCTCACCATTCCTGGCTTAATCGTATTGGCCTCGCCAGTAAGAACCACAGAACAGTATGCCTTCAATGCGCCAAATGGGATGAAGGTTGAACACCTCGACCTCAGAAGTGGTGAAGCCTATTTGCGTTTGAGCTCCGCCTTTTCGAAACCTGGAAATGTGCGCGTTGAAATACCCGCCTTGTCGAATGGAGTGACTTCATACGATGAAACGCTGGCCTTCGACACGAGCAGTGGAGGTGTGCTGAGCGTAACTGAAAAAGTCGTCGACATCTCGGGTTACTCCTTCGATTTTACTCAAGCCACTCCTGCTTACAACCGCTTCAATTACGACATCACCTTAAGCATGGACGGGGCGCTTCCGAAGTTCAGCGACAGCTTGATTCTTGAATTCGGTTACCGCAATTTAAGCTTTACCTTTATGGATGGGGATTTTGGTCAGCAAATAGTAAGCTTAGATGAGGACTCCATCTTCATGCCTCTCTTCGACGCTTTTGGTGAGGGTTCCGTATTGTTCAACGACCTCGAGTTCGAATTCGAAATCATCAACTCCTTTGGTTTTCCCGTCGACATCGACTTGAAGCTGGAAGCTCTAGACGTCGGGTCCAAAAATCCAACAATTTGGGACCCGAATGGAACTGCGGGCTCTTTTCCACAACCCTTCAGCCTCGACTTCCCTGCCTACGGCGACTTCGGAGCCTCCGCGACCACCATCTTGGCCATGAACCGCGAAAATTCCAACATCAACGACCTCATCGGCGACAAGCCGAAATGGCTTTACCACCAGATTGAAGCCACCTCAAATGCCGACAGCAATACCACTCTGGATTTTATGACCGACACCAGTGGCTTCACCGTAAATTCAACGATGAAGATTCCATTGAGTGGAAGTGTACAGAATCTCGGCCTTACCGATACCGCCGACTTTAGCTTCGATTTTGACCTGTCAAAAGTGGATCGATTGGAAATGAGGTTTGGTGCTGAAAACTCCTTCCCCATGGGCGCGCTTGTAGAAATCACTTTGTACGATGAGCAATACAAATCCTCGAAAGTTCTGCTCGAAAACTTTGAGGTAAGTGCCGGCAGCAATGCTGTGCCGTTCTCGAACATCTCCGATCCCTACATTCTAAAACTGAACTCCCAAGACCTTGAGGAACTGCCTTCCTATTCCTTCGTTGTTATTGAAGTGACCCTAGATACGGATGGAGATGTTGTTGTGAAAGACCACCTCTTCAAAGTGAGAGCTGGCGTTAAAATCTTCAACGAATGAGGCGCCTTCTTCCCCTGCTTTTCATTCTATATCTTCTCGCGGGAATGCAATCTTCACATGCGCAAAGCTCCATGTCGCTGTACAGCATGCCCAATCAGCCCGCTTCCCTTGGGCTGAACCCGGCTTGGGTTCCAAAAGATAAATTTGTTGTGGGCTTGCCCTTTGTGAGCGATGCCTATTTCCAATCGAGAAGCAACGATTTTGTTTTGAGCTCCTTGCTTCAACCGAATCCAGATTCTGCAAGCCTCGACTTAATTCCCGCCAACATCGCTGATCACATCAGTGCAAATAACTTCCAAAACATTCACTTGAGTTGGCAGTGGCTCTCGGTAGGTATGCGGCTTGGGGAGAAAAATTTCCTGACGTTCTCCATTCGAGAGCGACTCAATTTTCGCTCCTACCTCAGCGTTGACCTGGTTCGTTTGGCTGGACTGGGAAATGAGATTTTTCAAAACGAAACGGCCGACTTGGGAAGCTCTGTGCACTTCGATTGGTATCGGGAATATGGATTGCGTTTGGCCAGACAAGTAAGCGACAAACTAAACATTGGAGCCCAGGTGAAACTCATCGACGGCATCAGCAACATTCACACTGAGTCGAACAACTACTCAGCAAGTTTCGATGGTGACTACTACGATTTTGAGCTCAATGGTTCGGCTCTCTTTCAAACGGCAGGTATGACTACCATTACTCGCAACGACAGCTTTCGTTTGTTCTCCACAACTCCCTTGCGTGGAGTAGGAAGTGGTTTTGGGCTTGACCTTGGTCTGGATTATAGTGTGAACGAAAATCTCCGTTTTTCAGCTTCGGTGGTGAACTTGGGCCGCATTGCCTGGAAACAAGATGTGAAACAAATTCAGGCGCAAACCGACAGCTTTTCCTTTCAAGGTTTCGACATCCTCGACTTGATCGACGATGGTTTTGGCGATTCTACCAATAGTCCAGGAATGGACGTTCGCGATAGCCTGAAGTCCATCCTAAGCCTCGATGACGACAATGCCGAGTCATACAGTACAACAACACCCTGGACGCTCTACTTAAGTGCTTCCCACAAGATCAACGAAAAGCTCTCTCTAGCTGGAGTGTATGCGGTGGAATCTGGCTACGGAAGAAGTTTGCATGCCTTCAGCTTAGCGCTTCCCATCGCCATCAATGAGCAATTGCGCATCCACCCAAGCTATACCTTATCCAGCGGTGGCTTTGCCAACATTGGCTTCTCTGCGAGTTACAGCTTGAAGATCCTTCAGCTGTATTTGGCAACCGACAACATTCCGGGAATGTTCTTGCCGCAAGACACCAAATTGGGTCATGCTCAAGCCGGAATCTACTTGACTTTTTAGAAGGATTTTAAATCAGAGAGTGCGCCAATTCCCGCGCGCTTGCGTCGCTTTCGAACAACTGCTCTAAACTGGGCTTTTGGATGAAAGAAGCTTTCGCTAAGGTCTCGCCGTTGATGCGGGCAATGTCCAAGAATTTGATTTTATCCTCGAGGAAGAGTTGAACAGACACTTCGTTTGCAGCATTCAATGTACAAGCGGCGTTTCCACCAGAATTTAGAGCATCAAATGCGAGTTGCAAGTTCGTGAAGGTCTCTGAGTCGGCCTTCTCAAAAGTGAATTCAGGATAGTCTAAGAAGTTGAAACGCGGGAAGGAGGTCTTCATCCGATTCGGATAAGTCAGCGCAAATTGAATGGGCAGCTTCATGTCGGGAAGTCCCATCTGTGCTTTCATGGAACCATCTTTGAACTGAACAATAGAGTGCACGATGGATTGCGGGTGCACGATGACGTCCACCTGTTCTGGTTTCAAATTGAAGAGCCACTTAGCTTCAATGACTTCCAGTCCTTTGTTCATAAGACTTGCCGAGTCGATGGTTATTTTGGCTCCCATCTCCCAATTCGGATGTTTAAGTGCTTGCGCTTTGGTCACACCCAAGAGGTCTTCTCTTGTTTTTCCCCTAAAAGGACCTCCAGAAGCGGTGAGGTAAATCTTCTCGATTGGGTTGTGGAACTCGCCAACCAAACATTGGAAAATGGCAGAGTGCTCGGAATCTACGGGATAGATGTTTACCCCTTTCGCTTGGGCCAATTTTGTGATGTACTCACCTGCCACCACTAAGGTTTCCTTATTGGCAAGAGCAATGGCTTTCCCTGCTTCGATGGCGCGAATGGTAGGCTTCAAGCCTGCAAAACCCACCATGGCTGTAAGCACCACATCGATGTCCTCCATCTCTACGGCTTGCTCAATGGCTTCGCTTCCAGCAAATACTTTAATGTCGTCTTCCCAAAGAGCATCGCGCACTTTCTCGTATTGAGCTTCGTCGGCGATGACAACGGTATTCGGCTTAAATTTTTTGGCTTGTTGAATCAACAATTCCCCATTTCGCCCAGCTGTGAGGAGTTCCAGCTCAAAATATTCCGATTGTTCTTCAAGAACTTCAAGGGCCTGTGTGCCGATGGATCCGGTTGATCCGAGGATGGCAATATGACGTTTCTCTTCCTTTTTCACCTTGCGCAAATGTATTCTTTGGGATTCATTCCTTTCTTTGAATTGTGGGAATTAAAGCTGCTCTATCAAAAGTCTACGCGAAGCAAATTGTTCGCGGCACCAAAAAGTGGACAAAACATCCGCACGGTGCGCAAGAGCATACCTTCGAAATGCTCCTTCGAAAAGCGGCTCAAACTGCCTTCGGAAAGGATCACCATTTTCAAGACATCCACAGTTTTCAAGACTATCGAGAAGCTGTTCCCGTGAGGGAATATGAAGAGCTTCGCCCCTATTTCGATCGCATCAAAGCGGGAGAAGAAAACGTTTGTTGGCCTGGTCGTCCGATTTACTTGAGCAAAACTTCGGGAACTACCTCTGGCGCTAAGTACATTCCCATCACAAAAGATTCGATTGCACATCATCTCAACGCTGCCCGAAATGCGCTCTTGTCATACATCAACGAAAGTGGTAATGCTCAATTTGTCGATGGAAAAATGATCTTCCTGCAGGGTTCACCTATTCTAGAAAAAGAATCGGGAATTGATGTTGGACGGCTTTCAGGAATTGTTGCTCACCACGTACCTTCCTATTTGCAGAAGAACCGCATGCCCAGTTGGGAGGCCAATTGCATCGAAGATTGGGAGGAGAAGCTAGATGCCATCATTGAGGAAACCTTGAAAGAAGACATGCGTTTAATCTCGGGAATTCCTTCGTGGGTTCAGATGTACTTCGAACGCATTCTTGAAAAAACCGGCAAGGCGAACATCCTGGAAGTCTTCCCAAATTTCTCCTTGTTCGTATACGGCGGGCTGAATTACGATCCCTATCGTGCCATCTTCAAAGAGCTCATCGGAGCCGAAATTCCGAGCATTGAAACCTTTCCTGCTTCTGAGGGCTTCATCGCCTACCAAGACCGCCAGCGGGGTGAAGGACTCTTGCTCAACCTCGATGCCGACATCTTTTACGAGTTCATTCCCATGACGGAATTCCACAACGAAAAACCTTCAAGGTTGTCGCTTTCTGAAGTGAAGTTGGGTGAACAATACGCTTTGATTCTGAACACCAACGCCGGTCTTTTTGGTTACAGCATTGGCGATACGGTGGCCTTCACCTCTCTTAAACCCTACCGACTTGTTGTTACCGGTCGCATCAAACACTTCATCTCAGCCTTCGGTGAGCATGTGATTGGTCATGAAGTTGAGAGCAGCATGAAAGCAGCCATCGATTCCTTTTCACTGAGCATTCGAGAGTTTCATGTGGCCCCCGAGGTGAAGCCGAAAAGCGGACTGCCCCTTCATCAGTGGTTTGTTGAATTCGACCAGCTTCCCGAAGACCGTGCAAAAATTGCCAGCTTCCTGGATGAGCTCATGCAGAAGAAAAACGTCTATTACCGAGACTTAAGAGAGGGGAATATTCTGAGGGAATTGGAGATTGTTCCAGTAGAGAAAGGCGGCTTTATTGAAGCGATGAAAAAACGTGGCAAGCTTGGTGGTCAGAACAAAATTCCTCGTCTTAGCAACAACCGAGAATTTGCCGATTTGCTCAATTAGAAAAGCGAATTCCTCCGCGGAAGCCAAGGAAAGGTGCTGGACTTATTGGAGTTCGAAGAGGGTTGATTAACAGGAGCGCTGCTTCAGGCGCGAAATAGAAACCGTTTCTCGATATGAACTCAACACCCAAAGGAGCGTAAAGATTTGCTTGGGCAAAGCCCCATTCTGTTCGGACAATGTTGAAAAAGCCCCCTGCATACAAGCTGCTGTTCTTCTCTTTTCCTCCCAAGAAATGAAAGCGCATTCCACCATAACCTCCCCCGAAGCCTATTCCGATGACGGCCTCGAAGCTGGGCACGACGTAGTAATTCAATTCTACAGATACCGCCCCTGTTGGACCAAAAATGTACAATCCAACTCCAAGCGGATAATACTCTCTAGGGTTTCCAAGGCAATTTCGACCCTTCGATTCAAGAATTTCAATGGGCGGCGGCATCAATGGAAATTCATCCGCCTCACCCTTGAGGTATTGAATTCGCTTTACTTCAGTTTTGTTGGTTACGTAAAGAGGCCCTTGCAAATTCGACCATCTGCGGTACCGAATTTCCGACACTCCCACTTCAAGAACTTTCACTTCTAAGCTATCGCCCGTGCGAAAGAAGATGAGGTCTTGAGCCCACAAGGATCCGCTCATGCAAACGGCAAGAATAAAAAGTGCGAATTTTTTCATGCTTAGAAATGAGCACTCAATTTCACTCCACCCCAAACCATCGAGATGTCAGCAAAACGATTCATCCAAGCCACTTCAGCTGAGATTCCAAGACCGCTCTTTTGATGCATGATACTGATTCCGAGAGGAGCATAAAAACCTTGGTACTGAAAGCCGTCTACGAACCAAACATTCGCACTAAACCCAATGTAAGGAGAAACGGATTCGTACCGCAGATCGTTGAAAAGGTAATTCACTCCGGCCCAGGCGCCCGTATTCCCAAAGCCGGCCTCCAAGTCGAAGTTGTGACTTACGCGATAGTCGAGTTCCACGGAATAAAAAATACTTGGCCCTCCCAGGTTCGCTCCTAGGCCAAACTTTCTTGCCGATCGTTGGGGAATGTTGGCATAGCTCTCGACGAAGCCGTTTTCGTACTCGATGTGGTCGATGTCGCCTTTGAATGTGTAGTAAAATGGACCGCCTAGGTTTTCATACATCTTGTAGCGGACCTTGTCGTTGCTCACCTCATAGACTTTTGTCTTCAATGCCGTTCCATCCTTTTTGTAAATCATGTCTTGCGCTTGGACGGAGATTCCAAGGGCAAGGAAAAGAAGAAGTGCGACTGCTTTCAAGGTCTTCAAAGATAATCTCCTGAACTTCATTTTTACCGCTTCACATTCCTCACTGATTGAGCGCATTTTCGGTAGCTTTGCAGCCTTCTAAAACAGGGGGTTATGCTCAATAAAATCATCAAATATCTCGTCATCGCCGCCATGCTTGCATGGTCTGTGTGGCAATACGCCGACGGCAATATTGGCAACGGCATCTTCATCAACTTGCTGATGGTACTTCCCATCTTCCTGCTCTTCCGACACGAGACCAACCTACTCGCTTTTTGGTTTCTTCGACGAAACAAGCTCGACAGAGCACGAAAAGTATTGGAGAGTGTAAAACACCCAGAAGCTTTTCCAAAAACTCAAGCGGCCTACCATCACTTCCTCAAGGGACTCATTGAATCGCAAGGTGGAGCAGTTGGTAAATCTGAAAGTCATTTCAAAAAAGCCTTGAGCACGGGTTTGCGCATGGGACACGACAAAGCTTTGGCGAACTTAAACCTCGCCGGAATTGCCATGTCGAAACGCCGCAAGCGCGAAGCCATCAATTATATGAACCAAGCTAAAAAGCAGGACACTGCAGGGCTTCTCGATGAACAAATCAAAATGTTCAAGAAGCAGCTCGGTAAGATTTAGAGGTCCAATTCCAAGAGAATAGGGCAATGATCTGAGTGTTTTGCTTGACTGAGAATTCCCACTCGACTGATTTTATCGCGCAGACTTCTGCTTGTAAAATGGTAGTCGATTCTCCATCCTAAATTTTTACCGCGTGCTCCGGCACGATACGACCACCAACTGTATTGATGAGGCTCATCGTTCAGTTGACGGAAACTGTCGACAAAACCACTGTCTAAAAACGAGCTCACCCACTCGCGTTCTTCCGGCAAGAATCCCGAAGTTTTCGCCAAACGCACAGGGTTGTGAATGTCGATGGCCTCGTGGCAAATATTGACATCCCCCGAAATCACTAGGTTGGGAAATTCCTTTTTTAGTTTGTTGATGTAGCCTTGGAAATCTTTCAGGAACCGCATTTTAAATGCTTGCCGTTCGTCGCCCGAAGAGCCCGAGGGAAAATAGCAAGAGAGCACGCTCACGCCATCAAAATCAGCCCTTAAAATTCTTCCTTCGCGGTCGTAGGCATCAATCCCACAGCCCACTTCGATGCGTTTTGGTTTGACCTTGCTCAGGATTGCCACCCCGCTGTAACCTTTCTTCTCCGCCGAAAACCAAACGTGCTCGTAGCCTAAATTTTCAAACTCCTCCACTGGAATTTGCTCTATGTTGGCCTTAATTTCTTGTAGGCACAAAACATCCGGATCGGCGGCTTTGAGCCATCCTATGAAATCTTTTTTGAGTGCCGCACGAATTCCATTCACATTGTAGGAGATGATTCTCATACTCTTTTAGTTGATTTTACGTTCAAGACTTAGCTCATTCGCCCTTCCCAAGAAAACAAAGAAAGCGCTTCCAGAGATAGTGTTTCTACCTTTATCCGCTGCATGTTAAACGTCCGCTTTGGCCTTTGGTTTCTCTTTCTCTTTCTTGTGAGCTCTGCGCATGCGCAGCAAAACCCCATGCGCAATGCAAGAGTTTTCAGTGGAGACACGATTAAGCTCGACAGTTTAAGCATCGTGCCAGGTAGTTTTGTGCTTCGTTCGAAAGGAGCAATTGTGGACCCGAGTGCTTATCACCTCGACCTATTTCGTTCTGAGGTTTTCATTCCAAAAAGCCTGAAAGGAACATTCAATGCAAGTTTCAGGGTTTTCTCAGTGGCCTTCACGACTCCATTGCGGCATAAGAACCCAGACCTTCTTCGTCCGAATTTTGAAAGTGCCGACCCCTTTAAATACAGCGCTCGTTCACAACCCAATTCCATCTTCGGTTCGAGCAGTTTAGAGAAACGAGGAAGCATTTCTAGGGGTGTGAGCTTCGGCAACAATCAAAACTTATCGGTAAACTCCAACCTGAACTTGCAACTTTCTGGGCGCATTTCCGACAACATCCGAATTTTGGCGAGCATTTCAGATGAAAACATTCCCATCCAACCCGAGGGAAACACCCAACAACTTCAAGATTTTGATCAAGTCTTCATTCAACTCTACGACGACAACAACAAACTCATTGCAGGTGATTTCCAACAAAAACAAGCGAGTCAATCCTACTTCGCGAAATATTTAAAACGAGCTCAAGGCGCCTTTTTCAGCTCAAAAATCAAAACCGACAAAAACCTCGTCGACAGTCTTTCTCCTTCACACACCATCCAAACCTCAGCAGCAGTTTCTAGGGGAAAATTTTCCAGGAATGTAGTTCAAGGGGTTGAAGGAAACCAGGGTCCATATCGACTCCGTGGTGAAAATGGCGAAAGTTTTATTGTCATCCTGAGCGGAACGGAACGCGTCTACATCGATGGAAGACTACTGAAACGCGGACAGGAATACGACTATGTGATCAACTACAACACCGCCGAATTGATTTTCACCGCCAACCAGTTCATCACCAAAGACAAACGAATTGTGGTTGAATTCCAATACTCCGATCGAAATTACGCGCGCAGCATTCTTCAAATTTCAGACGAGTACAAATCGCAAAAAACAAAGGCCTTCATCAACCTCTACTCCGAACAAGACAGCAAAAATCAGAGCTTACAACAAGACCTCACCGACGAGCAGAAAAGCATTTTGCGCTCAGTCGGAGACAGTTTGGACTTGGCCATTGCCCCTTCCATCAATGCGGTAGAATTCGATCAAGACCTCATTCTCTACAAACTGGTCGACACTTTAGGCTACGACTCCATTTTCGTTTACTCCTCCAATCCCGACAGCGATTTTTATCAGCTGGTCTTTTCTCAAGTTGGAGAAAACCAAGGGAATTACCGACTTGCCCGCTCCCTAGCAAACGGAAAAGTCTACGAATGGGTCGCCCCGTTGGGCGGGCTTCCTCAAGGGAATTTTGAACCGATTCAAAAGCTCATTACACCAAAAGTTCGGCGCATGCTTTCGGCAGGACTTGAGCAGAAATTAGGTGCGCAAAGTCTGTTCAAAATTGAAGGCGCCCTGAGTGAGAACGACCTCAACACTTTCTCGAATCTCGACTCTCAAGACGATTATGGTTTTGCGGGAAAAATGGAATTAAGCAAGAGCATGCCCGTTTTTGGTAAGAAGGACACTGTACTCGGACCTTGGAATTTGGAGCTCGCGGGTGGGCTTGAGTATTGGCAAGAAAATTTCCAGGAAATTGAACGAATTCGTAGCGTAGAATTCTACCGCGACTGGAACTTACGAGGAGTTTCCCTCGGTTCTTCGCAACTGCTCTCAAATTTTCGAATGCGCCTTTTTAAGAAGAAGCGCGGCTATTTAAATTATGAACTTCAAAACTTTGGGGCCACGGCAGAGTTTCAGGGATTGAGGAATAGTTTGGACGCGAAGTACCTCGATGAAGATTGGGATCTGAGCCTTCTTGGGAGTCTTCTTCAAACAGATGGAAGTATCAGCAGCAGCGATTTCCAGCGACATAAAAGTCTTCTGAAACGTCGACTTGGGAAAGTGTACTTCGGTTACCGCGACGACTTTGAATGGAACCGAAGACGGGACCCCGGGAAGGGCAGCTTGAGCTCCACTTCCTATCAGTTTTGGGAAAGGGAGGTTTTTCTGGAAAGTCCGAACAAACAGAAAAATAAGTTCAAACTCTCCTACATACAACGCCGCGATAAGGCGGTTCAAGAAAACGAATTGCGCACAGCAACATACGCACAAGCTCTTGCGCTCGAAATGGATTTGTTGAAGAACCGAAACCACCGATTCAAAACGAGGAACTCCTATCGCCAACTGGAAGTGTACCGTTCCGACATTACAAGCCAAGCCCCCGACAATAGTTTAAACTCCCGCTTTGAATACAATATGAACGCCCTGAATGGCTTCATTCGTTCGAACACTTTTGTGGAGGTCTCGTCTGGTTTGGAGGCTAGAAAAGAATTCAGTTACATCGAAGTTCCTACAGGTCAGGGAGTGTATGCTTGGATCGATTACAACGACAATGGTCAACAAGAATTGGATGAATTTGAAATCGCACAATTCACCGACCAAGCAACTTTCATCAAGATTTTCACTCCTTCCGACGACTATGTAAAGATCTTCACCAATCAGTTCAACCAATCGCTTTTCCTCTCTCCCGCATCCTTATTCGGTAACAAGAAAAAGAGTGCGAAAGACGATGATGACGAGCTAAAAAAGAAAAAAGAGATTTCCCAAAAAGCACTGGAAAGGCGAAAGAAGGCGCAGAAGTTTGCCGGTCGATTTCAGAACCAATTGGCCTACCGCATTGAGCGTAAAACTGCCGAGCTTCCAATCCTTGAACGATTCAACCCCTTGCCGATTGAGATTGCCGACAGCTCCCTAATCTCTATGAGCAGCAACTTTCGAAACACGCTCTACTTCAATCGTTCCAATCCGAAATTTGGAGCCGACATTGGCTATCAGGACATTCGAGGAAGGAACTTATTAGTGAATGGTTTCGATGCTCGCGAGAACTCCTTTTACCTGCTCACATTGCGCTTCAACCTCAGCAAGCAATGGATGTTGACCAGCAAATACAGCGAAGGAATAAAACGCAATGAATCGGAAGTTTTTAGCAGTCGCAATTACCGCTTTCAGTTTGAGGAATACGAGCCCAAATTGAGCTTTCAACCAAGTACCTCTTTACGTGCCTCGATTCTATTCAATTACCGCGAAAAAAGCAATGCAGCCGATTTTGGCGGAGAACTCGCAGTGGTTCGTAAAACCGGATTTGAATTCAAGTACAACTTCATTGGAACGGGTTCCTTGCTCGCCAATTTGAACTACGTTCTAATCACCTACAATGGAAGTGGAAACGACGCGCTTTCATTTGAAATGCTCGAAGGATTGCAATCCGGCTCAAACATCACTTGGTCGGCTCTCTTTCAACGCACCTTGGCAAACAACCTTCAACTCAACTTGCAATACAACGGCAGGAAGACCGAAACAGGTCCGTACATTCATGCTGGTGGCGTGCAATTGCGCGCGTTCTTCTAAACTATTCGGGCTGCTAAAACGTTCTACAGTAGCATGGCTTTTCCGGGCCGACATTTCAATCTTTTAAGAGTCTGACCGTCAGACTTTCTACTTTCTTTGCAAGTCAAATCTGAGAATGGAAGAATTCCTAATAAAAGCGACCCAACTTATTCTAAGCCTATCCATTTTGGTTGTGCTTCATGAATTGGGACACTTCATCCCTGCCAAACTTTTCAAAACTCGCGTCGAAAAGTTCTATCTCTTTTTCAACCCTTGGTTTTCTCTTTTTAAAGTAAAACGCGGCGATACAGAATACGGAATCGGCTGGCTCCCCTTAGGTGGTTACGTGAAGATTTCTGGAATGATCGACGAGAGCATGGACAAGGAGCAAATGAGTAAGCCTCCAGAGCCATGGGAATACCGTGCAAAACCTAGCTGGCAAAGGCTCGTCATCATACTTGGTGGGGTTGTGGTCAACTTCCTGTTGGCCTTCCTGATTTACGCCATGAGTCTCTTCTACTTCGGAGAGAAATATCTGCCAAACGACAACATCGTCGACGGTGTTTGGGTGGTGGACTCCGTAGGAACGAACCTCGGCCTTCAAACAGGCGACAAGATTGTCTCTTTCGACGGTCGCACTCCTGAAAGGTTCAGTGAAGTAAACGAGGGCCTACTCTTAGGAGAGCGCGCAATCATTGAGCGCAACGGAGAGCAAATCGAACTTGAAATTCCTACCGACATGATCGGTCAGGCCATTGAACGCGAATCGCCCCTTTTGGTTATGCCGCGCATTCCTTTTGTCATTTCCAATGTTCCCGACAGTTCACACAACGCTTCCATTGGCCTCGAGCCATTGGATCGAGTGAGAACGATCAACGGAGAGCGTGTTGATTACTTCGATCAAGCGAAAACAATTTTGGCAGAATATTCCGGAAGCGATGTGAGTTTGGGTCTAGAAAGAAATGGTGAAAGCCTAAACCTTACTGCACATATTTCAGAAGAGGGAATGATTGGCGTTGTCCCAGCCATGTTCAGCTACAACGACATGGAGCAGTTGGGAGTTTATCAATTTGAGACTTTGAAGTATGGCTTTTGGGCCTCTTTCCCTGCGGGTGTGAATAAAGGTCTAGAAAAGCTCGCCAGCTATTGGAGGCAGCTTTCCAAGCTTGCAGATCTTTCCTCTGGAGCCTATCGTGGCCTAGGAAGTTTTGGAACCATGGGGAAACTCTTCTCTGCGACATGGAACTGGCAAGTGTTCTGGGAGATGACGGCATTCTTGTCCATCATCCTCGGTTTGATGAATGTGCTTCCAATTCCGGCGCTCGATGGTGGACATGCGATGTTCATCGTGATCGAAATGGTTTCTGGACGACCTCCAAGTCAGAAAGTGATGGAGGCGGCACAAACTATTGGGATGGTTCTTCTCTTGCTTTTGATGACCTACGCCATCGGAAACGATATTTTTCGGGCCTTTACCTAAGGCTATCCAACTTCCCATGTTGAAAACTAGCCTGTAAGCGGGATTTGGCCCCTCTTCGGCAGCCTACCTTTATTCCCATGAAGGCAAGCCTCCTCTATCGACTATTCATACTTCTCGCTCTCAGCACTTCTGCGCTTGGAGTTTTATCTCAAGAAGACAACACGCTGCTTCCAGGTGCAACCGAAATGGACCGCGATACGCTTCTGCTTCCCTTGGATCAAAGTCGCTTGATGATCGTTCCCTTTGAGCCCAAAATGTACCGTTCGGAAGTCGATCGCTACATTGGAAAACGCGACCAATTGAGCTTTCAGGACATTCGGGGTTACTTCCGTTTGGCTCTCGACAATGCCTTGAGCATTGAGGCTAAGAAAAGCTATGAAATTGTTCGCATGCACGCCGACAATGCAGACGTGAACCGCGATTTGGACTACATCTATAAATCGATTGGTTATCAGTATCGCGAAATGCCCAAGCCGCCCGAACCAGAAAAAAAGGGTCTGGGAAAAATTGCAAATAAGGTAAAAGGTAAGATCGATGAACTAGGCGAAGACAAAGATCCTGTTGAAGAGGGCGGTAGACTCGAAAACGGGCAAATCGTCCATGTTTCCTACACTCAGGAGCGTTTCATGGCTACTAAAATCATCAACCAAGAGATGCTCAACTTCCTCTCTCCAAAGTATGGAACTGGCCTTTACCTATTCGTCAATCAACTCGACATACGTTTGAGTCCGGGTCAGGAAACCACCAGTTTTGGCAGCGATAACTTCCGGCGAGAAATCAAGGTTCACTACAGCATTCTCAGCAACGATAAAACGGAATTGTACGCCGGGGCTGTTAAACGCGCGTTCAGTGGAAACAACAACAGCATCAAACTCATTATACTGAACAACTTCCCTGCAATAGCGACTGAAATTGTCCGTACTTTGCCTGTCGTTCTCAAGCCCGAGCAGATGGAAACAGGTATGGAATGAACATCTTCAGCAGTTACACTTTAGTCATCTTCTTGGCTTGTACGGTAATCCTATCGTACCTCTTCAATGTCATTTCCAAGAAGACAAAAATTCCTTCCGTTCTACTTCTGATTCTTACTGGGATCGTTGTAAAACAAGTTATGATTGTGGCGGAAGTTCCCGCGCAAAACTGGTTCCCAATCTTAGAAGTTCTTGGTATTGTTGGGCTCATCATGATTGTTCTGGAGGCTGCACTAGATCTTGAGTTGACGAAAGAAAAAGCCCCACTTATTCTGAGGTCTTTTGCCGTTGCCTTATTTGGCTTGCTTTTAAGTACTGGCGTTTGCGCCATGATCATTCACTTTTTTATTGAAGTTTCAAATAGTCAAGCGGTGCTTTATGCCATTCCCTTAGCCATCATCAGCTCGGCCATTGTAATTCCATCGGTGGGTCATATGGTTGCCGACAAAAAAGAGTTCCTCATCTACGAGGGTACCTTCTCCGACATTCTTGGAATCATGTTTTTCTATTTCCTCGTTGGGGCCATGGAAGCTCCCGCAGGCGAAAATGTTCTTCTGTCTGCTGGAGGAAACCTACTCATCACCATCGGTCTATCCTTCTTGTTAAGCTACCTTCTCATTCTGGTGTTTCACCGCCTATCTGGACAAGTTAAGCTCTTCCTGCTCATTTCTGTTTTGATTCTCTTGTATGCGGTCGGCAAGCAGTTCCACCTTTCTTCCCTCTTGATCATATTGGTGTTTGGGCTCATTCTCAACAACCACAAACTCTTTTTCCGAGGGCCTCTGGCAAATCAGATTAAAGAAGAGACCATCCTTGCGATCTTGTCGAATTTTAAGGTCGTCACACTGGAAACCTCCTTTGTAGTCCGAACCTTTTTCTTCATCATTTTCGGACTTTCCATTGCCTTAAGCGCACTCTTCAACATTGAGGTTTTTCTCATTAGCCTGTGCATTATAGTGGCCCTCTATATGGTGCGATTTCTCGTTCTTAAGATCTTCTCAAGTTCCAAAGTGGACGACTTCCTGTTCATCGCCCCTCGAGGTTTGATCACCATCTTGCTCTTCTACTCCATCCCCATTCAATTCGAAAGCTCCGACTTCGACACTGGAATCTTACTCTACGTGATTTTGATTTCTTCTGGTTTAATGAGTTGGGCTCTAATTCGCGCGGATAAGAAGGATGTCTTTGAAACCGTTCTTGAAGAGGTAAGAGTTGAGCACGAAAATCCGCCTGAAGCAGAGCTGAATCCTGCTCCAAGTACCGATTCGGAAACCGAGGCTGAAGACTCCAATTCTGAAAAGACAGAATAGCCGAATTTTCTTTCGTTTGAAAGGGGTCAAAAATTACCTTTGACCAAAGAAAAAATATGCTTGCACAGGCCGAATTGTCCGTTTTAGAAAGCTTAGGAATAGAAGCTAAAAACCAAGGAACCAGCACAGGCTCAAACTGGTTGAAGGGCAGCGGTGAATATTTCTCATCCTCCTCTCCGGTAGACGGAAAAGAACTTGGCAGCCTAGAAGTCACCTCAAAAGAAGCTTACGAAGAAGTCATTCGAACGGCCCAGAAAGGATTTTCGGAATGGCGCACTTGGCCAGCTCCAAAACGTGGAGAGATCGTTCGTCAGTTTGGCGACCTGCTTCGCAAACACAAAGACGCCCTAGGAACTTTGGTTTCGTATGAAATGGGTAAGTCTCTTCAAGAAGGAAAAGGCGAGGTACAAGAGATGATCGACATCTGCGACTTCGCAGTAGGCTTGTCTCGACAACTGCACGGCTTAACTATGCACTCCGAACGACCTGGCCATAGAATGTACGAGCAATACCATCCGCTCGGCCTAGTCGGAATCATCTCGGCATTTAACTTTCCAGTTGCCGTTTGGTGCTGGAATACTGCTCTTGCTTGGGTCTCGGGAGATGCTTGCATTTGGAAGCCATCTGAAAAGGCTCCGCTTTCCGGAATTGCTTGTCAGAAACTCATCACACAAGTTTTTGAAGCCAACGATGTTCCCGAGGGAATCAGTTGTTTGGTGAATGGGGATTATAAAGTTGGTGAATGGATGAGTCACGATCGTCGCGTTCCTTTGATCTCAGCTACCGGCTCCATTCGCATGGGAAGAAAAGTTGGCGAAGCCGTTGGTGCGCGACTTGGCAAATCGCTTCTTGAATTGGGAGGAAACAACGCCATCATCATCGCACCTTCTGCAGATATTGACACTACTCTTGTTGGTGCCGTATTTGGCGCCGTTGGAACCTGCGGACAAAGATGTACCAGTACCCGTCGTTTGATCATTCATGAATCTATGTACGATGAGGTCAAAAGCAAAATATTGAAAGCCTACAAACAGATTCGCATCGGGAATCCTTTGGATGAGAACAACCATATGGGTCCACTCATCGACACCTTGGCCGTAGACGCCTATTTAAACGCTCTTAAAGAGGTTAAGCGCGAAGGTGGGAGCGTGCTGATTGAAGGGGAAGTGCTGAGCGGAGAGGGCTATGAAAGTGGCTGCTACGTGAAGCCCGTCGTTGCTGAAGTTGAGAATTACTATCAGATTGTTCAAGACGAAACTTTTGCACCCATTCTGTACCTTCTAAAATACTCCACGCTCGATGAAGCCATCGCCATGCAAAATGGTGTAGATCAAGGTTTGTCGTCAGCCATTATGACGACCAACCTTAGAGAAGCCGAACTCTTCTTGAGTTCTCGCGGTTCCGATTGCGGTATTGCCAATGTGAACATCGGTACCTCAGGTGCAGAGATTGGTGGTGCTTTTGGAGGAGAAAAAGATACTGGTGGTGGACGTGAATCGGGCTCCGACGCCTGGAAGGTTTACATGCGCCGCCAAACAAATACAATCAATTATTCCACAGAACTTCCCTTAGCCCAAGGGATAAAATTTGAACTGTAACATGAGTACAGCAGCTATCAAGCAAGCCAACAAGGTTCTTTCTGAAATTCAGAAAGACTTTGAAAAAAACGGACTCACTGAAAAGACCGTTTCTGATTTACGTGAGATTCGTCTCCACTACCGCGACGTAGTTGTAGATCCTTTGTTGACTAAAATGTGCCGCCTTTCGGCCGACCACATCGAGAACAACAGCAGCTTCGATTTCGATATTTCTGACCCTGAAGAGGAAGAAGAGTTCAACGAAGTTCCCTTCACGTATTTGTTGGAGATCATGAAAGATCCTATAAACAAATACAACCGTGATGAGATTCAAGCCTTTAAGGCCCTCATCATTGCAGAGCGCGACTAGTCTCTCGTTCTACTTCCGAATAAATCGCTTTTGATAAGGCTCTTCTGCGCCAATCAGTCTGAACATATAGGTTCCGGCTGGATAGGTGCGAAGGTCGATTTGGTGCTCGTACTTTCCGCCACCATCTCGGATGTCTGAAGTCCAGATCAAACGCCCATTGATTTCGAGCACTTCCATTTTAACCTCTTCTGAGCCCTGGTGTTCATAGACCACGTTCAGGAAGTCGTCGGCTGGGTTCGGATACACCTTCAAGCGATCTTCAATGCTCGCTTCCTCAACACTCACAGCACCGATGTGGATTGTTGTCTGCGAAGAATCTGAACATCCATCAACACTGTTCTGAATCAAGGTAATCGTTCCTTCCTTCTGGGTTCCCCAGAGGATTGAGGCTACGTTGTTCGCGCTGGCGATTAAACTACCATTGCTCACCTTCCAAGTATAGCTCGCCCCATTCACCGGAATCACTTGATAATTGTAGCTCGTGTTCTTGAACACAAAACGGAAGCCAACGATTTCAGGAACCTCAGGAATTTCAGCGACCTTAACGTTCTGAGAATAACTGTTGAAACAGCCATTGGTATCCGTGTAGCTGTGGCTCAGTACATAATCTCCAACTGCCACATTTCTTGGCACAAAGGAGGTTCCAACGATGCCACTGCCGGAGACGGTTCCACCGCTTAATGGAGTTAGGATGAAGGCATCTGGTCCGTCATTTTCACAATAAATGGACTGTAAGCCGTCGATGCGCACCACGGGGAGCGCATTCACAACAGCAGTTTCAAAAGCGCTGTTCGAGCAACCATTGGTGTCGGTAAAGTTGTAGGTAATGGTATGTAGCCCTGCACCGGAAGAGCTCGGATCCATAAGGCTTCCGCTCACACCAGGTCCAGAATATTGACCACCCGAAGGGCTTCCTTGATTTAAGGTAAACACTCCCGCATCAATACACCGCGATGGAATACTGCTCATCGCAACGGTAGGAGAACTCAGGGCCGTAATCATTACCGCATCGGTGTCGGAACAACCAAAAGTGTTTGAGCCGATTAGGGTGTACATCTGACTTGAACTTACACTCAAACTGCTGGTAGCTGAAGTAGAATCGCTCAAGCCTGTGCTCGGACTCCAGATATAAGAATTGGCTCCACTTCCCATCATAGTGTAAGGAAGTCCATCACAAACCGCTGTGTCATTACCAGCATTCACTGTAGGCTTTGGGTTTACATCGACGCGCACTGAATCAGAACCGATGCATGAATTGGTATCCGTTCCGATGAGCGTGTAGCTGATGCTGCTCGACACGTTTACCGTTGGTGTGGCAGAACTTGTACTGCTCAATCCAGTTGCTGGACTCCAAGTGTAATTCGATGCGCCGCTGGCACTTAAGGTGGTAATTTGACCATCGCAAATGACCTGTCCGCTTCCTGCCGAAACATTTGGAAGCGCATTTACCACAACTGCAATCGAATCAAAATTGGAGCAGCTGTTCAGCGTTGTTCCGGTTACAAAATACCTTGTGGTCGTCGTTGGAAATGCCTTAGGAGCCGCTGAAGTCGGATTGTCGAGACTTGACGCTGGGCTCCAGGTATAAGTGATTCCTCCTCCTACGGTAAAGCTCGCAGTATCACCAATGCATATTCCGGTGTCTTGCAAAGCGCGGATGATTGGAAGCGGCTTCACAATCAAATTCTGCTGCGCACTGTCCGTACATGAACTCGTATCGGTGAAAAGGTATGTGATCACTTGTGTTCCCACTCCAGCCATTGCCGGGTCGAAGCTTGTTCCGCTCACTCCATTTCCAGAGAAGCTTCCTCCACTCGGACTAGCGCCAGAGAGAGAAACGATTGAA
>Ga0209197_1000720_pt1 | contig 22420 bp, 15 predicted proteins | sample COGITO_mtgs_1105_4_FD_184802 | JGI IMG/M metagenome (GOLD analysis project Ga0209197, IMG submission 184802) | Pelagic marine microbial communities from North Sea - COGITO_mtgs_110512 (SPAdes) (version 2) | ecosystem: Environmental > Aquatic > Marine > Epipelagic ... | reverse complement strand
TATAATTTCCTAAAAGATAGTATTGCGCATACATTAAAGTTGATAAATGCCCAGCATCCATAAAAAAACGATCTCTGAATGCCCAAGTCATATCAGAAGGGTCAAAATTGAAAAATTCTGAATATAAGATGTGCATAAAATCTGCACCTCCCATTGGTCCTCCAGGATGTCCTGAGTTTGCTTTTTCTACCATTGCAACCGCTAATGCTCTTATATTATCTGCTGATTGTTGATCTATTTGTTTATTCATTTTTAATTTTAATTTATAAATTAATCCAATTGATTTTTTTCAATTGGGTTTATATTTTCTTTAATTAAATTTTGTTGTTATTTTTTTCTTTGTTTTTAGAAATTTATTTTAAGTTGAATAATATTGCCAGAACACTTATGACAACATAAAAAATATCATATATTTTTAACTGAAAATTAAATAGGTAGATACTACAACTACACATATTACTGCACCTACTACTTTTACATATTTCCAAGGAGTTACATCTACTTGTTGTGTATATTCTTGAACATAATCTGTTTCTCTTGGTTTTATTTTTGCAATGACCAGCATTAGTACTATTGTTAAGGCAAATGCTGCGAATTGAACGTGTAGAAAATGCGGCAAATCCATTTCTAAACCTTTTGACAAAATAATATAGGTTACATAAAATGTAAAAGAGAATATAATTCCTGTTTTTGCAGCAATTGCTGGAACTCTTTTTGTTAAGACACCAACAATAATAACCGTTAAAATAGGTACACTGTAGGCTCCGTTTACAGTTTGTAAATATCCAAAAAGTCCGTCTGAAGCGTAGTATAAAAAAGGTGCTACAAACATAGAGAATATAGCTAAAAATATTCCAAAACGTTTTCCTATGGTAACCACTTTCTTGTCTTCTGCTTCTTTATTTATAAATTGTTTGTAAATATCAACACCAAATAAAGTTACACAACTGTTTAATGCAGAATTAAATGAACTTAAAATAGCACCAAACATTACAGCCGCAAAAAAACCAATTAAATAAGGAGGTAATACTTCTGCAACCAATCTAGGATAAGCAACATCGTTATTCACCAATACTTCTCCGCCCCATTTATGATAAGCAATAATACCTGGAAGCACTACAATTATTGGCCCTAATATTTTAATAACAGCAGCTATCGTTAACCCTTTTTGTCCTTCTGCTAAATTTTTAGCACCTAATGCACGTTGTATTATTTGTTGGTTTGTACCCCAATAAAATAATTGAACTAACATCATTCCTGTAAAAATTGTTGCAAAAGGAATAGAAGATTCTGCACTACCAATTGCATCTAATTTCTCTGGATATTCGCTGGTTAATTTTGATAGCCCTCCAAAGAAACTACCGTCATCACTAATTGATAGCAATCCGAAAAAAGGAATTAATAACCCTCCTATTAATAAACCAACTGCATTAATCGTATCAGAAACTGCCACAGCTTTTAATCCTCCAAAAATGGCATAAATAGAACCAATAACTCCAATACTTATTACACAAATCCAAATTGATTGCCATTCTGTTACTCCTAATAATTCTGGAAGATTAAACATACCACTAATACCTAGAGAACCAGAGTATAAAACGATTGGTAATAAAACAACTGCATATCCTGATAAAAATAAACCAGAAGTCATTGCTTTTGTGGTAACATCAAAACGACGCTCTAAATACGTTGGAATTGTTGAAATACCTCCTTTTAAATAACGAGGTAATAAAAATATTGCTGTAACTACCATAGCAATTGCAGCCAAAGTTTCCCAAGCCATTACAAGAATTCCATCTGCATAAGCACTACCATTTAGACCTACAATTTGTTCTGTAGATAAATTTGTTAATAGCAGTGAACCAGCAATTACAGTTGCTGTTAAACTTCTTCCTCCTAAAAAATATCCATCTGAAGTATTCTCGTTTGTTTTTCTTGTTGCCAAATAAGCAATAATAGCTACAAGTAATGTAAAACCTACAAATGAAATGATTCCTAACATATTTTAATTGATCTTTTAACTATTATAAAAAATCTCAAACCTAAATAATTAGATTTGAGATTTTTTCTACTTTTATATGTGTTGGTTGATTATGTTTTCAAACAACTCTTGCTTTCCACTTTGAAGTGTTAATTCTCCATTTTCTTGAGCAATGTTATATAAGTCTTTAAGCTCTAATTTACCAGCTTCAAAATCTGCTCCTTTTCCAGCATCAAAAGAACTATATCTTTTTTCTCTTAAAGAATCATAAGAAGAAGAAGTGATAATTTTATCAGCAGTAATTAATGCTCTTGCAAATGTATCTGCACCACCAATGTGTGCGTGAAAAACATCTTCCATATCTGTTGAGTTTCTTCTGATTTTTGCATCAAAATTAACACCACCACCTTGTAAACCACCAGCTTTTAAGAAAACTAACATTGCTTCTGTAGCTTCTTGAATGTTGTTTGGAAATTGATCTGTATCCCAACCATTTTGGTAATCTCCTCTGTTAGCATCTATACTACCTAACATTCCTGCTTTTGCAGCAACTTCCATTTCGTGTTGCATGGTGTGTTGTGCTAAAGTTGCGTGGTTAACTTCGATATTCATTTTAAAATCATTCTCTAAACCATGCTCTTTTAAGAAACCAATTGCAGTTGCAGAATCAAAATCATACTGATGTTTCATTGGCTCCATTGGTTTTGGCTCTATAAAGAAAGATCCTTTAAACCCTTGTGCTCTTGCATAATCTCTTGCCATTGTTAAGAATTGCCCCATGTGATCTAATTCTCTTCCCATATCTGTGTTTAATAAAGACATGTAACCTTCTCTACCTCCCCAGAATACGTAGTTTTCTCCTCCTAATTTAATAGTAGCATCAATAGCTAATTTTACTTGACCACCAGCCCTTGCAACTACATCAAAATCTGGATTGGTAGAAGCTCCATTCATATAACGAGGATTTGAAAAACAGTTTGCTGTTCCCCACAATAATTTTACACCACTTTCTGCTTGTTTTCCTTTGATGTAATCTGTAATCGTATCTAATCTTTTTTCTGATTCTGCAAATGTTGCGCCTTCTTGAATTAAATCATAATCGTGAAAACAGAAATAATCAAATCCCATTTTGTTGATAAATTCGAAAGCTGCATCTGCTTTGTCTTTTGCTGCTTGAACTGCATCAGTAGATGTATCCCAACCAAAACTTTGTGTTCCTGGTCCAAAAGGGTCTGAACCTTGACCACAGAATGTATGCCAATATGCTATAGAAAACTTAAAATGCTCTCTCATTGTTTTTCCTGCTACAAGTTGATCTGGATTGTAGTATTTAAAAGCCATTGGATTATCAGAATTCTTTCCTTCGAATTGTATTTTGTTGATTCCTTTAAAATATTCTTTGCTTGCCATTTTTATAACTATTTAATTGTGTATTTATTTAATATAAGTTCTAACTCCTTTTTCCAATTGTTGTATGCTTCTATATAAGGTTTTTTGTCTTTAAAAGGCATAAATGTCATTACGTGATCATTGTCCATAATTACTTTTCCAAAAGTTTCAAAATCTCCTTTATGTAAATTTGCTGCTCTTGCTGCACCTATTGCACCTGTTGTGTTGTAAATTTCTATTTCTTGCTCAATTAATGTAGCTACTGTATTTGCAAATATTTCTGAACGAAATAAATTGTCATTTCCTGCTCTGATAACACTTGCTTTTATACCATCAGATTTTAAGATTTCCATTCCGTAAACAAAAGAAAAAGCAATGCCTTCTAATGCGGCTCTGCACATATGACCTTTATGATGATTGTTGAGGTTCAGGTTTACAATTCGAGTGCCAATTTCATTGTTGTTTAACATTCGTTCTGCGCCATTACCAAAAGGAATTAAACAAACACCATCTGAACCTACAGGAATCTCTAATGCCAGATTATTCATTTCTTCATAAGAAGAAACTGCTAAATTATTTAACAACCAACGATATTGAATTCCTGCTCCATTAATACATAACAGTTTTCCAATTCTTGCTGCTGCTCCTTTTTTATAATTTACGTGTGCAAAATTGTTAACTCTAGAACTTTCTTTGGCAGAAAGACTATCTGTAACTGCATAGACAACTCCAGATGTACCACCAGTTGCAGCAACTTCACCTGGATTAAAAACATTTAGTGAAAGTGCGTTGTTTGGTTGGTCTCCTGCTCTATAATAGATTGGAGTTCCTGCTGCTAATCCGCTTTCTTCTTCCCCTTTTTCATCTACTAAAGATTGAACACTAAAAGTGTCTACAATATCTGGAACTAAATTTTGATGAATTCCATAATGTTCTAAAAGGAAATTTGCAACGGTATCTTTTTTGAAATCCCAAAAAATACCTTCTGACAATCCTGAAATTGTGGTATTTATTTTGTTTGAAAATTTATATGCAACATAATCTCCAGGCAACATAAATTTGTAAATCTGTTCATAAACATCAGGCTCATTCTCTTGAACCCATTTTAATTTAGAAGCTGTAAAGTTTGCTGGAGAGTTTAAAAGATGTGAAGCACATTTGTCTTCGCCAATTTCATTAAATGCTTTATTCCCTGTTGCAACTGCTCTACTATCGCACCAAATAATACTTTTACGTAAAGGTTTCCCTTCTTTGTCAACTAAAACCAAACCGTGCATTTGATAAGAAATACCAACACCTTTTATTTGAGTTCTATTAACGTTGTATTGTTTTTTTAATGCAGTTATGGCGTTACAAATATGTTCCCACCAATCTTCTGGTTTCTGTTCTGCCCAACCATTCTTTTGAGCGAACATACCCATTTCTTCACTTGGCTCTTGAACAACACCTAAACTTTTGCCTGTGGAAATTTCTACTAATGCTGCTTTTATAGAAGAACTTCCAATATCTAATCCTAAATAATACAAATCTTATTGTTTTAAATTATTCTTTTAAAAATTTGGCCATTTTTTTACCTCCTGCAGAAACCAAGTAAATTCCTTTGCTTAAGTTAGATACATCAACACTAATTAGTTCTTTGTTATTTGATTTGAAATCAATTACTTTTTTACCTGAAAAAGAAAAAATTTGGATACTCTTTATTTCTAAATTTTTATTAGAAATATTTAAAACGTCTGCACTTGGGTTTGGATATAAAAAGATTTGATTTATAAAAGTATCTTCTACACTTGCAGTATTTGATATAGTTACTAGGTTACCTGTATTATTATAACCAGTATCAGAACTATCTGCTCCTAAAGTTATTTTACCTGCCCAAGTATATACTTCTGCATCTGCAGGATCATTATAAATACCAAAAGTTACTGTTTGCGTTCCTGACCCAGTATTATTTGGTGTAATTGCTGTTTCATAAGCAATATTTTTTTGCCCCCAATCTGGTGACCCATCTGAAGCTTTTGCTAATATTAATTGCCATTCAAAAGTATCTCCTGCAGAAACACCTTCAAAATCGAAAGTTAAAGTTACTGTCGTGGTTGTTGGAGAAATTGTAGATTCAAATACAAGATTAGAAAACGTTTGAGAGCTCAATGAATTAAAAGAAATTAAAGTAATAACTGTTAAAAAAAGTAGTTTTTTAGTCATAATAATTGTATTTAAAATTAATTTTTAATCGAATGTTTTTCATTCTTTTAATGAAATTTAAAATTACTTTTAAACTACATATGCTAATGGTAGAAATTAAGCAAGATGTAAAACAAATAGTGTAAATAGGTGTGTTTTTTTTAATAAAAAAACACCTTTTAGAAAAAAATCTAAAAAGTGTCTTCTTAAAAAATTACTTAAGTTTCTAGTTGTAGTATTATTTTCATCTAAAACCCCGTACCTGGATCTTCAGGGCTCTGGGCTTGAGCTTTCTGAGGGTTTAAAATCATATAAGTACCTAATGCTGTTAAAGCTGCATATTTACCGTAATTACCTATTTTTTTTATCGCTTGTTTACGAGAAATTTCTTTACTGTTATTTGGTTGTTCTTTCATAATGTTCTGTTTTATTCTCGTAATTATTCTAAAATTATTTTTTTATTGATTTTACCTGCTTCAGTTTCTAATTGAACGATGTACACTCCTGAAGCTAATTTTGACAAAGAAACATCTGAAACATCTTTAGATTTAAAAGAAGTATTCATTACTTGTTTACCTAGAATACTAAATAGTTTAATATTTACTTTTCCTTGTTGCAAACCAGTAATTCTAAGATTAGAAGCATTTGTTTTATAAATGCTAATGTTTTCTAATTTGATATTATTAGTGCTTAACACACTTGACTTTGTGTGTAAATAGAACCTTCCAATCCCGTTTAAATCTTCATTTAAAGTAACTTTTAAATTACTATTAGCTTCATCTAAACGTGTGAATGTATTATTTACTTTATCTTCTAAAAATGCCTTAATACCTGTAGGTAAATTTAAAGCTTCAACAGAAAAAGTAATTTCTTTCCCAGCTATAGCGTTAACACCTATAGGAATAATTTGATTTTCATAATCCAAAGGAAGTGATTGACGCATAAAATCTACTCCTTTACTATTGCTTACTAAATGAGAAAAGATGCTAAAAGATGTTGAAGCTCCTGTAAAAGTTCCTAAATCAAATTTAGGGTCTAAACCTGTAGTTTTATCAGCTATATAATTTATTTCTGTTGATTTAGTTTGAGTTCCATCTGTCATCAATAAATTAATTGAAGTATTTGATGAAGCACTTTTGTGAAAAGTTACTCCTGTTTGATGACTTAGCATATCTTGATTAATAGCTATTGTTGTACTTGCAACATTTGAGTTTACAAAAAATCCTTGACCAGGGTGAATATATCCTGTTGTAACAGGAGTGTATGTTGTACCATTCCAAACATATAGCGCTTCTCTACTATCTTCTAAAGCAGTATCATTAGCCGTTAAAGCTAATAAATCTACCACACTAATGTAAGATGGAAAAGGGTTTCCTATTAATGACCATCTATTTTCATTAGCTCCATCAATATCATTAGCTGTAATTGTAAGAGCTGCGTCATTTACTTTTACTGTACCTGTAAAACTTATATCAGAACCAGTTGCGTCTCTTTTTATAGAGTACCCTTGTCCTGTGTTAAAAGTTCCAGTGCTACCATCTGTAGTATAAATCCAATCACCATCAGCATCAGAAGTGTTACTGTAAGTAGCAATACCTACATTTGTGCCAGAATCTGTAGTGTTGTCAATTAAATTATTATCAACCCAAGTTGTGTCATAACCTTCGCTTTCAACTGGGCTAGACATTAAATGCCAGTTTGTGTCATTAACAGCTACTTTATAAGTGACAGACCCTGTTACTGTACTAGAAGATTTAAAAGAAGCTCCAGAATTTAATGTTATAGAAGCTACTGTAATTGGAGTAGTGGCATTAGGGAAATTATTTGTGTAAGTACTAGAAGGTATAACTACATCTGATGTTGCTACGGGAGCATTTGCAGTCCAATTTTCTCCAGCTGTCCAATCACTATCTTTACTTCCTATCCAAGTTGTTCCTGTTGCTGTATTATCTATTGTAACTAGATTACCTGTATTATTGTAACCGGTATCAGAACCATCAGATGCAAGAGTTATTTTTCCTGCCCAAGTAAAAACTTCTCCAGCTACAGGTGTATTATATGTAGAATTAACTATTGTTTGAGTTCCACTTCCAGTTGAGCTAGGAGTTATATTTCCAGAATACCAAACATTACGTCCAGAACCCCAATCTGGAGAACCATCCCCCAAAGCTTTAATTAATTGCCATTCAAATTTATCTCCTGCAGAAATACCAGCATAATCGAAAGTTATACTTATACTAGATGTAGCATCTGTAATTTTCGATTCAAAAATAAGGTTTGATAATGATTGAGACTTTAAAGAAGATACAGATAGCAATAGAACAACTAGTGTTAAAATTGTGTATTTTTTATTCATAATTCATCATATTTAATTAATAATTTAGTTGATAAAATTATGTATTAACCTTAAATATGAACTGATATAAATAAAGCAAGTTCTAATACAAATATTGCATTTGGTTTAATTAATCATAAATTAAATTAATAAATAGTTATATTTATGTTATAATTCTAATCTAACTAAAAATTGATTTTTAATAATAAAACTTTATTTTTCTTAAGCTTCTTGTTTTTTATAAGTTGTCATAAAAAACGGAATAAATTTTCAGGAAACGAATTATCACTTGAAACAAGTCCTTATTTATTACAACATGCCAATAATCCTGTAAATTGGAAAGCTTGGAACTCTAAAACTCTTGAGTTGGCAAAAAAAGAACAAAAACTTATTGTAATTTCTGTTGGTTATTCTGCTTGTCATTGGTGCCATGTTATGGAAGAGGAAAGTTTTGAGAATGATAGTATTGCTAAAATTATGAATAAAAATTTTATCAATATAAAAGTGGACAGAGAAGAAAGACCAGATGTTGATAATGTTTATATGAACGCTGTTCAGTTAATGACAGGCAAAGGTGGTTGGCCTTTAAATTGTATTGCTTTACCAAATGGAAAACCAATTTTTGGAGGTACATATTTTACGAAAAATCAATGGGAAAAAGTTTTGACGGATATTCTAAAGATGTACAAAGAAAATCCAGACAAAGTAATTGAGTATGCAGATAATCTTACAAAAGGAATTCAAAATTCTGAATTAATTGCACTTCAAAAAAAGAAAGAAACATTTACAAAAGAAGATATAGAGAAAGCTATAAGTAATTGGAAACCAAAATTAGATACCATTTATGGTGGTTTACATCAAGAAATAAAGTTTCCAATGCCAAATACATTAGACTTTTTGTTGAGGTATAGCTATCATCTTGATGATGAAAATATAGAAAAATATGTTGAGAAATCATTAACCAAACTTGCTTTTGGTGGTATATATGACCAAGTTAATGGAGGGTTCTCAAGATATTCAACAGATAAAAAATGGCATATTCCTCACTTTGAAAAAATGCTTTATGATAATGCGCAATTAGTAAGTTTATATTCTAAAGCATATCAGCTTAATAAAAAAGAATTATATAAAAATGTTATTGAAGAAACTTTATCATTTGTTAAAAAAGAATTGACTCCAAAAAACGGAGCTTTCTATTCTTCATTAGATGCAGATAGTAAGAATAAAAATGAAGAGAAAGAGGAAGGTGCATACTATTATTGGACTAAAGAAGAATTAAAAAACATAATTACTGATAATTATAGTCTTTTTACAGCATATTATAATATTAATAATTTTGGATTATGGGAAAAAGAGAGATACGTTTTAATTAGAAGTAAGTCTGATAACGAATTCCAAAATGAATTTAATATTGATGAAAAACGATTAACTCAATTGAAAGCAAAATGGAAAAAAGCATTAAAAAAAGCAAGAAAATTAAAAGCAAAACCTAATATAGATGATAAAGTATTAACCTCTTGGAATGCTTTAATGTTAAAAGGATATGTTGATGCCTACAAAGCTTTAGGAAAAGAAGAATATTTAATAACTGCTATAAAAAACGCAAATTTCTTATTAGAAAATCAATTAAAAAAAGACGGAAGTTTATATAGAAATTATAAAAATGGTAAAAGCTCCATTAACGCTTATGCAGAGGATTATGCTACACTAATTGATGCTTATATTGCTTTATATGAAGTTACTTTTGATGAAAAATGGCTTCAAATCTCAAAAAATCTAATGGATTATGTAATTAAACATTTCTTAAATAAAGAAAATAAAATGTTTTATTTCACTTCTGATTTAGACAAAAATTTAATAGCAAAAGATATAAAAGTAGATGATAATGTAATTTCTTCTTCAAATTCTATTTTAGCAAACTGTTTGTTTAAATTAGGTCTATATTATTATGATGAAAACTATCAAAACAGTGCTAAACAAATGCTCACTAATTTAAAAACAGAAGTTATAATTACCCCATACAATTACAGTAATTGGCTTCATTTATATATAAGTTATACGAATCCATTTTATGAGGTTGTAATTAATGGAAAAAATGCTAATAACTTACAGAAAGGTTTCATAAAAAATTATATACCTAATATTGTGCTTGGAGGATCAAACAAAGAAGAAGAAACAATACCTCTTTTAGAAAACAAATATCTGGGAGATGAAACTTTTATTTATATATGTAATTTTGGAACTTGCAAACTGCCTCAAAAGAAGTTAGAAAAAGCTATAAATCTGATTAAAAAATAAGTATTAAAAATAAAAACACATTTAATCGAAGTAATATAAATTATTCTTTCATAGCCCTATCTTGTTTAAACTAATATCAAAAATATTTATCTTTTTTGAATCCTTTTTAGACCTTAAAATTCATTAAAAACCTTAGACATAAACCTAAAATTATGTCTAAATTAAGTAAAAAAGATTTTTTAGAAAATCACAGCTCTTTTCCGGAATTCCATAAAAAAGTATTAAAGCAATCTGGATTAGAATGGAAACAACTAATTAAACACCCTCAAGATTATTACGCAGCAGATAGCGGATCAGTTCCTGGTATGATTTATTATACAGATACTGTAGCTTTTGCAAAAAAGCATCATTTATCAATATTGCAAATACTGGATGAATTCGAATCATGTTGTGGAAAATTGGAAAATAAACCTAGTCCAACTGATGAAACACAGTACTTTAATTGGCTATCTTGGTTCGCTTGGGAATCTATGATGAGCGAGGTAATTGCTTTTGTTGAAAGTTAAAAAAGAAAATAGAAAGAAGAAATTCTTTCTGTTTTTTATTCTTTTATATATAGGTGTGGTAAACCTGGTAATTGTGGTAAACCTCAACATTCATAGGGGGTAAGGGTGTGGTCTGAGTGGTAAGCTACTGGTAAAGGTGGTAAGGTGTATAAAAAAACCACCTACTCAATCTTACAATTAAATAGGTGGTTTATTTTTAAAAATTTAATTAATATTAGTTGATCTGTCTCTAGGTTTTAAGTTTTCTGTTGAACAGAAAATTATTATCTTTTAAATTTAAAAGGTATCGATATAGTCTATCAAAAGATTAATATATTTAGCATCTAAATCGTTAAAAAAAAGAGCAAGGTCTCTGTTGTCAGTTTCAAATTTTTCCCAAAGACCATCAGCATCATTTGAGAATATCTTTTCGAATTCTAATTTACCAACATTGTTTCTGAATTTTACTAATTGCTTAACTTGTTCAATGGTCAGTTTCATTTTTTTTAATTTTATTAAGAGTTTCTACTATTTAAATTTGATTACAAAATTACAAATAACCTATAAGTTACACTTATTTTAGTAATATTTATTTACAATTAACATTTACTCTACAGTTTAGTAACTTTCTTCTTCTCCCGAATTCTAGCTAGTTGTACTCCTTAGTCAATAGGCTTTTTAACAATGTAATATAAAAACATTTTTTTAGTTCCATGACCAGTAATATTCATAAGTAGGGGTGCAATTTTTCTTCAGTATAAAAATCCTTTTAAAAGGTATTTCGTAAAAATTTCCCAAAACAAGTTGTTTTTTTTGTTATTTCTCGTCTTCTATTCTTTCTTTTTTTTTTATTCCTAACTTTTAGTTAGTTTATTTATTTGCGAAATCTCACATTCCGGTTTTAGTGATGTTTTAAATACGGCTGAATTGCTTATTTTCTTTTAAGTTCTTCTTCATTATGTTTAACAGCCTTTTTAATTTCAGCTTTTTTCATGATATCTTTATGAGCTTCTTTATAGAACTGAAAACTTCCATCTTTCAATCCTTGAATATAGTCGCTTTTTGAATTTGTTTTAGATATAAAACTTAGTAGCTCAGGCTTCTTATCTAAAAGAATATACCCATGGTTAAACCCTAAAACATATTTATCTTTTTCCATATTTTTTAAATTAAATCTTTATTGCTTTTATCCTCTAAGTACTTTAAAATTGAAGAGTATTTGTACAGAATTATTTTTGGTCTAGGCTTTGAGAAGATAATCTTGTTTTGATCACGAAGGTCTTGCATGGAAGTGAGACTCTTTATATTCAGTAATTTCATGGCATCTTCTTGGCTAACCCAAGGGTTAACATTTATCTTATCCTTCTCTTCTATGTGCTTGACAACTGTTTCCACCAATTTAAGAAAAGCCTCATCTTCTAAACAAATTACTTCCATAATGCAAAAGTAATATTTATTTTAAAAATTAATAACTTTATCTAAAGCCTCATCCTCTTCTTTATGCATAAAATTTGATTGATAGTTCATGGTTGTACTAATATGGCTATGCCTGTATAATTTCTGTAAAATCTGAATCGAAATTTTATCTCCTGATATATTTCCAAAAGTATGTCTTGAAATGTGCATGGTTATTTTTTTATCTATCTCTAATTTTGATGCAATACTTTCTAAATACTTGTTAAATTTTTTAGTCGCTGTTTTAGTTTTCCTTAGAACATCTTGAGCACTTTTCAAGTTTGCTGCTTTTAATTCAGGGAATATAAAATCATCTGATTTAGATTTGTCTTTTTTGTACAATTCTAAAATAGCACTTGCCTTCTCGTTCAATGGTATTGATAACCTTTTTGAATTTTTATTCATTTGGTAATACAACCTCTTATCAATAATATCAGACCATTTGATTTTAAGAACATCCCCTACTCTCATTCCTGCACAATAAAAACTAAACAACCAGACATTTCTTGCATGATTTTGTTGAAGAGATAAATCTTCGAGATTTTCTATTTTTTGAACCTCTTCTATGGTTAAACCGATTTTTTCTGATTCTGGAAATTTAATCTTGATTTTATCTTTTCCAAAAGGATATAATTTTTGTTCAACAATACCTTCTTTAATAGCTCTATTGAAAAGTGTTCTTATCACTATAAGGTTATTCACAATTGATCTTTCAGAGTTTTTCCTAGTAACTCTTAAATAAGAAATGAATCTTTTTAGAAAATCTTCATTAATTTCATTGAAATATAGGCTTTCGGATTTAGAAAACTCAATTACGTGTTTGATTCTTGGTTTATCAGAATTTAATCTGGAAAGTTTTTTGTTTTCTAATAGCTCCTCTAAAAATCTTTTGCTTACAGAATTAAAGGTCTCCTCTCCTAGCGGTTTTACAATGCTTTTTTTTATTTCTTTTGATGAAAAGTCTTGATTATTTGATTGAAGATCAATTACAGTTTTACTAGCTTCTGACAACTTATTTAATAATAAATTGTTCAGTCTTGTTGAGGTTGGATGAGATTTTTTTACTCTTTTGTTTTTATCGTCCCAATGTTTTATGTCTATGTAATAACCCGTGTAAACAAAAGTTGTTTTTCTGCTCTTGGTTATTCTAATAGCTAAGGGGTACAATCCCTCTTTATTTGCTTTTTTTCTTAAAGTTATTTTTATACTTGATGCCATTTTTTAATATCTTTCTGCAAAGATAATAAATACAGGTACAACATAGGTACAACAAAATGTGGTTTTACTTGATTTATTTTGAATTAAGATAGCTATATAAAACAATAGTTTTTGCCTATTTTAAACCAAATTAGACCATTTCAAACCATAAAACGCTGGATTCAAAATCCAGTTTTTTCGGAAGTGCGGGTTCGATTCCCGCCTTGAGTACAAATAAAAACCTCATCATATTGATTTTCAGTAGGTTGGGGTTTTTTAATGTCTTAATTTGTACGATTATTGTACGATTGACTTATTTTAGTCTTATTTCTATAAGAATTTTAGCAAAAAAATAAAGTTGTTTTTAAGGCTTCATTTCATACATTTCTTACATTAAATAAAACAGGGGGGTGTATATTTGGAGTACTCTTAGAAATGCCCCTCTTTTAAAATAAAACGGTGTATATCTCTATAGGCTACATAACTTATGTTAGTGTAAGAATAGATTACTTATAGAAACAGATATACGAACCTAAAAATAACATAGCCTATAGTAGCTATTAAGATTTTTTTTCTGTTTTTAAGATACCATTCCATTTACTGCTTGTTTTTTCAAATATAAGAAAAACACCCAACCTCTTAAGGGGCTTAGAAATTGCTGAATTAAAGGAGGAGGATATGCCTTTAATGTAAAAACCCTCACATTTCTTAAGGGCTTCTTAAATTATTTTAAGTCTGTCTTAATTCTTTATAAACTTTCTATTGGTTTGCCCCACACCATCTGATATTCTAATCACATACACACCGCTTGGCAATGCTTCTATATTGATGTTGTTTGTATTCTTTATAGAAAGTACTTCTTTGCCTAATACATTGTAAATAGAGACCGTTATTGGAGTTTCATTCCCTGTTATAAACAAGGTGTTGCTTGTTGGATTTGGGTAGATAGAAATAGCGAATAGGTGTTCATCTTCTATACTTGCAGTTGGACAAGTACCCCAAACTGGTTTATTACTTTGTGTCAATGGTGAATTTGCGCTAAATGCATTTGGTTCTGAAAAAATATATTTAACGCACCAACCTGATATATCTTGGTTAAATGAGGTTGCTTCTCTAAACATACTATTCATATCAGTCACACTACTCACATCCCAAGAACCAATGTCTTGATTAAAAGCATTAGCACCCCAAAACATACCCCACATACTAGTAACATTCCACACATTCCAAGCACCAATGTCTTGGTCAAAAGCAGAAGCATCTCTAAACATACCCCATATACTAGTAACACTACCCACATTCCAAGAACCAATGTCTTGATTAAATGACTGTGCACTTTGAAACATAACTTCCATATTAGTAACACTACTCACATTCCAAGCACCAATATCTTGATTAAATGCTAGTGCTTGTGAGAACATAAACCCCATAGTAGTTAAACTACTCACGTCCCAAGAACCAATGTCTTGATTAAATGACTGTGCACTTTGAAACATAGTGCTCATATTAGTAACGCTACTCACATCCCAAGCACCAATATCTTGGTTGAAAGCTGATGCAGAAGAAAACATATACCCCATATTAGTAACACTACTCACGTCCCAAGAACCAATGTCTTGATTAAATGAGGTAGCTGCAAACATACCATTCATTTCTATTACACTTGAGGTATCCCAAGAACTTATATCTGAATTAAAGTTGCTGAGTCCAAATGCAACTCCAGAATAAGAACAACTAATTGAACTAGGAGGACATCCTTTAAACATAAAACTCATATACTTTACATTAGATGTGTTCCACTCAAGGTCTTGGTTAAATGAACTTGCACCACTAAACATAAGACTCATATCTGTTACGTTGCCTGTTGACCAAGAACTAAGAGGTTGATTGAATAAAATTGCAGCTCTAAACATATTACTCATATCAGTAACATTTGAAGTGAACCAATTACTTAAATCTTGGTTAAATGTTATTGCACCAGCAAACATAAAATTCATATCAGTAACAGCTGCAGTATTCCAGTTAGATATATCTCCATTAAATGCTGATGAACCTCTAAACATAAAACTCATATCAGTAACATTACTCACATTCCAACTACTTCCACTAGTGTTGATATCTTGATTAAAAGCAGTTGCTCCATTAAACATACTCTGCATATTAGTCACATTACTCACATCCCAACTTGAAATATCATCATTGAAAGTAGTTTTATCCTTAAATAATTCTGACATATCAGTTACCTGACCTACATCCCAATCGGAGATATTACCATAAGTAGTTGTTGCTGCAGATGGGTCTGAAACCCAATCGTTTACTGCTGTCTGAATATTAGCGTCTGTAATTGGGGTTAGGGTGTTTGGACAAGTACCCCAAACTGGTTTATTACTTTGTGTCAATGGTGAATTTGCGCTAAATGCATGTGGTTCTGAAACAATATTTGTAACACACCAACTTGATAAATCTTGATTAAATTGATGGGCATCATAAAACATTAAAGTCATATCAATTACATTACTCACATCCCAATTTCCTATATCTTGATTGAAAGAGTATCCATAATAAAACATATATTTCATTGTATTTACACTGCTAACATTCCAAGAACTTATATCTTGATTGAAAGCCATTGCACCCATAAACATACTATTCATTTCAGTAACACTACTCACATCCCAATTTCCTATATCTTGATTGAATGTTGTTACACTAAAAAACATATTTGTCATATTAGTTACATTACTCACATCCCAATTTCCTATATCTTGATTGAAGGCTGATCCGTTTCTACTAGCAAACATATCTCCCATATTAACTACAGTACTCACATCCCAAGCACTAATATCTTGATTGAATGTTGTTGCATCACTAAACATAAGATACATATTAGTAACTTTGCCCACATCCCAAGAACTGATGTCACTATTAAAGGCAGTTGCACCAACAAACATACTTTCCATTGTATTCACACTGCTAACATTCCAAGAACTTATATCTCCATTAAAAGTAGCTCTGTCTCTAAAAGCACCACTCATATCTGTAACTTGACTAACATCCCAAAAAGGAATTTCGCCATATTCACTACTTATACACATCCCATCTACAGGATTGGTATTTAAGCAAGAATTTATTGCAGTATGAAAATTATCATTTGTTATTGGAGTTAGTGCACCACACCACCTACCCCAAGCAGGTTTATTACTTTCAGACAATGGTGAATTAGGACTAAATTCAGATGGCTCTGAACTAATATTTGTAACGCACCAAGTGCTTAAATCTTGATTGAAAGCGGATGCATTAAAAAACATATAATCCATAGTAATCACACTACTCACATCCCAAGCACCAATATCTTGGTTGAAAGCATATGCAGCAAAAAACATCTGATAAAAAGTAGTTACATTACTCACATCCCAAGAACTAATATCTTGATTGAAATCAGATGCACCATTAAACATAGAATTCATATTAGTTACACTACTCACATCCCAAGAACCAATATCTTGATTGAAAGAGTCTGCTTCCTTAAACATACGATACATATTAGTAACATTACTGACATCCCAGGAACTAATATCTCCGTTAAAACTTGTTTCTTTAAATGCCTCACTCATATTAGACACATTACTCACATCCCAAAAAGGAATTTCGCCATATTCACTACTTATACACATTCCATCTACAGGATTGGTATTTAAGCAAGAATTTATTGCAGTATGAAAATTATCATTTGTTATTGGAGTTAGTGCACCACACCACCTACCCCAAGCAGGTTTATTACTTTCAGACAATGGTGAATTAGGACTAAATTCAGATGGCTCTGAACTAATATTTGTAACGCACCATTCTGATATATCTTGATTAAATGAAACCGCACCATTAAACATACTAACCATAAGAGTTACACTCCCCACATTCCAACCACTAATATCTTGGTTAAATGCCAATGCAGATTGAAACATACCAAGCATAGAAGTCACATTACTAACATTCCAAGAACTTACATCTTGATTGAAAGATGATGCTCCATTAAACATAGAACCCATATTGGTCACACTACTTACATTCCAAGAAACAATATTTCCATTAAATGAGAGTGAAGAACTAAACATACCTATCATATTAGTAACACTACTTACATTCCAAGAAGATATATTTCCATTAAATAATTCTGCACCACTAAACATACCTCCCATAGTAGTAACACTACTCACGTCCCAAGAAGATATATCTCCATTAAACACTTCTGCACCCCTAAACATATCTCCCATAGTAGTAACACTACTCACGTCCCAAGAAGATATATCTCCATTAAATAATTCTGCACCATTAAACATAGCCGTCATATTAGTAACACTACTCACATCCCAAGCACCAATGCTTTGGTTAAATGAAAGTATATTAGCAAACATACTATTCATATGAGTAACACTACTCACATCCCAAGCATCAATGCTTTGATTAAATGAGTCTGCATAATGAAACATATACCCCATATTAGTTACACTCCCCACATTCCAACCACTAATATCTTGGTTAAATGAAGTAAATTGAAACATAGCCTCCATATTAGTCACACTACTCACATCCCAAGCATCAATGCTTTGATTAAATGAGTCTGCATAATGAAACATATACCCCATATTAGTTGCACTCCCCACATTCCAACCACTAATATCTTGGTTAAATGCCAATGCATTAGCAAACACACCAAACATAGAAGTCACACTACTTACATCCCAACTACCAATGTCTTGGTTAAAGTTAGATGCGCCTTGAAACATACGCTCCATAGAAGTCACACTACCCACATCCCAAGAACTAATATCATCATTGAAAGTAGTTTTACCATAAAATAAATATGACATATCAGTTACCTGACTTACATTCCAAGTAGAGATATCTCCATAGGTAGTTGTTGCTGCAGCCGAGTCTGAAACCCAAAGGTCTACTGCTGTTTGAATATTAGCATCTGTAATTGGGGTTAGAGCGTTTGGACAAGTACCCCAAACAGGTATATGACTCTCAGATAGTGCTGAGTTAGTACTAAAAAAAAATGGTGCTGTTGTAATTTTTGTAACGCACCAATCTGAAATATCTCTATTAAAATCATAGGCATTTTCAAACATCCTATTAATAGTAGTTACATTACTGACATCCCAAGAACCAATATCTTGATTAAAGGAGAGTGCTCCCTTAAACATATTGTTCATATTAGTTACACTACTGACATCCCAAGAATCTATTTCTTGATTGAAAGAATTTGCTAAATTAAAGGCATAACTCATATCGGTAACTTTACTTACATCCCAAGAATCTATTTCTTGATTGAAAGATCCTGCACCACGAAACATATTGTTCATATTAGTTACACTACTGACATCCCAAGAACCTATTTCTTGATTGAAATATGATGCTACATAAAACATACTCTGCATATTAGTAATATTACTTACATTCCAGTTAGTGATATTTTGGTTGAAATTTCTAGCTTTCTCAAACATAGATTTCATATTAGTTACATTACTCACATCCCAACCACCAATGTCTTGATTAAATGAGTTTGCACTTCGAAACATCTCTCGCATATCAGTCACATTACTCACATTCCAAGAAGAAATATCATCGTTAAATGTAGCTTTATCTTTAAATAAATATGACATATCAGTTACATTACTGACATCCCAAGTAGAGATATCTCCATAGGTAGTTGTTGCTGTAGAGGGGTCTGAAACCCAAAGGTCTACTGCTGTTTGAATATTAGCATCGGTAATTGCTGTTTGTGCTTTTATATTAAAAGAAATGAATAAGATTAAAAGTATAAGGTAGTTTTTCATATGATTATTTATGTTAGCTAAACTAATTTATTTTCAACTCATAATAAGCCCATAATAAGCCCATAATAAGCCCATAATTTTGATAAAACAACATTCCTAAACCTCTACTTGTTAAAAAGAATGTTTATTGTCTTAATCTACGTCATACTCAAACAATATTTTACTATCCTTTGAATACGCTAACATAAGTATCTGTAACTTCTCTAAGCATATACCCTGATGCTAAACTCTAAACCATCAAAAAATCAAAAATGGGAGTTTAAGCCAGCCTTTCTTATAAATAACTCAACCATTTTTTTTGCTTATTTTTAAGCTTATAGTCTCCAAACTTTTTGCAAATCGGATACATACAAACAACAAAGCAAAGCCAGAATAGTAACAGTATAAAAGTGGTAAACCCAAAGCCTTCAAACTTTGAAGGAAGCATCCAAATAGGATCTTTTAAAATCATACTTTCCCATCCAAAACCGTAAATTTCGGCGGCGAGCAACGCCAACAAATGAATACAATAGATGTGCAAGATATAGAAGAAAAAGGGAACCCTTCCAAATACAATTAAAGCTTTTGAAACACGAGTTTTCTTTCTCAATTCTAAAAGAGCTAAAAACAAAAACATGGGACCTAAGGTCATTAATAAGTAACTCAGTGATGGCGGATATTTTTGTACATTCATAAAAGAAAATACCGTTTGAGAAAAAACATCATACTGCACCCAAGGCTTAGAATTCCCATAGGAATTTACCAAGCGTAGTAAAAAGAATCCAACAATTAGACAGAGGCCCAGCGTCTTCATTAGTTTTATACGTTTTTCAGCATTAAAATCACGTTTAAAATAAAAGCCAAAAAAGTAGCCCAATGACATCACTCCTATCCATGGAACAATAGGGTAAGCAACAATCAGCGTCGAAGTATCACTTAGTTGGAAAAACTCTAATTGGTGCAGCACAGACCAGAAGAAATTACCTGAGATCTCAAATACATCTAATAGGTTGTGGCCAAAAATAACAATTAAACTAAAAATTAAAATATGTCTTCTTGACATCCAAATAAGCAGCGATAATAACATCATACAAATCCCCAACATCCATATCACTTGAAAAACAATATAATTAAATTCAATATCGAAGCGCCATCCAAAATTAAGGATAGCAATCTCTACAAACACCAACCACAACCCTCTTGTGAGTAAAAATTTGGATAAATATTTTTTGTCGTATTTATTGCCAACAATACAAGCTGAAACACCTGACAGAAAAGCAAATACCGGCGCACAATAGTGGGTTATCCATCTAAGAAAAAATGTAAGAGAATTTGTCTTTTCTGGATCTGTCGGACTGAAAAAAAAAGCTTCCTGATGAAAGTAGTCTCGAAAATGGTCTAAGGACATTAATACAATAATAGCACCTTTTAAAATATCTAGAGAATCTATTCTTTTCATTAAAATTAAATTAAGCCGCAAATATAGCAAAAAAGGGAAGGCCTTAGTAGCATAATTTTTATGGATATATAAAAGAAACTATTAGAAATATTATGATCATTTTTAGTAGCCTTCAATATTTTTCTGATAGTCTGAATGTAGTATTAAATTTAATTCTGAAACGGTGTTTTTGAACTCTTTTTGGTTTACAATATTTACATTTTCAATTTTAGTTGCTCTATGATCATAAAGCATCCTAGCCATGATTGAATTGTCCTTTGATTTTATAAATTCTGTATAACTAAAATCTCTTGTTTTTAGGGTAAATCCGTTTCCTTTTTTGATGAAAACATGTTTTTTCCCTTCCAAATTAGGGTTGTTTAAAATAGACACCAAACTGGTTCCGTCTAATTGTTTCTTAGGTGTTTCTATCTCACAAATTTCTGCCAATGTAGGATAAACATCCACTAATGCTGTTAAGGCATTTGTTGTTCCTTTGGATTTAGATAACGGATTGTAAATAATTAGAGGCACCTGAGTAGAGGTATTGTAATTTGTAAACTTTGTCCATTGTGTATGTTCTTGTAAATTATAGCCATGGTCAGATACAAAAATAACAACCGTATTTTTATCTAATTCTTGCTCCTTTAACTCGTTTAAAATTTTACCAATTAAAGCATCTGTGTAAGATACTGTTGCATAATATCCATGAATTAAATCAATTGCCAAACTATCGGAAACTTGCCCTTGCTTAGGTATATTAGAATAGGAACGCATTTCAGACCAATTACTAATACTCATCTTTGGTGCATCTGCAGGAATATAATTATAGTTTTGGGGTTGCATAATGGTATTTCTATCGTATAAATCCCAATACTTTTTTGGTGCATTAAAAGGTAAATGCGGACTAATAAAACCAGCGCTTAGAAAGAAAGGTTTGCCACTTTTTTTTAGTTTTTTAAGATCTCTAATCACTTTCTCTGTTAACAGCCCATCAATATAAATGGAGTCTGTAACGTCTGCACTTTCATAAGCAGGTCCTGTGTCTGTGTTTTTATAGTTGGAAATATTAGCAGGATTTTGATAGTCTTTCCACAACGATTGCCAATAGTCGGTTGGGGCTAAACCTTTGTTATTTTTATCAAATGCATATGGGCGCCAAACTTCATTCCAATCAGTTTCTCTATCGTCTAAATGATGATAAATCTTTCCATTAGAAATGGTGGTGTATCCATTTTTTTGAAATAACTGAGGAAGCGTAACTGCCTCTGGTGTCTCCTCTTCAACGAAAGTCTTATAATCTAAAAATCTGTTTTTTGTTGGTAACATTCCTGTTAGCATACTGGCCCGAGATGCACCACAAACTGGTACGTTACAATAGGCATTTGTAAACTTTATTCCTTTTTCAGCCAAGGCATCAATATTTGGAGAGTGTATTTGGGGGACTCCAAAACTTGCTAATTCTGGACGTAAATCGTCAATATACAATAATAAAATATTGGGCTTTTGAAGCTTCTGTTCTACTATTGGTCCTTTACAATTTAAAAAAACTAAGATGAAAATAATTAGTATTTTTTTCATAATTTATGAGGTAAATGAAAAATCTAATTTAATAAAAAAATCAACATCAAAACTTAAAGAGTTTGAATTTGCAAAAAAAACAATTGGTTTGAAACAGAACATCAACCTTGAATCATTTTATTCATTAGTCATTGTTCGCTAAAACCTTCATTTTTTTAAAGTTGAAGATTTTTTATTTATAACAAATACACGCTTTTTTGAGTATTACCTTTTTTTGATATTCACAATATCCTTATCTTTACAATGCGTCTAAAAAGTAAAAAA
>Ga0209197_1000707_pt1 | contig 22705 bp, 21 predicted proteins | sample COGITO_mtgs_1105_4_FD_184802 | JGI IMG/M metagenome (GOLD analysis project Ga0209197, IMG submission 184802) | Pelagic marine microbial communities from North Sea - COGITO_mtgs_110512 (SPAdes) (version 2) | ecosystem: Environmental > Aquatic > Marine > Epipelagic ... | reverse complement strand
AAATAAGATGCTAATTCTAATGTCCAATACATTTCTTAATGTTTAATTTTGTGCAAAAATAATTTTTTTGCTGAATTATGCAAGTCTTTTTTAAGAAATTTATTGTGAAGTTATTTTAAATTTTTATGAATTGCTTAAAATCAGTACTTTAAGTAAAATATATTTTTTAAAATTTCTTCAGCTCGATAAAAAAAGAACGTTTTAATTTTTCTCAGGAATCCACTTTAATTCTTCTATTTGTAAATCTTTAGACAATTTTCGTGCCAATACAAAAAGATAGTCAGACAGTCTGTTTAAATATTTTAGTATGTCATTATTTATAGCTTCTTGATCATTTAATTCTACAGATAGACGTTCTGCGCGTCTGCAAACACATCTAGCAACGTGACAAAATGACACTGCTTGATGGCCGCCAGGAAGAATGAAATGGGTCATTTGAGGAAGTGCTTCGTCCATTTTATCGATTTCATTTTCCAAAAAAAGAATAGATTTATCATTAATTTTAGGAATATTTAAACGCTCTTTTCCAGATTTCAAGGTTTCTTTTTCTGGTGGAGTAGCCAACATTGCACCTAAAGTAAATAATTCATTTTGAATCTTTAAAAGCGTTTCTTTTGCATCCGTTGAAATTTCTTGATCTTTTATTAAACCAATATATGAGTTTAATTCATCTACAGTTCCATAACTTTCAATGCGTAAATTATATTTTTTAACCCTTGTACCACCAAATAGGGCAGTTGTTCCTTCATCACCAGTCTTAGTATATATTTTCATTTTTATTGTATAGTTTTAACTTACCAAAGTTACAAAGTTTAAAAATCATAACATTTATTATTTATATGTTTTAACAGATAAATAACTAGATTCTTATTTTAAAGTGTTCTTTTGCCTGTTCTTCTCTAAAGAAAATTACTCCAAAGTAGAAAAGATCTAAACTAACTTTTACTTTTGGATGATTTTTTATAGATGACCAGTTTTTTATGGTTTCTGAGTTCTCATAGATATCATTAAAAATAAAAAAAGAGTTGTTATTAATTGCTTTCAAACAGGTGTTAAAAGTTTTAAGGGTTATTTGATTTTTGTGAAAGTATACACAATCAAATTTTCTATTCAGTGTAACTTCTGAAATTTCTAGAGGAGTATTTGCTATCGTTGTAACACACGAATTACTAAAATTCATTGCAAGTGCAGTAACTTCTAAATCTAAAGAATTAGCAATTTCTAAATTGTTTTTTGGCTTAAAATAATGAATAAGTTTTAGTAATATTTTTGCTTTTTTATGAGAATTTTTTATTTTTTTATTTTTAAGTAATTTATTATTAGAGGTTTGAAAGGTTTTCCATGAATCTTTATCTATTTTTTTGTACAAACATTTTGTAATTAATTGGTAAACAAAAGGAGAGTGCACTCCGTGTTGATTGCTAGATTTTAATAAGAATTGAAAGTATTTTCTTTGTCGGTAGAACATGTGCTAAAATGAACAACGAAATTAAAATAAAAATATAGCTTTACACTTATAAAAAGTATATTTGTGATGGTAGTGTTATACTTTAATATTTAAAATTATTTAAAATGGTTCCAAAGACAGAATATGCTCCTTATTTTGAACGATATATGCAATTATCTGTATTAAAAGATAAAACAATTATAGAAAGCTTAGAAAGTGCTCAAGATGAATTTGAAAGCGTATTGCGTAATTTATCAGATAAGAAACATAGTTATTCTTATGCCCCAGGAAAGTGGTCGTTAAAAGAGTTGATACAGCATATAATAGATACCGAAAGAGTCTTTTGCTATAGAGCTTTGAGTTTTGCAAGAAATGATCAAACTCAATTGTCCGGATTTGATCAGGATGTTTTTGTTGATAATGCTGCTGCAAACGAAAGAGATTATTATGATTTATTGGATGAAATGAAGGTTTTAAGAAAATCTTCCATTCAATTATTCAAAAGTTTTTCTAAGGAAGCTTTGTTAAGAACTGGGGTTGCTTCAGACAATAAAATGTCTGTTAGAGCTCTAGGATATTTGTTTTCTGGCCATCAAATACACCATATAAATATTGTAAAAGAACGTTATCTATAATGAATAAAAAATCTGAAGTTTTAGCTTCAGATTTTTTAATTTTAATATTTTATTTTGTCTTGCTTTTCTGTCCATTTCTCAAAGGGTTCTAACGCAATTTTTCTTCCTACTTGTTCAAACGGAATACTTCTTTCTTCATAAGGAAGTGGGATTTCTTTATAAATAAATGCATCATCAAAACCTATATTTGCAGCATCTTGTTGGTTGCTTCCATAATACACTTTGTTTGGTCTAGCCCAGTAAATTGCTCCTAAACACATCGGGCAAGGTTCACAAGAAGTATAAATAATACAACCATCTAATTGAAAAGAGCCTATATTTTTACAGGCATCTCTGATTGCTGTTACTTCTGCATGGGCAGTTGGGTCATTGGTAGAAGTTACTTTATTATTACCACTTCCAATAACTTTACCATCTTTTACTATAATACAACCAAAAGGGCCACCTTCATTATTACTCATTCCTTGCAAAGCAGCTTTTACTGCGGTACTCATAAACTCTTCATGATTTGTCATAAACTTCAGTATTCTATATTTAGTTGGCATAGCCAAGCGTTTATCTTTTAAAGGCCACCAGTCATGTTTTCTGGTTTTACCCATTCGTCATATTCTTCTGCGGTAACATAACCTAAACGGACAGCTTCAATTTTTAATGTTGTGCCGTTTTCGTGTGCAGTATTTGCTATTTCTGCAGCTTTATAATACCCTATTTTGGTATTTAAAGCAGTTACTAGCATTAAAGAATTGTTTACCAATTCAGTTATTCTAGAATGATTAGGCTCAATACCTGCAGCACAGTTTACATCAAAAGATACACAAGCATCTCCAATTAATTGAGCAGATTGTAAAACATTTGCTGCCATCATTGGTTTAAAAACATTTAATTCGTAATGTCCTTGTGTACCACCAAAAGTTACAGCGACATCATTACCCATAACTTGAGCACAAACCATAGTAATAGCCTCTGCTTGAGTAGGATTTACTTTTCCTGGCATAATAGAACTTCCCGGCTCATTTGCAGGAATTATTAATTCTCCAATTCCAGATCTTGGTCCAGAAGCCATCATTCTAATATCATTAGCAATTTTATTCAAAGAGACTGCTACTTGTTTTAAAGCACCATGCGTTTCTACTAGCGCATCATGTGCTGCTAAAGCTTCAAATTTATTTTCTGCAGTTATAAATGGTAGCTCTGTAAATTCTGCAATATATTTTGCAACCAATACATCATAACCTGCAGGTGTATTTAATCCTGTTCCTACAGCGGTGCCTCCAAGAGCTAGTTGACTTAAATGTTCTAAAGTATTATTTAATGCTTTTAATCCAAAGTTTAATTGCGCAACATAGCCAGAAAATTCCTGACCTAAAGTAAGAGGAGTAGCATCCATTAAATGGGTTCTTCCAATTTTAACAACGTCTTTAAATGCTTCTGATTTTGCTTTTAATGTATCTCTTAATTGCTCAATCCCCGGAATTGTATTTTCTACAATTTTCTTAAAAGCAGCAATATGCATTCCTGTTGGAAACGTATCATTGGAAGATTGCGATTTATTTACATCATCATTTGGTTGAATGGTTTTTTCGCCTTCACCAATTATATGACCTGCAATTTCATGAGCTCTGTTGGCAATAACTTCATTTACGTTCATGTTAGATTGCGTTCCAGAGCCTGTTTGCCAGATTACTAAAGGAAACTGGTCATCTAGTTTGCCTTCTAAAATTTCATCGCAAACTTGTGCTATTAAATCTCTTTTTTCTAATGTTAATACCCCTAATTTACAATTTGTATATGCTGCAGCTTTTTTCAAATAAGCAAATCCATATACAATCTCTAAAGGCATTGAAGCTGCTGCACCAATTTTAAAGTTGTTACGCGAGCGTTCTGTTTGTGCACCCCAATATTTATCTGCAGGAACTTCTACATTCCCCATGGTGTCTTTTTCAATTCTATATTTCATAATAAAAGAGTATAATTTTAAGATATACAAATTTACAAAAAACTAAGCAGATTCGTTATTAACGAGTAGTATAAAATACTATTGAAAAATTTTAGTTTAAGATAGCAGAATTTGAAAATATGTCTTATTTTTGCTTTATAATTTATTAAAAATATTATAATGTTAGATTTTTCTCAGTTTTCAGGATTGGTTTTATTCATGTTTGTTTTTACAGCTGGTTTCTGGTTGTTAATCTTTTTATTAACATTTGTAGTGCCTTATTGGATTGGTGGAACTATCTGGGAGAATTTAAAATTAAAAAAAGAAGCAAAGCAAGCTGCCGAAGGAAAGTAGTTTTCTTAAAATATATTTTATAAAAAAACTCGTTCAATATTTTGATCGAGTTTTTTTAGTTTCAGACTAGATGTTAAATTATGATATTTTTGAGTTTTTTGTTCTAGTTAGATTATCCTTCAAAACTTTCACCGCCATTTGTTTCTCTTCCCCCTTTTACTTTTTTCTTTTTTTGATTGAAGCGGTATACGAAGCTTATTCTAAGTTGAGGCTCTCTCCATTGGAATTCTGAATACTGTTCTAAGAAGTCTGGAATTATTGTTTTTCTTTGACTGATTCTGGTATTAAAAACATCACTAAAATTTAAACTTAAAGAAGCTTTTTCATTAAATAAATCTTTACTTGCAGCTATATTTAAACTGAAGACACCTCTGCTTTTAGTCTGTGCGTTTTCCGAAGGTCCACTATAATTAGTGTTAATCTGTAAATCTACTGCACTAGGTAAGGTGATTTTTTGATTCAATCGAATGAAATAAGAAGTGTTTTTAAAGTCGAAATTTTGCGTAACATTAGTGCTAGTATTTGTGTAATCTCCTCTGCTAGTAACATCGTATACATTAAAATCACTATTTATATTCCATACTTTAAATGGCCTATAATTTAGTGTAAGCTCCAGACCTGTTCTTTCTTGTGTAGACAAATTAATAGGAAACCTTTTTGTAATTGGGTCACCATTATCTGTAAGCATACCTGTATCCTCTTGAATTCTCTCCCAATTATCATTACTAATATTATAATAAAGAGATGTACTTAGTGTAAATTTATCCCATCGTTTTAGATATCCTAAATCTATGGCATCAGTAATTACAGGATTTAAATCTATATTACCACTGTATACATTGCTTTCACTAGATCTGCTTGGAAATGGGTTTAAACTTCTACCTCTGGGTCTTCTTATTCTTCTGTTATACCCTAAAGTAATATTTTCTCCGTCTTTAAACTCAAAACCAAGGTTTATGGTAGGAAATAATTTTCCATAATTTATTTTATTTTTGGTAGTACCTATTTCTTGAACAATTTTAAGAGAAGTATGTTCATAGCGCAAACCAACTAATAGAGATATTCTATTAAATTTCTGACCATATTGAATATATGCTGCGTTTATAAGCTCTTCATAGTTGAAAGAATTATTTAAGCCAGTATCTGGAATAAGTGGCCCGTTATTTCCAAAATCTTTTCTTTCGGCTAAGTAAAAACTATTAAAAATATCTCTGTAATTCCCTCTATAGCCAGCTTCATATTGAATATTTTCACCTATTGAGTTTACATAATCAATTTGTAATAAACCGCTATTTTCATTTTGATTTTCAAGTACTTGCTCTAAATCGTTCAATAAATTTACTTGGGTATCTATTTCTGTAATATCATTTAAAATATCTTCTCTTTCTGAAGAGTATTGCCCATTTATAGAGAGCTTTTTTCCATTATTATCAAAATTATTTACATAATCTAAAGTATACTGAACTCTTTGTTCACTTTCACTTTCGCTTTCAGTTCTAAAAGTAGCTTCATTTAAGTCTCCTAAAACATTAAATCTATCGATTTTATTTGTGTTTACATCATCATCATTACCTCCATTAAAAACAATATTTCCAATAATACTAGAATTTTCAGTAAGGTAATACTCGGCACCAAAACTTGTAAATATAGACCTGCCTAGCCTTCCGAAATTTCTATTTTCTGTAACTTTTGCATTTTGTGCTGTATTCGAAAGAAAGTCTGAGTCGCTAAAAGCATTTCCAGGAGTTTCATTGTATCGAAAACCGGTATTTGTAAAAAGGTTCCATTTCTCTGTTCTCCAATTTGCATTAAAAGCAGTTCCTGCTCTAGCAGGGAAACCTAAATCTAGCTGCAAAGACCCATTAAAACCTATTAATTTGTTTTTTCTTAAAATGATGTTTAAAATCCCAGCAGTGCCTTCTGCATCGTATCTCGCAGATGGGGAAGTAATAACTTCTACTTTTTCAATAGCTTCTGCAGGAATTTGTCTTAATGCTTCGGCTCCATTCATTCCTACCAAAGCACTTGGTCTTCCATCAATTAATATGGTTACATTTTCATTTCCGCGCAAGCTCACAGTTCCTTCAACACTTACTTGCACTGATGGTACATTACCTAAAACATCACTTGCATTTCCACCACGAATAGATAAATCTTTACCAATATTAAATATTTTTTTATCTAAACGAATATCTACAGTAGTCTTTTCTGCTACAATAACTATTTCATCCAAACCATTCGTGGCTTCAGATAATTTTATAACTCCTAAGTCTTTGTCAGAAATAATATTTTCTTTTGGAAATTTTATAGATTGGAAGGAAATAAATGCAACATTTATAGTATAGATTGCTCTTGGTATTTCAATAGAAAAAGAACCATCTAAGTTTGTTACCCCTCCAGAAACCTCTTTGGTAACAGTATTTTTTATAATAATTGTGGCATATTCTAAGGGTTGTTTGCTTTTAGAATCTATAACTTTACCAGAAATTATAATCGAATTTGAAGTATTTAATTTTTGAGAAAAAAGTGTTGCTATTGTAAAAAAGCAACAAATAAATAAAGTAAATTTTTTGATCAAAATTTTTATGTTTTTTATCTTAGACTACAGATTATGCTTTTAGTTTAGCCTCCTTTTAGTTAAAGAAAAGTTAAACAGTTTAAAGTAAAAAAAATTAAATAATACTAATAATATTTTCCGGAGGTCGGCCAATAACTGCTTTTTTATTACTTATTACAATGGGCCGCTCTATTAATTTAGGGTTTGCTATCATTGCTTCAACAATTTCAGCATCCGATAGTTTTTTTCCTTTAAAATACTCTTTCCAAATGGGCTCTGTTTTTCTAATTAGTTGAATAGGAGTGATCTCTAGTAATTTGATGATCTTTGTTAAAGTTTCTGCAGATGGAATATCATCTAAGTACCTTACTATTTCGAATTCTTTATTAGACTTTTCTAAAATAGCCAAACCTTCTCTAGATTTTCTGCAACGCGGATTATGGTATATTTTTATCATTTTTAATCATTTTAATCAATGTTAAGAATAGCTTTGTTGACGTTATAAACACTTCTTTTTTGTAATGTATCAAACTTTTTATTGGCAAAGCTCTCTTTATATTTAAAGTCTGGAAGATTAATATTTGCGATATCTAAAATAGTGTGAAAAGTATTTGTTGCCATTATTTTTTTATTACTATTGTTCATTAAATGTTTAATAATAACAGGGTAATTCTCTTTGTAGCTATTAGAGTACCATGTAAATAATGGTATTTCTAATTCATATTTACTTGGCGTTTCATACCCATGTAAAAATTTTCGATCGGTGGTATCAAACAAATTCTCTCCATGATCTGAAAGAAAATACATAAAAGAAGAGGCGTTGGTTTTATTTAATTTTTGAATGATTTCAGATAAAATAAAATCGGTATACAAGATAGAATTATCATAGCTATTAATAATTTCTTGTTTATTCTTGTAATTACTAAAATTCTCTATAGAGAGTCCTTTTTCTAGTGTCGGCTTAAAACTTTCAAAAGCTTCAGGGTAGCGATAATTATATCTGTAATGACTGCCTACTAAATGTATAATAATAAATTTTTTTTCATAATCATCTTTTAGAATTTCATCTAAAACGGGTAGTACATTTTCATCAAAACCTGTGGCATCTATAGATTTAGAAACATTTATATATTTGTCTGCTAATTGAGTATATAAACTAAAGATGCTTCCCGTGCCAATTTGCTGATTGCTTATCCAATATGTTTTAAAGTTACTTTCTTTAAAAGCGCTTAAAATGGGTGGTTCTTTTAACTTTAGATCTGCATTGCTTGGCTTTGCGCGAGAAAGTATAAAAGGGATGCTCAAAGAAGTTACATTAGAATTGCTTAAAACATCATTATAACTTATTAGATTAGAAATAGTATCTAAATTTGGAGAAGTGTTTTTCGTATAGCCATAGATACCAAAATTGTGTTTTCTAGCAGTTTCGCCAATAACTAGCACATATATTTCTTTTTGCTTAATACTGTCTTTTTTCTTTGAATAAAATTTGAACTCATTAATATTTTTTAAGTAGGCATTTTTAGCTTTTAAACCCTCAGAAACACGGTTAATTTTTATAAATATTCCGGATGGAAAATTTTTTGAAAACTGAACTGTAAAAGAATATTGAAAACTACTAATAATTTCGCTTGTTATTTTACTTGTATTTGTTGCCAATTTAATATTCCGAATAGTTAATGCAAGAAATGTGAAGACAAAAACAGAAAAAATCAATTTTTTATATAGCTTAAAAATAAAAAATTCCTTTTGTATTTTAAAAACAATAATCAGCAAGTAGCATGCGATTATAAAAGAAAAAAAGAAACCTAATAAATTTGCTAAAATAAATTCTTTAGCTTCATCATAATTGGTTGAAAATAAGGAGGCAATTGCTGCTTCAGATGAAGGTGTTTTGAGAAGGATAATGTGGTTACTTTCAAAGACTATAAAAGGAAATAGTGCTAATATTAAGTAGCTATAGTATTTTGGTTTTAAAAAAGTTAACGGTAGGCTTACCATAGCAAAAGAAATTAAGACGAATACCATTTTTTTTACAGTAGTACCTAAGGCAGAATCTTCACCAATAATAGCAATTAATAGACTAGGGCACATGCCTATGAATAGGAGAGATATAACGAATATATATTGTCCTTTTTGTTTACGTATTCTGCCCATTTTTCATTAAATAAGATTTTAAAAACGGATCAATATCGCCATTCATAACATTATCTACATTTCCGGTTTCATAAGCAGTTCTTACATCTTTTACTAATTTATAAGGATGCATAACGTAATTTCTAATCTGACTGCCCCATTCATTTTTTAATTTACCAGACTCAATTTTATCTCTTGCTGCTTGTTGTTTTTGTAATTCAATTTCATATAATTGAGATTTCAACATTTTCATTGCAGTAGCTCTATTATCGTGCTGAGAACGAGAATTAGAACAAGAAATTTGAATTCCAGAAGGTTTATGTGTCAACTGAACTTTTGTCTCAACCTTATTTACATTTTGTCCGCCAGCACCACTAGAACGGGCAGTTACAATTTCTATATCTGCAGGGTTTATGTCTATTTCAATAGAATCGTCAGCTACAGGAAATACATATACAGAACCAAAAGTTGTATGGCGTTTACCATTAGAATCAAAAGGTGAAATACGTACCAACCTGTGTACCCCATTTTCTCCTTTTAACCAACCAAAAGCATAATCGCCTTCAATTTCTATGGTAATTGTTTTAATTCCTACCACATCGCCTGCTTGATAATTGAGTGTTTTTAATTTAAAACCTTGCTTTTCTGCCCACATGGTGTACATTCTAGACAACATCTCTACCCAATCACAGCTTTCTGTTCCGCCGGCACCCGCATTAATTTGTATGGTTGCAGATAAAGAGTCTCCTTCTTCAGAGAGCATATTTCTAAACTCTAAGTCTTCTAAAAAAGTATTGGTAAGTTCAAATTGCTCTATAACTTCGTTTTCTTCAACTTCACCCTCTTTATAAAAATCATATAATATGACCACATCCTCATTTAAAGTAATGGTTTTATGATAATCTTCTACCCATTTTTTCTTAAATCGTAAGTCCTTCATGAAAACTTCCGCCGCTTTCGGATCGTTCCAAAAATCTGGATCTACCGTCTTTTCTTCTTCGTTTGCTATTTCTACGAGTTTTTTATCAATCTCTAAATAAGATTTTAATTTCTCAATTCTAGAAGCGATATCTTTAAGTTGGTCTTGTGTAATCATAAGCCCAACAAAAATAAATGAAATTTTAAGATTTCTCGTTTTAAAAGTTGATAGATATTTTATAGATTTATAGAAAATTAACAAAACATGAAAAAAGCACTATTAATTCTTTTTTTTATTACTTTTTCTATTCGTGGGTTTTCACAGTTTTTTATTGAGAAAACAGGAAATAAATTACAAAAAGGAATCACTAAATATGAAGGCTATTTTACTTTTTATTACGATGATAATTCAGATAAAATATTTCTTCAAATAGATGATTTAAATACTGAATTTCTTTATATACGCTCGCTATCAGAAGGAATTGGTTCTAATGATATTGGTTTAGATAGAGGTCAGTTAGGAGGCGGAGCAGTTGTTTACTTTAAGAAAATTGGTAATAAAATTATGCTTATACAACCCAACCAAGATTATAGAGCTATTACAGAAAATAGAGATGAAAAAAAGTCTGTGAAACAAGCTTTTGCAAAATCCGTATTACACGGATTTAAAATTGAAAAAACGAATAAAAATACTTTTTTAGTAGATGCTACAAATTTTTTTATGCGAGATGCACATGGAGTTGCAAACATATTGGCTAGAAATAAACAAGGAAGTTATAGTTTGGATAAGAGTAAATCTGCATATAATATAGAGAGAATAAAAGCGTTTCCAAAGAATGTAGAGTTTGATGTAATACTTACTTTTAACGGAACTCCCAAGGGATATAATATTAGATCTGTAACTCCAGATGCAAGTTTGGTTACTATTAATCAACATCATTCTTTTGTAGAATTACCAGATAATAATTATCAGCCTAGAAGCTTTGATCCACGTTCAGGTGCGAATATGATGTCTTATTTAGATTATGCAACTCCGGTAAATCAGTCTATTACAAAAAGATTTATTAGAAGACATCGATTGGAAAAAGTAAATCCCAATGCAGAAATATCAGTGGCTAAAGAACCAATTATTTATTATTTAGATAGAGGTACACCAGAACCTGTTCGTTCTGCATTATTAGATGGCGGACGCTGGTGGAATGAAGCTTTTGAATCAGCTGGTTACAAAGATGCTTTTCAAATGAAAATGTTGCCCGAAGGTGCAGATCCTTTAGATGTGCGTTATAACATGGTGCAGTGGGTGCATCGTTCTACGAGAGGTTGGAGTTATGGTGCAAGTATTTCTGATCCAAGAACAGGTGAAATTATCAAAGGTCATGTTAGTCTAGGGAGTTTAAGAATTCGTCAAGATTTTTTAATTGCACAAGCATTGCAAGCGCCTTATGCTAAAAATAATTTAGATGATAATTTTGCCTTACAAATGGCAATTGCAAGAATTAGACAATTATCTGCTCATGAAATAGGTCATACTTTAGGTTTTGCACATAATTTTGCAGCAAGTACTAATAATAGGGCTTCTGTAATGGATTATCCGCACCCGAAGTTTATTTTAGAAGACGGGAAAATAGATTTTTCTAATGCCTATGATACTAAGATTGGTCTTTGGGACAAAGTAATAGTCGCCTATGCATATCAAGATTTTTCAAAAGATAAAAATGAAGAAGAAGAATTGAATGCCATTCTAGATAATGCTTTTGCAACCGGATTAAAATACTTGTCAGATTCAGACGCAAGGCCTCAAGGAAGCGCCAGCAGTTCCGCTCATTTATGGGATAACGGGGGCAATATTCATGATGAATTGTATAACATTCTTAAAATAAGAAAAACAGCAATAAATAATTTCTCTACAGACAATATAAAAACTAGTCAACCTTATTCTGTTTTAGAAGATGTTTTTGTGCCATTGTATTTCTTGCATCGTTTTCAAACAGAAGCAACCGTGAAATTAATTGGTGGTTTAGACTACAGTTATGCTGTTAAAGGAGGCGCACAAACAATTGTAAAAAGAGTTTCTGGCAGTACAGAAAGAATTGCGCTGCAAGCCGTTTTAAAGACCATAAAGGTTGATGAAATAGCAATTCCAGAAGAGAAATTAGAATTATTTCCACCAAGAGCAATGGGGTTTGGTAGAACTAGAGAATCTTTTAAAAGTGACTTAGGTGTTGAGTTTGATGCTTTTGGAGCAGTAGAAACAGCAAGTGAAATGACGTTGAATTTGCTATTAAATCCTGAAAGAGCTTCAAGACTAATTGCGCATAAAAGTTTAAACAAAAACCAACTAGGTTTGGTTGAGTTGATTGATGAATTAGTTGTTATAACCATCAATAAAACGCACAATAATTCTTATTTTCAAGAATTACAAAACGTTATAAATACAAAGGTTTTAGAGCAATTATTTTATTTAGGAGCTGCTAAAAATCAGTACCAACAAGTAAATGCAATTGTATTGTTTAAGTTAGATGAAATTAAATTGAGTATCCAAAATAAAAATGCGGTAGGAATTCAACATATATATGATAAGGCAATGGTTAAAATGATTGATAGTTTTATTAAAAAACCTACATCGTTTAAAAGAAGGAAAGCTCCTCAGATTCCAGATGGCTCGCCAATTGGAAGTTACAAGCATTAATATAATTTAAGAGTTATACAGAAATATCTAAAAATTTGAGATAACTCTTGAAATTAAATACAAAATAAATAGATGATTATAGACCTAATTTCAGATACAGTAACAAAACCAACAGCAAAAATGTTAGAGGCAATGATGCATGCAAAAGTTGGAGACGATGTTTTTAAAAGTGATCCAACCGTAAATGAATTGCAAGAAAAAGCGGCAAAAATGTTCGGAATGGAAGATGCATTATTTTTTCCTTCAGGAACAATGGCAAATCAAACTGCAATAAAATTGCACACCCAACCTGGAGACAAATTAATATGCGATAAGTATGCTCATGTGTACAATTACGAGGGTGGAGGAGCAGCATTTAACTCTGGAGTTACTTGCAAATTAATTGACGGACAAAGAGGTATGTTTTCTGCAGCACAATTAGAGGAAGTTGTTGTCGGTAGAGCAGATATTCACGTTCCATATTCAAGGTTGGTTTGTATAGAAAATACAACAAATAAAGGAGGTGGGGCCTGTTGGGATTTTTCTGAATTAGAAAAAATTCAAAAAATAGCTAAAGAAAATAGCTTAGCTTTCCATTTAGACGGTGCACGATTATTTAATGCTTTGGTCGCTAAAAACGAGTCTCCAGAACAATATGGACAATTATTTGATACTATTTCTATTTGCTTGTCTAAAGGTCTAGGAGCTCCAATTGGTTCTATTTTATTAGGCTCTAAAGACCATATAACAAAGGCTTTAAGAATTCGAAAACTTTTTGGTGGAGCTATGCGGCAGGTTGGTTTTTTAGCAGCTGCAGGTATTTATGCGCTAGATAATCATATAAATCGTTTGGAAGAAGATCATCAAAAAGCAAAAGAAATTGGTGCAGTTTTAGAATCTGTTTCTTATGTTACAAAGTTGGAAACTATAGAAACTAATATCGTTATTTTTTATGTGGATAAAAAAATAGGTGTAGCTAACTTTATTCAAAAAATGAAAGATAAAAATATTTTATTAACGCCCATGGGTGAAGGTAGAATTAGAATTGTTACGCACTTAGATTATACTAAAGAAATGCATAAAATTCTTTTAGGAGTGCTTAAAGAATTTTGAAAAATAAAAATTTATAATTTATAGAATTAGTGCCGCATAAAGAATAGTTTGATTAATTATTTGTATTTAACTTTGATAATTCTTTATAATTTGTATTTAATTTTTTTAGTAAAAATCCATACAGCAATTGATAAAAAAGCCACATAATTCCTAACGTTAAGCCCAGCAATGCTATAAGAATTACAGTTATGAGTATAATATTTGTACCACCAACAACATCAAATTCATTTTGAAGGGTTGTTATAGTTACAATTATAACTATTAAAGCAGTTATAGCTAAATTAAAAATAACATACCTTTTTACTGTTTTTCTTGTAACAAGTATTTTTTTCATTAAAACCCTTGTATTATCAATAACTGAAATTCTTTTGTAATTTAAATAAAATAGTATCAAAAAATAAGCAAGAACAACATAGTAGATAAAATTGAAATAAAATATAAATCTTTCTAAACCTAGAGTGTTTAATTTTTCGTTTGCTTTATCAATATCCATAAAAAAAGACAGTGCATTAAAAATTACAAATTCAAGAATACCAATTATAAATATCCATTTTACAATAGAGGCTGATCTTGAGTGCGCAAGTTTGTAAATCTCAATAGTAGAGCGTTTACTCACTTCTTCTGGTTGATTTTTCCAGGCTTTTTTATAATTGTCTAATAAATCCATAATTATGGGTTTAAGATGTTTTTTAATTTTTCTTTTGCTCTGTTCATTTTCACTCTTGCATTTACATTCGTAATTCCTAATGTTTCTGATATTTCTTTATAAGGTTTGTCTTCTAAGTATAAAAAAATAAGTGCTTTTTCTATGTCATTTAATCTATGAATTGCCGCGTAAAGTGCTTTTAACTGTATTTCCTCTGTGTCTTCATAAGGGGTAGATTCAATTTTATAAGCAATAGCGCTAAAATCTTGTGTTTTTACTTTTCTAGTAGATTTTCTATATAATGAAATTGCAGTATTTAGGGCAACTCTGTACATCCACGTGCTAAATTTAGAGTCGCCCCTGAATTTGAGGTAATTCTTCCAAACTTGTATGGTTATTTCTTGAAACAAATCATTATGAGCATCTTTGTTAGTAGTGTAAATTCTACAAATTTTATGAACTATATTTTGATTTGCTTCAAAGTCTAATAAAAATTTACGTTCTAAATCTTTTTGCAATTATTAACTTGTTTATTTATCTATTAGTACTGTAAATGTATCAAATGTTACAATTTTATGAATAAATATTTTTTTGAGTTTAAAATTTTATATATTTGATTTAATAAAAATATGAAAATTGGACAACATTCAGCAAGATTTTACAATCAAAGACCTTGAAAATATATCAGGAATTAAAGCACATACAATTCGTATCTGGGAAAAAAGATATAATTTATTAGAGCCTAAAAGAACAGACACCAATATTAGATATTATTCTCATGAAAATTTGCAAAAGATTTTAAATGTAGTTTTATTAAGTAAAAACGGTTACAAGATATCTAGAATTGCAAAAATGTCTAGAGAAGAAATGCTATTGCAATCTAGAGAAGTTGCTTTTGGCAGCAATACAAATGATGCTGCAATTAATGATTTTAAGTTGGCAATGTTTCAATTTGATAAAATACTGTTTGATAAAACATATAAAAACTTACTATTAAAAAAACAATTCCAAGAAATTGTAAAAGATATTTTTATTCCTTTTTTAAATCATATTGGATTGCTATGGCAAACAGATACTATCTTACCTGCTCATGAGCATTTTGTATCTAATTTAATAGCCCAAAAAATTCATTCGAATATAGAACTTATAGCAAATATTGTTAACGATTCAAGCAAAACCTATGTGTTATTTTTACCAGAAAATGAAATCCATGAATTAGGTTTGTTATATGTAAACTATGAGTTGCTTTTAAAAGGAAATAGAACTATTTATCTTGGTCAGAATTTGCCATTGGATAATTTAAAATGTTTTTTTGATTATCAAGAAGATTTGTGTTTTATAACTTCACTAACCGTGAAACCTTATAACTCTAAAATAGAAGATTATTTTAATCAGGTTGAAAGTCTTCTTGAAAACTCTAAGCATGAGTTCATTGCAGTTGGTAGAAGAACGTCTTTATTAAAAGCGAAAGATTACAAATCCAATATTTCTTTCTTTAATAGTATTGCAGATATATTAAAAGTTATATAATTTATTTTATCTATAAATTTGTTTAGTTTTTTGGTACCTTTGTTAAACAAATATATTTAATGAAAAAAGACATTCATATTATTGGTTCTGGTTTCTCTGCGCTTTCGGCCTCATGTTATTTAGCAAAAGAAGGATACAACGTTACTGTTTTAGAAAAAAATGATACTTTAGGGGGAAGAGCGAGACAATATAAAAAAGATGGTTTTACATTTGACTTAGGGCCTTCTTGGTATTGGATGCCTGATGTATTTGAACGTTTTTTTGCAGATTTTGGTAAAAAACCTTCAGATTATTACGTTCTAGATAAATTAAGTCCAGGATACGAAGTTTATTTCGGTGAAAATTCTTCACTAAAAATTTCTGAAAATCTAGAGGATATTTACAAGATGTTTGAGTCAGAAGAGAAAGGAAGTGCAAAGCACCTAAAATCTTTCTTAGATTCTGCAAAGGCAAATTATGAAATAGCCGTTTTAGATATCGTCTATAAACCGGGTATTTCTCCACTAGAATTAGTTACAACCAAAACTGTGGCTAGAGTTACTCAGTTTTTTTCTAACATTAGAAAAGAAGTAAGAAAAAATATAAAAAGCAGTAAACTAATTAAAATTTTAGAATTTCCGGTATTGTTTTTAGGAGCAAAACCTAGTAATACTCCCGCTTTTTATAATTTTATGAATTATGCAGATTTTGGTTTAGGTACTTGGCACCCAAGAGGTGGAATGTATAAGGTAATTGAAGGTATGGTTTCTTTAGCAACCTCTCTAGGTGTAAATTTTGAATTAAATGCTAATGTAGAAAAAATTTTAATAGACAAAAAACGAAATGTTTCTGGTTTGTTGGTAAATGGCAAAACCATTGAAACTACTTTAGTTTTAAGTGGTGCAGATTATCATCATACAGAAACTTTATTAGATGAAGATTTAAGACAGTATTCAGAAAAATATTGGGATAAGAAGACATTTGCACCTTCTTCCTTGTTATTTTATGTTGGTTTTGATAAGAAAATAGAAAACGCAAGTCATCATACTCTATTTTTTGATACAGATTTTGATTTACATGCAGAAGAAATTTATGACAATCCTAAATGGCCAACAAATCCATTGTTTTATGCTAACTTTACTTCTATGACAGATAATACTTCTGCACCCGAAGGCAAAGAAGCAGGGTTTTTCTTAATTCCACTAGCACCAGGAATAGAAGATACAGAGGAACTAAGAGAGGCATATTTTCATAAGATATTAGATAGATTTGAAAAATTAACAAATCAAGAAGTTAAAAGTAGTATTATTTTTAAAAGATCTTTTTGTGTGAAAGACTTTAAAAAAGAATACAACTCGTATAAAGGAAATGCTTATGGAATGGCCAACACATTGCTGCAAACTGCTTTTTTAAGACCGAGTATTAAAAGTAGCAAAGTGAATAATTTATATTTTACAGGACAATTAACTGTTCCTGGACCAGGAGTGCCACCAGCTTTAATTTCAGGAAAAATAGCATCAGAATTAATTAAAAAAAATAAATTTTAGAGGAATATGAAAGAATTATTTGACACTGTTTCTAATGATTGCAGCAAGCTAGTCACTGAAAAGTATAGTACTTCTTTTTCAATGGCTGTGCATACATTGTCTCCAAAAATAAGAACAGATATTTATAATATTTATGGTTTTGTGCGTTTTGCAGACGAAATTGTAGATACTTTTCATGACTATGACAAGGAACTATTAATGACGCATTTTGAGCGTGATTATTACATGGCAAAAGAGCAGGGTATTAGTTTAAATCCTATTCTAAATTCATTCCAACAAACTGTAAATAGATACAAGATACCAGATGAAATGGTGCAATCATTCTTAAAAAGTATGAAAGCAGATTTATTTAAAACTGAATATTCTACGAAAGAAGAATATGATGAGTATATCTATGGTTCTGCAGATGTGGTTGGTTTGATGTGTCTAAAAGTATTTGTAAATGGTAATGATGTTATGTTTGATGCATTAAAAGATGCAGCAATGCGTTTAGGTTCTGCGTTTCAAAAAGTAAATTTTTTAAGAGATTTAAAGGATGATTATGAGGTTTTAAATAGATCTTACTTTCCAAATATAGATTTAGGAAAATTAGATACTGCCTCTAAACAATTAATTATTGATGAAATTGAAGCTGATTTTGATTTTGCATTTAAAAATGGAATTTTAAAATTACCAATAGAAGCAAAGTTCGGAGTTTATATGGCATACAGATATTACAGAAGGCTATTAAAGAAATTAAACAAAGTACCTTCAGAAGAAATTATGGATACGAGAATTCGAATCTCTGACCCAATGAAATTAAATTTATTAGCTAGAAGTTACGTAAAGTATAAATTAAAAATGATTTAAAAATGATGTTTGCTCTAATTACGTTGGGAGTTTTTATTATTATGGAAGGTGTAAGCTGGTTTACGCATAAATATGTTATGCACGGTTTTGGGTGGTTTTTACATGAAGATCATCATCAACCAAAATATGATGGATTTGAAAAAAACGATTTGTTTTTTGCAATATTTGCGATACCCAGTATGGCGTTATTTTATTTTGGAAGCAATACAGAATATACCTTTTTACTTTTTATAGGTCTAGGTATTATGTGTTATGGAATTGCCTATTTTACAATTCATGATGTTTTAATTCATCAAAGATTCAAATGGTTTAAAAACACTAATAATGCATACTTAAAGGGATTAAGAAAGGCACATAAAATTCACCATAAGAATATGGGGAAAAAAGATAGCCAATGTTTTGGGATGTTATTTGTTCCTTTTAAATATTTTAAAAAGCCAAAATTAAATTAGTCTTATCAAAGTTTTATTATAGAATAAAAAAGCAGCTATCATAAAATAGCTGCTTTTTTGTTGCAAATTATTTTTTTGGGTATTTCGCTTTAATTTTATCTAAACTTAAATTATGGATACTTCCAACATGAGAATGTTGTTTTCCTAAATCGGGTTTGTATTCTCCAGCTTCTACCTGCTCTCCAATTTTTTTATAAGCTTCTCTAAAGGGCATCCCCTCAATAACTAAGTTATTAATACTGTCTACCGTAAATAAGTATTGATATTTTTCATCATTTAAATCAATATCTTTTACGATTACCTGTTGAATTGAATAATTTAAAATGTCTAAAATTTCTTTTACGTCTTCGAAAGCATTTATGATGTTTTCTTTTAATAATTGATAATCCCTGTGATAACCCGTTGGTAAATTATTTGTAATTAGCACCATTTCTGTATGTAAAGCCTGAATTTTGTTACATTTCCCACGAATCAATTCAAAAACATCAGGATTTTTCTTGTGGGGCATAATGCTACTCCCAGTTGTTAATTCATCAGGAAAAGAAATAAAATTAAAATTCTGACTCATATACAAACAGACATCCATTGCAAAACGAGACATTGTATTACACAATCCTCCCAAAGCAGAAGCAATAGAACGCTCACTTTTTCCTCTACTTAATTGTGCGGCCACAACATTATATTTCATTGAAGCAAAATCTAATTCTTTGGTTGTTAATTCTCTGTCAATAGGAAAAGAACTTCCATATCCCGCAGCAGATCCTAAAGGGTTTTGATCTACAACCTTAGAAACAGCATTTAACAGGTATACATCGTCTATTAATAATTCTGCATATGCTGAAAACCAAAGTCCGAAAGAGGAGGGCATAGCCACTTGTAAATGCGTGTAACCCGGTAATAAGCTATCTTTATGCGTATCCGCAAGATTTATTAATGTATCAAATAATGTTTTTACCTTATCATTTATATTGGCTAGGTTTTCTTTATAATACAAATGAAGTGCTACTAAAACTTGATCATTTCTAGAGCGAGCGGTGTGAATTTTCTTACCAACTTTGCCCAGTTTATTGGTTAATTCCCATTCAATTTTAGAATGCACATCTTCAAAAGAGGGTTCAATAATAAAAGTTCCTTTTTCGATATCATTGGCTAATTCTTGCAGACCTCTTTTTAGATCTTTCAATTCATCTGCACTAATAATACTAATAGATTCTAGCATTATAGCATGCGCCAAAGAAGCTTGCACGTCATATTTTGCAATATGTATATCAATTTCTCTATCATTACCAACCGTAAATTTTTCTATTTGTTTGTCTATTGAAAATCCTTTATCCCAAAGTTTCATATTTTTTATGTTTTTGTCCTGTACAGGACAGGATCTATTTAATTTATGTGTGGTTAAACAATTACTTTATTGAGTAATTCAATATAAATTTGTATTCCTTCTTCAATTTCAGCGACATAAATAAATTCATCTGCAGAATGTGAACGAGTACTATCTCCTGGACCTAATTTTAAAGATTGACAACTTAAAGATGCTTGATCCGATAGGGTAGGAGAGCCATATGTTTCTCTTCCTATCGCAATTCCTGCTTTTACTAATTCATGATTCAAAGAGATAGCAGACGAATTTAAACGCAAACTTCTTGGAGTAATTTTTGTACAAGGTGATTTGTCTTTTAATATATCGGCAATTTCTTGGTTAGAATATGCATCATTTACACGAACATCAATTACCAAATCTACATGAGCAGGAACTACATTATGCTGTTTTCCAGCGGTAATTTGAGTTACAGTCATTTTTACATCACCTAATGCTTCAGAAGTTTTTTCGAATTTAAAATCTTTAAACCATTGTAAAACTTCAATGGTATTATAGATTGCATTGTTATTATTTGGATGTGCTGCGTGACTTGGGGTTCCTGAGATAACTGCATCAAAAACAACCAATCCTTTTTCTGCAACAGCCAAGTTCATTAAGGTCGGTTCGCCAACAATCGCTACGTCTATCTGCGGAATAATAGTCAACATGCTATTCAATCCATTTGCACCACTATTTTCTTCTTCAGCAGAAGCAACCATTACCAAATTATATTTTAAGTTTTCTTGTGCATAAAAATGTTTGAATGTGGCCATTAAAGAAACCAAACATCCACCGGCATCATTACTTCCTAAACCGTATAACTTACCTTCTTTAACAAATGCTTTAAAAGGATCATTTGTATAGGCAGAATTTGGTTTAACTGTATCGTGATGTGAGTTTAATAATAAAGTAGGCTTACTTTCATCGAAATATTTATTTGTTGCCCAGATATTGTTTTTTGTTCTTTTAAAAGGGATTTTAGCTTCAATAAACCATCCTTCAATAAGTTTAGCTGTGTTTTCTTCTTCTTTAGAGAATGATTGCGTTTCAATCAAATTCTTTAAAAGTGAAATTGCGTTTACTGTTAATTTTTCGATATTCATTTTTAGATTGTAATACTTGTAAAATTATCGTTTTCTTTTGTAAACATATTAGTATTCCCCATGTTTACTTTAGTAACTCCGTTTTTTAACGCGTCAAAGCAATTTTCTAACTTTGGTAACATCCCGTCTGCGATAACTCCATCTTTTAATAATTTTTTATATGTGTTAATATTGAGGCATTTTATAACTGAGTTTTGATCACTAATATCTCTCAAAACACCATTCAATTCAAAACAATAATAAATAGTGGTATCGTATTTTTTGCTCATTCCAATGGCAACCTGACTTGCAATTGTATCTGCATTTGTATTTAATAATTGTCCATTTCCATCATGTGTAATTGCGCAAAAAACAGGTGTAAAATTAGCTTTAATTAGTTTATCAATAGAATTAGAAGCAACTTCTTTTACATCGCCAACAAAACCGTAATCTATATTTGTTACTTTTCTTTTGTTAGATTTTATACTATTAATATCTGCACCGGATAATCCAATTGCATCAATTTGTAAAGCTTGTAATTTAGCTACCATATTTTTGTTAACCAAACCACCATAAACCATTGTAATTACCTCTAAAGTCTCTTTATCTGTAATACGTCTGCCATTTACCATTTTAGATTTAATTCCTAATTTAGAGGCCATTGCTGTTGCGCTTTTTCCACCTCCATGTACTAGAATTTTCTTTCCCTCAAGAGTTGAAAATAATTTTAGAAAAGCATTTAAAGAAGTATCATCTTCAATAATATTTCCTCCAATTTTTATGATTGATAGTTTTTCTTTAGACATTTTCTAATATTTTTTTCAGTACTAATTGGGCTGCATAGGTTCTATTATTTGCTTGTTCAATTAACAAAGAACTATCGCTGTCTAAAACCGCATCTTCAACAACCACATTTCTTCTTACGGGCAAACAATGCATAAATTTTGCTTTTCCTAATTTCTCTTTGGTAATTATCCAATCATTGGCTGTATTTAATACTTTTCCATACGCTTCATAAGAGCTCCAGTTTTTAGTATACACAAAATCAGCATCTTTAAAAGCTGCTTCTTGGTTATGATAAATAGGTGTGTCTTTGGTAATACCTGGATTTAGATTGTATCCTTCAGGATTTGAAATTACAAATTCTACATCCATTTTTTGCATTGCCTGTGCAAAACTATTAGCAACTGCATGCGGTAAAGCTTTTACATGTGGCGCCCAACTTAGAACTACTTTAGGTTTCTTTTTTATTGCATTTTCTGAAATGGTAATTGCATCTGTCAAACCTTGTAAAGGATGCCCAGTCGCACTTTCCATACTTACAATTGGAACAGAAGCAAATTTTATAAATGATTTTAAAACGTGTTCAGATTCGTCCTTTTCTTTGTCGGTTAGTGTTGGGAAAGCTCTTACAGCAATAATATCGCAGTATTGTGAAACTACAGCGGCTGCTTCTTTTATATGTTCTGCAGTAGTGCCATTCATAATGGTTC
>Ga0209197_1000699_pt1 | contig 22862 bp, 24 predicted proteins | sample COGITO_mtgs_1105_4_FD_184802 | JGI IMG/M metagenome (GOLD analysis project Ga0209197, IMG submission 184802) | Pelagic marine microbial communities from North Sea - COGITO_mtgs_110512 (SPAdes) (version 2) | ecosystem: Environmental > Aquatic > Marine > Epipelagic ... | reverse complement strand
ATCGCACTCATGCGTTGCATGGCATTTAGAACAAAACGTTCTGCTTTAAGGATAGATTGGGAGTTGCCTGAAACTTGAAAAACTACATCTCCAGGGTTAACATGAGATCCGTCATCAATAAAGTTTTCCAACTGTAAGTCTTCATCAAAATATGTAAATGCTTTTTTAGCAAAAGCTACACCAGCTATAATACCACTATCTTTTACCAATAAATTAGCTTTTCCGTGAGCATTTGAAGGAATACAGGATAATGAGGTATGATCTCCTTCACCTACATCTTCTCTAAACCCATTTTTTATAATGAGGGCTAATTCTTTTTCAAATTGTTTAGTAGAAATCATACTTTTATATTACACAAGCTAAAATACGATTAAATGAGAAAATTGATGACAATAATTGTAATTTTGAAAAATGAAAATAAAATTACTTGTTATTGGTAAAACAGATGACAAAGATTTAGGGCAACTCATTGAAAAATACCAACAAAGGCTAAATCACTACATAAACTTTGAAATAGAAATCATACCTGACATCAAAAATGTAAAGAATTTAAGCCAACTACAACAAAAAGAAAAAGAAGGTGAATTGATTCTTTCTAAACTTAAAAACACTGATCAATTGGTGTTGTTAGACGAAAAAGGTAAGGAATATCGATCTTTAGATTTTGCAAATTTTCTTCAAAAGAAAATGAATTCAGGCATCAAACAATTAGTTTTAGTAATTGGAGGTCCTTATGGGTTTTCTGAATCTGTCTATAAGAAAACCATGGGAAAGGTATCTTTATCTAAAATGACCTTCTCTCATCAAATGATTCGCTTGTTTATTGTTGAACAATTGTATAGAGGATTTACCATTCTTAAAAACGAGCCCTATCATCATGAATAAATAATCTTATTTAAATATTTTAAAATCTAAATCTTAAATTAATTAGTTTAGTAAAATGAAACTAGTCTTTGCCACAAATAACTTGCATAAGTTAAAAGAAGTACAGGAAATGCTCTCTAATGCTATAGAAGTGCTGTCTTTAAAAGATATTGGTTGTTTTGAAGATATAGAAGAAACTGAAAGTACTCTGGAGGGCAATGCCAAATTAAAAGCTGATTATATTACTGAAAAGTATGGATTTGATTGTTTTGCTGATGATACTGGACTAGAAGTAGAAGCTTTAGATGGAAACCCAGGAGTGTATTCTGCTAGATACGCTGGAGAACATGGAAATGCAGAAAAAAATATGGAAAAACTTCTTAATGAACTTCAAAATAAATCAAGTAGAAAAGCGAAATTCAGAACTATTATTGCTTTAAATCTTAAAAATAAACAATACCTTTTTGAAGGAATCTGTGATGGTGAAATTTTAAATGAGAAATCAGGAGTAAAAGGTTTTGGTTATGATCCCATCTTCAAACCAAAAAATGCTTCATCCTCATTTGCTGAGATGAACTCAGAAGAAAAAAATATAATTTCTCACAGAGGTATTGCCATTCAAGAATTGGTTCAATTTTTAAATTCATTATAATTGATGATTCAAAAACCATACACAAAACAATTTATTACACTTTCTTTTGTGTTGGTTATGTTGTTACTACTAAGCATTAGTTTAGGTTCTGTAGCTATTCCTATTGATGAAATCATAGCTATTTTGTTAGGAAATAGCAGTTCCAAATCTAGTTGGTATACAATTATTCTTCATTTTAGACTTCCAAAAGCAATTACTGCCATGCTAGTTGGTTCTGGCTTGTCTATAGCTGGTTTGTTAATGCAAACTCTTTTTAAAAACCCATTAGCTGGTCCATTTGTATTAGGTATTTCCTCAGGAGCTAGCCTTGGGGTGGCTATTTTAATTTTAGGTGCTGGTATCTTTGGTGGAGTTCTAACCGTTATATCATTTTCTAGTTGGGGCTTAGCAATTGCTTCAAGTTTGGGAGCAGCTATTGTTTTACTGGCTGTATTAATAACCGCTCATAAGGTAAGAAATACGATGAGTATTTTAATTATTGGTTTGATGTTTGGTACAGTTACCTCTGCAATTATTAGTGTTTTTACTTTTTTTAGTGATGCAGAAAAAATTCAACAATTTATATTTTGGGGGTTTGGAAGTTTGGGGAATCTGTCTTGGAATGAAATACTTGTTTTTTTTATAATATACCTGATATCGATTCTGACCTTGTTGAATGTGATAAAACCTTTAAATACTTTTCTGCTTGGTGAAAACTATGCCAAAAGCCTAGGAATTAATATTAAAAAAAATAGAAATATCATTTTAATCATTACTAGCTTATTAACTGGAGTTACAACAGCTTTTGCAGGTCCTATAGCCTTTATTGGATTGGCAGTTCCTCATATTACAAAATTAGTTTTTAAAACATCTGACCATAAAATATTACTTCCCGCTGTTGCCATTTTAGGAGCTATTATTTTGTTGATTTGTGATGTCGTTGCTCAATTACCAACAAGTGAATTTACTTTACCTATAAATGCTGTAACCTCACTAATTGGAGCTCCAATAGTGATTTGGTTATTGGTAAGAAAAAAGAAAATATACATATGAGTTCTTCAGTTACAAATAGTATCGAAACAAAAATGTTGCATATTGGGTATCAGCAAAAAAAATCTGTATCAACAATTCAAAAAAATATTAGTATTCAATTACATAAGGGTGATTTTGTAGGTATTTTAGGTAAAAATGGAATTGGTAAATCTACGCTATTAAGAACACTTTCGGGAGTACAAGATGCTATTTCAGGAGAGGTGTTCATTGAGGGGGAAAACATCCAATCTTACAGCCTTAAAGAGCTGTCAAGTCTAATTAGTCTTGTGCTTACAGAGCGTCTACCTGAGAGTCAATTAAGTGTTTATGAACTAGTTGCTCTTGGAAGACAACCTTACACAAATTGGATTGGAAAATTAGAAAAAAAGGATACAGAAAAAATCAACTGGGCTTTAGAACAAACAGAAACGATGTCCTTAGCCAACAGACATTTTAATGAATTAAGTGACGGACAATTACAACGCGTTTTAATCGCTAGAGCATTAGCTCAAGATACTCAAATTATCCTATTAGATGAACCCACGGCTCATCTAGACATGCATCATACCATCAAAATCTTCAAACTATTAAAAAAACTTTCAAAAGAAACTAATAAAACAATTATTATAACTACTCACGAAGTAAATTTAGCAATCAATTCTGCTGATCAGTTTATACTACTGACAGATAAAGAAGTAATAGCTGGCAATAAAAAAACACTCATTGAAAGCAATTCTTTTGATCATCTATTTTCATCTGAAATTATTAACTTTAATACTAATTTAGAACAGTTTATCGTGACAAAAGAATCATGATTTTTCAGATAGTTGATGCATCAACTAATGTAAAATTTTGAAAAGTAATTCTTTTAAAATGTCTTGATGAGATTGGTTAGCCCCCACCCCTTTACTTTTTATATCAGCGTCCCTTAACATTGAAATAACTTGAGAAACCTTACGCATAGGATAATTCCTAGCAGCAGTTACATAATCAGTTACAAAAAAAGGTCTTATGCCTAAAGATTTGGCTACCTGATCTCTAGATTTGTTTTGTAATCCATGGTAAATTAGGAGTTGAGTGAAAAAACTATTCAATAAAGATATAGTCATTACTAGCGGGTTACTCTTAGGGTTTTGAGCAAAATACTGTATAATTTGATTGGCTTTTAAAATATTTTTCTCTCCTACGGCTTTACGTAATTCAAAATTATTAAAGTCTTTAGAGATTCCAATATTAGCCTCTATATGATCAGGACTAATGATGGTATTTATGGGGAGGATAGTAATAAGTTTATCTAATTCATTATTAATTTTACTTAAATCTGTTCCTAAAAAATCTACCAACATTTGAGCTGCTTTAGGTTCTACTTGATATTTTTTACCTCCTAGCACTCTTCGTATCCAATCAGCAACTTGATTTTCATACAAGCGTTTACTTTCGAAAACCAAACCTATTTTTTGTATGGCTTTAAACAACGCTTTTCGTCTGTCTAATTTCTTGTACTTATAGTTAAACACCAACACAGTAGAGGGTTGAGGGTTACTAGCATAGGAAGCTAATTTTTCTATGGTTCTACTTAAATCTTGTGCTTCTTTTACAATAATAACCTGCTTTTCTGCCATCATAGGAAAACGTTTGGCAGCTCCTATAATATCTTCAATAGAAACATCTCTACCATACATAACCGTTTGATTAAAACCTTTTTCTTCCTCAACTAGAATAGTATCTTCTATAAAATCTGATATTTTATCAATATAGTAGGGTTCCTCACCCATTAAAAAATAAATAGGCTTTACTACTCCATTTTTAATATCAGAAACTATTTGATTTATTTCATTCATACCATAACTAGTTGTGTAAGATGGAAAAACATTAATCTAGTTTTTATTACTTTTAACCCATGCAAGAACTAAATTTTCCATCCTATGCATTTAAACTCAAAACTAACGAAAATAAGACACTTATTTTTGATATCGTTAGAAAAAAATATGTGATTTTAACACCTGAGGAATGGGTGAGACAGCATGTAATTCATTTTTTACTTAAAGAAAAAAACTACCCTATTTCTTTAATTGCTGTAGAAAAACAACTCAAAATTAATGCGAGAGTAAAAAGAACTGATATTGTAGTATATAATAAAGTGGGTACTCCTGAAGTATTAATAGAATGCAAAGCTCCGAGTGTAAAAATAACACAAACTAGTTTCGACCAAATTGCTCGGTATAACCTCACTGCAAATTCAAATTATTTAATGGTAACGAATGGATTAGCTCATTATTTTTGTCAAATAGACACCACTAAAGAAACTTATATTTTTCTAAAGGATATTCCAAGCTACTAATTTTAGCATCTATTTAGTAACAAGAACGATTTAGATGTACTAGATTTGTAAACTTGAAAACAGCTATAGTCATATTAAACTGGAACGGTAAAAAATTGTTAGAACAATTTTTACCATCTATCGTTAATTTTAGTTCAGAATTAGCAGACATTTATGTTGCTGACAATGCAAGCACAGACAATTCTATTGCTTATGTAAAAGAATTTTTTCCTCTAGTGCATATTGTTGAAAACACTACTAATGGTGGTTATGCTAAAGGATACAATGATGCTTTAAAAAGTATTGATGCAGATTTCTATTGTTTAATAAACTCTGACATTGAAGTAACTCAAAATTGGATATCTCCGATTTTAGAAATTTTTAAGAAAGAAAAAAATACCGCTATAATTCAACCAAAAATACTCGATTATAAACAGAAAGACACTTTTGAGTATGCTGGTGCTGGAGGTGGTTTTATAGATTTATATGGCTATCCCTATTGTAGAGGGCGTGTATTTAATGATTTGGAAAAAGATACTAATCAATATAATGATATAATAGAAATCTTTTGGGCTTCAGGAGCTTGTTTTTTTATTAGATCTGAAGTATACCACCTTTTAAATGGATTTGATGAAGACTATTTTGCTCATCAAGAAGAAGTAGATTTATGTTGGAGAGCTCAAAATGAAGGGTATGATGTTAAATATGTCGGAAACTCCTCTGTATATCATATAGGGGGAGCAACACTTCAAGAAACTAATCCTCAAAAAACATTCTTAAACTTTAGAAATAGCTTACTTAATGTCATAAAAAATGTACCTAAGCAATGGTTTTTATTTGTTGTTTTTTCGCGCTTAGTGTTGGATGGTGTAGCAGGGATCAAATTTTTAGTAGAGCTCAGAGCTATTCACACCTGGGCTATTATTAGAGCTCATTTAAGTGTGTATAGAAACTTCTATAAATTTTTACAGAAAAGAAAAAAGTTACAAAAAAAATACAACTACAATCTACACACGAGCGTTGTTTGGCAATATTTTATATTGAGAAGGAGGCAATTTAAAAATTTAAGGTAAAATTATAAAATGTCTGTAGCTCCTTTACCCTCTCTAATTATTTTGGGTATAGAATCTGTAAGATCTATAATTGTAGATGCTAGGTTGTCACCAAAACCGCCATCTATAACCCCATCTACAAGATGTTTCCATTTTTCAAAAATTAATTCTGGATCTGTAGTATATTCAATAACATCGTCTTCATCATGAATGGAAGTAGATATAATTGGATTACCTAAGCTCTCTACAATAGCTCTAACTATATTATTATTTGGAATACGAATACCTACCGTTTTTTTCTTTTTAAATACTTTAGGTAATGATTTACTCCCAGGAAGTATAAAGGTGTAAGGGCCAGGTAGAGCTCTTTTAAGAAGTTTATAAGTTGGTGTGTCGATTTGCTTTACATAATCAGAAAGATGACTTAAATCATTACAAATGAATGAGAAATTAGATTTATCTACCTTAATTCCTTTTATTCTTGCAATTTTTTCTACAGCCTTTGCATTAGTAATATCACAGCCCAAACCATAAACAGTATCAGTTGGATAAATAATAAGACCTCCTTTTTTTAAAACTTCTACTACCTTGTTAATTACTGTAGTATTGGGGTTTTCATCATAAACTTTAACAAAAAATGCCATAAATAATTAAAAATACAAACTATTAAATCAAAGATTTAAAAGCATACAAAAAATAATAGTTAGTTTTTATCTACCAATCTAAACCCTTCTCCATGGATATTTAAAATTTCTACACTATCATCATTTTTTAAATATTTTCTGAGTTTTGCAATGTATACATCCATACTTCTGGATGTAAAATAATTGTCATCTCTCCAAATTTTTGTTAGTGCAAGTTCTCGTGGCATCAAATCATTTTTGTGTAATGCTAGCATGCGTAAAAGCTTACTTTCTTTTGGTGATAATTTTTGTGGTTCATCTTCTCCTACTGATAAATGTCGTAACTTAGAATTGAAGAAAAAACCACCTATATTAAATTCAAATTGCTCGTTTTCAGGTGAAGTATCCGATTCTTTTCTTTGTAAAATCGCTTTAATTTTAAAAAGTAAAACCTCTGAATCAAATGGTTTATTTAAATAATCATCAGCACCAACTTGATAACCTTTTAAAACATCTTCTTTGAGGGTTTTTGCTGTTAAAAATATGATTGGGATTTCTTTATTTTTCGATCTAATATCCTGTGCAAGAGAAAAACCATCTTTTCTTGGCATCATTACATCTAGAATACAAAGATCATAATCATTGTTTTTAAACATAATTAACCCTTCAATACCGTCTTTAGCATGAGTAACGTTATAATCGTTTAATGCTAAGTAATCTTTTAATACTGTTCCGAAATTTGGATCATCTTCTACTAATAAAATCTTTTTACTTCCCATGTTTTTTTTTTAAATTAATGGTAACTTAATTGTGAATGTACTTCCTTTTCCTTTTTCACTATCAACAAAAACCGTTCCGTGATGAATGTCAATAATTTCTTTAACGTAGGCTAAACCTAAACCATGACCTTTAACATCATGAATATTTCCTTTTTGTTCTCTGTAAAATTTATCAAAAATATTTTTTTGAACATTTTTACTCATTCCTATACCTTTATCTTCAATTTTAACCAATAAGTTTTTATTTGTACTTTCAGTAAATACATCAATTTTTGGTTTGCCTTCTGAATATTTTAATGCATTTTCTAAGATGTTTACTAAGACATTAGTCATGTGAAAATGATTGGCCAAAATTTCTGATTGAATTGCTTCCAGATGGGTATTTATTGAACCTTTTTTATCCAACGTAAGAAGATTTACGTGAGAAATAGCGTCATCAATTACATCATGTAAATCTAAAGCTTCAGTACTAATTTCGATTTGATTTTTCTCTAATCTAGAGATTCGTAAAACATTTTCTACTTGACCATGCATTCTTTTATTCTCATCTCGAATCATTTTTATATAACGAAGAACTTTATCTTGATCATTTATAATTTTTGGATTTTTAATAGAATCTAAAGCGAGATTTATTGTGGCAATAGGCGTTTTAAATTCATGAGTCATGTTGTTGATAAAATCCGTCTTAATTTCTGATATTTTCTTTTGTTTCACCAATTGATAAAGAGAACTAGAGAAAGCAATTACAATAATAAAAATGAAGAATAGCGACAATAATAAAATGTATGAAATATCTGATAAGATATGCTTGTTTTTGTCAGGAAAATCAATATAAAGGGTATAATTACTAATACCTTCATTGTTTATGAATAAAGGATAACTTTGACTTTTTTCAGGATTAATCGTATAGTATCCAGATTTAAGTTTTGTAGCTAAATCATTATTATAAACTCCATATTTATAGTTAATATTAATGTTATTTTTCTTTAACTCTTCATTTAAGATAACATTTAGTTCTCTATTATTTATTCTTTCTTCAATAGGAAAAGCTTTCTTATAAAATTCTTTAAAAACATCAGAAAGTAATTTTCTGTCTAAATTTTCACTATCTATAGTTGATATTTTTTTTTCATTGAAAACAGTCTTAAACTCATTATCGCCTGAAATAAAGGTTCCTTTAAAAAAATCTCTTTTTTTGGTAAGTCTTTTAACTACAATTGAATCATTATTATAAAACCCATTTTTTTCCAGTATATCCAATACTGGTATTTTAAAATCTTCCTCAATAATTGTAGTTCCAAAAGAAAAACGACTTTTACTTGTAGTATCAATCTGTTGAATTAAAAAGTTTTTAATCTGTGCCTTATTTAGAAACCTTTTTGTTTTAATGAAATTTTCTATCTTGTTGTAAAAAATAGCCTCCTCTTTCAGTTCTAAACGTTCAGAAGCTCTAGCTAAAGCTTTTTTTACATCGCCTCGAAATTGAATATTTTTACTTTCTATAGTATTATTTATCCAATACAATTGAACAGCAACAATTCCAATTAAAGAAATGCTCATCAAAACAACAATCAAGACAAAAATTTTCTTTACCATTGGTTAAAAATAAGGTTATAAAAGATGTTAATGTTTTTATTTAACTTAGATTAACAGAAGAACTTAAGTATTTAAGTAAATTTTAACATAAAATGGGAAATTTATTAAAAATAAAGTTGATTTTTTGTTAAAATATTATAAATATATTTAATTTTTAACATTGTTTCTTCTTTTTCAATATTTTCAATGGAATAATTTGACAATAAGTTTCTTTTCCCATCTGACCATTGATTTTTTATAATAGCTTGAACCTGATTTTTCGCTACATTATCTCTAAGCATAACCCTTTTTATTCTTAATTCTTTTGGAGCAGTTATTGAAATAATAATATCACATAGCAAATCGCTGTTTGTTTCAAATAGAATTGCATTTTCATATAAAATCAATGCATTTACTTTTTGACTTTTTATGAAATTTTTAAAATGAATTTTAACCTCAGGGTGAATAATACCATTTAACTTTCCTAATAATACAGAATCTTTAAAAACCAATTCAGAGATAAATTTTCGATTTAATTTGCCATCAAGATAACTTTCTTTTCCAAATATCTTAATAATTTTATTTTTAATTGAAGACGAGGTATTTACTAATTTTTTTGCCTCTTCATCGGCATGATAATAAACTGTATTTTCAAAGGAATAAAGTTCTTTAGCTACTAAGGATTTTCCACTTCCTATACCCCCTGTTATTCCGATTATCATATTATTTATTAATTATAAAATCGATTTGTAATGGGGCTATTCTGATATTCCTTACTAATGAGGAACTTTCAACTAATTTCGGAATCAAATAAGGTAAATTATTAGCTTTTGACATATTATAATCACATTCAATCAAGAAGGCTGAACTCGTTACCTTGTTAAAATTAGATAGTGCAACTTTGTAGGTGATTTTTACTAGTTTAGGAAAAGTATTAATTGAATTGTTTTGTGGTGGATTTATTAAGGTAACAGGAACCTCAATTTCACCCTCTGTAAACTCCTCTACAATTGCAGAAATTTCAATTTTATCTTGCTGTGTTCTTATGTTAGATTCTTTAGAAAATTTCTCAATACTTATAATTTCTTTAATCGAAGAATTTAGCTGTGTTTTTTGAAAAAGAGTTGTTGAAACAAAAGAGAGGGTATCCAGTATAGATTCTGGGCCTTTTATTAATATAGAATCTGGGCTAATATTAATAGCTTCTTTCAATTCATAGCCGTCAGCAAAAGTTAAATTGGATTGTAATTTTACTGGAATAGTTTTAGCCTTCAATAGTCCTAGATTAAATGCAATTGAATCCTTTATAAAATGATCTATTTCAATACCTGCAGTCATTTGCTTTTGAATCGCTAATTTTTGCTGAGAAACTAATAAATAATAATCTGTCAAAGATTTATAATAAATGTTAGAGGCGTCAATTTCGAGTTTGTTTGGTGAAACTTTAGCAGAAATTAATTTAAACCCAGAAGCCCTAACATATACTTCAATAAAATCTAGAGGATTTTCTTGAAGTAGTTTATTGTCTGGTAAATTAGTATATACAACAGGGTATTTAATGGATCCCTCGTATTCTTTGGATAATTTGGTCATAAACCAAAAAACAACTGAGAGTAGAAAAAACAAAATAAATGAAGAATACATTTTATTAATTCCTGTGTTGTTTTGGCTCATTACATATATATTTGTTTGCAAGCTAATTAATCTACGCACAAAGACAAAATTAAGCACAAAAAAAAGTGAACTATAAATAGCTCACTTTTATTATTTAGATAAATTAAATTTATTTCTTTACTGAAGAGGGAGCATATTTTTTACTTAATTCAACAGAGATAGCTGCCTGTTCAAATTTTATTTTTCCTGCACCAGTTTCAATAGTAACAGTTCCGTCTTTTTCATTTCGCTCAGTTAACTTTCCATGAATACCACTTGAAGTAACAACTTTGGAACCCTTTTTCAATTCGGTAATAAATTTTTTTTCTTTTTTACGTTTTCTGTTTTGAGGTAATATCATAAAGAGATAAAAAACAACTAAAAGCGCTAGCATAGGTAGCATCATACCACCAAAACCTTCTGATGGTGAAGCTTGTAATATTATATTTTTAAACATTATTAGTTTTTAGGTGTTTTAGGTGTTACAGAACCTTTTAATCTTAGTACTTCTCTACCTTTAGCAGTATTCGTGAATAAAGTTAGTGTTTTAGCTTGTCTGTTTGGCTTACCCGTTGTGTTAAAGTTAGCTAAAACCTCTGCTGAGTCTCCTGGCTTAATTGGTTCCTTTGGCCATACAGGAACCGTACACCCACAAGATGCTTGTACATTCGATATTATTAAATCTGTTTTTCCAGCATTAGTAACCATATACTTTGCCTCAACAATTTCACCTTCATTAACGGTACCAAAATCATATTCAGTGATATCAAATTTAATTTCAGCAGCACCTTCACTAATTTTTACATCTCTCTTTTTAGCAGTTTCTAAGTTTTCCTTCTTTACTTTAACAGAAGCGCTTTCTTTATTACAAGATGTAATAAAAACAACTGACAACAATAAAATAAACGGTAATAAAAAATTTTTCATGATAGTATTTTGTTTTTTGTAAAAATAATAAATTATAATAATCCTCGTCCAACTTTAATGAGTTTTTTATTTTTTTCAAACTCACGAGATAACTTGTCTAGTACACCATTAACAAAGTAACTACTTTTTTCGGAAGAATAATCTTTAGCAATTTCTATGTATTCATTTATGGTAACCTTTGTGGGTATCATAGGAAAGTTTAAAAATTCACATGCCCCCATTTTGATAAGAATCATATCCATATCAGCAATCCTATCAGAATCCCAATTGGGCGTATGAATTTTGATGTCATTTTCAAAGGTATGATGATTTAAAATAACTTTTTTAAATAATTCTGACACAAAGTCTGAATCATCTTTGTTTTTGTAAAGATTCCCCAATAAAAAAGTATTTGTTTCTTTTTGCTTTTTTAGTGATCTCACAACCCAAGTGTTTACAAAAGGTATATCATCTACCCATGTAATGTTTTCATCCTCAAAATATTCCGCAAGTTTTGTATTTGGTGCAATAATATCTGTAAAAAAATCAATTACAAAATTTTTGTCAGTAGTAAAGGAATCGTCTTCCAAACTGAGATAATTAGTATACAGAGTACTGTTTCGTAGTTTCTCCCATATAAGCTTTACATATTCATCATTTGTGGACCAATTATTTAGATTTTGAGCTTCAATATGAAGAGATAAAGAACTGCTTTCGGCTATTTTTTTTATTAATTTATTTTCTACAAACTTCCTATTTGGAGATAAATCCTCATCTGTAACTAAATGTTTTTGCTTTGAAATTTCCTGTTTTTGCTCAGCTAAATTTTGAACCTCAACCAAGAGCTTAAAAAGTAAAACATATAAATCAAACATTTTTTTAATGCTAAATTTTAAGAATTTTTCCTCTTTTACAATATCATCATCATGAGATTTAATCATTGCATAGACTGATTGCATTACCTTAACTCGAATATGTCTTCTATTGATCATTTAAAGAACTTATTTTTTAATAAAAAAAGCGAAAGATAGAAAATCAGTCGCTTTGCAAAAATATAATTATTTCTTAAGGTGCATTAAGAGTTTCTCTCTTTTTTATAATTATCTATTCTATTTTGTGCGATATTGAATGCTGCTCTATGCGTGGTGATGTTTTCTTTTTCTGAATGTTTAAATATTTCGAGGGTTGTATTGTAAATGTTTTCAGTTTTTTTGATACTCTCTTCTTTAGAGTACCCTTTTAATTCTCCATAAACATTTATGATACCCCCTGCGTTAATTAAAAAATCAGGAGCATAAGCAATTCCCTTTTCCTTGAGAATCCTACCATGTTTAACCTCATCCGCTAACTGATTATTTGCAGCACCTGCAATTACTTTTGTATTTAATTTATGAATCGTTTGATCATTAATTGTAGCACCTAATGCACATGGAGCGTATACATCAAGATCCAAGTTGTAAATATCATTACCTAAGACTACATTTGCATTATATTTTTTTGACAATTCCTTTAAACGGGATTCATTAATATCATTGATGATTACATGAGCACCCTCGTCTGTAATATACTTGACCAATGTTTCCCCAACATGGCCAACACCTTGTACTAATATTTTTTTACCTTTTAAATTATCTGTTCCAAATTTATACTTAACAGCAGCTTTCATACCCATATAAACCCCATGAGCAGTAACAGGTGATGGATTTCCTGAACCACCATTATGCTCTGAAATTCCTGTCACAAAAGGCGTAACTTCTCGAATCACATCCATATCCCTAGTTTCCATACCAACATCTTCAGCTGTAATGTATTTTCCACTTAATGAATTTACAAACTCACCAAACTTTCTCATCAACCTATCATTCTTTTGAGTTTTAGCATCACCAATAATGACTGCTTTCCCTCCACCTAGATTTAACCCTGTAATCGCAGACTTATAAGTCATCCCTCGAGACAAACGTAAAACGTCATTTAAAGCATGCCATTCACTTTGATAGGACCACATTCTAGTTCCGCCTAATGCAGGTCCTAAAACTGTATTATGGATACTAATTATTGCTCTTAAACCTGTATCTTTGTCATTGCAAAAAACAATTTGTTCATGGCTATCAAAAGATAGTTGTCCGAATACGGGATCATTCTTTAAAAAGTCAGTTTCGATGATTTTTGATGTCATAAGTTGGATTTGGGTATAAAAGATAATTTCTTGTGTAATTCACAATATATAATGGTCAAAAATACGATATCTTCAAATAACAACAAATTAATTGCATCATTATTATACATTATTAAATTTTAAATTCAACAATAAAAAAAGTAATGAAATCTTTAAGATATCTTGATAAGTATTTTATAAAGTACAAATGGAGACTTTTATTAGGTATTTTTATTACTGTTTTATCCAAAATATTAGCGCTTCAAATTCCAAAAATTATAGGAAAATCTCTCAACGTTGTGGAAAGCTATATGAAAGGAGATATTTTAGACAAAACAATTGTAAAAGAACAATTGTTATGGAATATTTTACTCATTGTAGGAGTATCTATTTTTGCAGGATTTCTAACTTTTGTTATGCGACAAATGATTATTGTAACCTCCAGGTTAATCGAGTTTGACTTGAAAAATGAAATTTATAAGCAATACCAAAGACTTTCGATAAATTTCTACAAAAAAAATAGAACTGGAGATTTAATGAACAGAATAAGTGAAGATGTGTCTAAAGTTAGAATGTACTTTGGACCAGCGATTATGTATTCAATGAATATGATTTTTTTGTTTATTGTTGGTTTTACACAAATGGTAAAAACAGACGCAATTTTAACCCTATATACACTAATTCCTTTTCCTGTTTTATCAATTTCAATATTTTATATTAGCAAAGTCATCAATAAAAGAAGTACAATCGTTCAAGAATATCTATCTAAATTAACAACTTATAATCAAGAGTTTTTCTCTGGTGTAAATGTTGTAAAATCATATGGAATCGAACCAATGGTTATTGCAGGTTTTGACAAACTAGCCAACAAGAGCAAAGAGAAAAATATAAGTTTATATAAAATTCAAGCACTGTTTTTTCCTTTAATGATTTTATTAATAGGAATAAGTAATTTAACAGTTATTTATATTGGTGGTAAACAATACATAAACGGTGAAATACCTATTGGAGTCATTGCAGAATTCATATTATACGTAAATATGTTAACTTGGCCAGTTGCAGTTGTGGGATGGGTAACCTCTATGGTTCAACAAGCAGAAGCCTCTCAAAAAAGAATCAACGAATTTCTTAAAGAAGTTCCTGAAATAAAAAATAACAGTACAAAGCCCTTTAAATTAAATGGAAAAATAGAATTTAAAAATGTCTCTCTTACTTATGATGATACAAAAATAAAGGCACTTAAAAATATTAATTTTTCAATAACAAAAGGTGAAACTATAGCTATTCTTGGTAAAACTGGATCAGGAAAATCAAGTATTGTAAATTTAGTTTCTAGACTTTATGATGTTTCTAGTGGTACTATTAGAATTGATGATATCCCGATAAGAGACATAAATCTAATTGACTTAAGAAAAGGTATAGGTTTTGTTCCACAGGATCCATTTCTTTTTTCAGATTCTATTTCAAATAACATTAAATTTGGATTTGAAGAAGCATCAAAACAGGAAATTATTTCTGCAGCAACAAAAGCAGTTGTCCATCAAAACATTGAAGGATTTAAAGATAAATATGATACAATTTTAGGAGAAAGAGGTGTAACTTTATCTGGAGGACAAAAGCAACGAGTTTCTATTGCTAGAGCTATTATAAAAAATCCTAAAATATTAGTTTTTGATGACTGTTTATCTGCTGTTGATACAGAAACTGAAGAAAGAATATTAGCAAATTTAGAAAGTGTTTCAAAAGATAAAACAACTTTAATCATAAGCCATAGAGTCTCTTCAGCAAAAAATGCTGATAAAATTATCGTACTAGATGATGGTGAAATTATTCAGCAAGGTTCTCATAATCAACTTATAAATGAAAATGGCTACTATAAAGAGCTGTATGAACAACAACTTTTAGAAAAAGAAAACCAGTAGTATATTTTGCCAAGTAAAATATTTTATTAGATTTGTTCTTGAAATTTTAAACAATAACTATATTTTAAGATTATGGGTGAAAGAGTTGAGCAAGAAGAAATATTTTCACAGGTATTAAGAGCAGGAAGAAGAACTTACTTTTTTGATGTTAGAGCTACCAAAGCAGAAGACTATTATTTAACAGTTACAGAAAGTAAAAAGTTTACTCACGATGATGGTTCCTTTCATTATCAAAAACACAAAATCTATTTGTACAAAGAAGATTTTAGTGATTTTAGAGAAATGCTTACAAAAGCTACAGACTATATTTTAAACGAAAAAGGATCTGAAGTAATAAGTGAACGTCATCAAAAAGATTATAAAAAAGAAGAAGGGGTAATTGAGAACGAAAAATCAACTGAAAGTTTTACTGATGTGAGCTTCGACGATATTTAATAATTTTATTCAAATTCAATTTTAAAAAGGCTATCAATTAAATGTTGATGCCTTTTTTTTTATAATATACTCCCGATAGTTTTTGTTTTAAGGTGAGTTTCAAACCATTCCTTTTCTGGATCACTTTCTTCAGTTATTCCTCCACCAACATAAATTTTTGCAAGATTTTTTTCAATTTCAACGCAACGCAAATTCACAAACAGTTCAGTTACTAAATTATCATTAATTTCACCTAAAAACCCAGTATAATAGGCTCTATCGTACTTTTCATTTTGTAAAATAAAAGATTTAGCAGCTTCTTTAGGTAAGCCACAGACCGCTGGTGTAGGATGTAAAGTAGTTAATAAGTTTTTTAACTCAAACTTTTCAATTTTTCCTTTTATATCTGCTTTTAGATGAAGTAAGTTACCAGCTCTAATGGTGTGAGTTTCTGAAACAGAAAAATTTTCTAGTATAATTCCATTTTCCTGATCCTTTATCTGTGAAATAATATAATCCAACACATATTGGTGTTCTTTTTTTTCTTTTTCACCCCACAATGGATTTAAATTTCCATTGTAGTATTGCGTACTCGCGAGGGCTGTAGTATGGAACTCTTTATTTTTTATGGTGACAAGTCTTTCCGGAGTTGCCCCTAGCCACAAACCAACTTTTGGATGAAACCACACATAAACAAACGCATTATCATATTTTTGAAGGAGTCTCTCAAAAACTTCTGCTAAATCAAATGAAGTTAACTTCACATTTTCTTTTCTAGAGAGTACCACTTTTTTAAATGAATTGTTTTTTATAGCATCTATACCTGCTAAAATTAGCTCCAAATGACTTTTTTTATCATTTTTATGTGCATCAAACTTTTGCTCAGGAAATATTACCCTATTTTTTAAAAAAGGCTCCTCAACAATTTGAAATGTGCTTTTTAAAAAAACAATTGAAGTTTTTTCATTATGAAACGGTGCAAATATGAATCCTTCCTCTTTAAATGATGTTGAATAACTCAGAACGGTATTTTCTCCAAAATAAGCTTTTAACTTTGAAGCTTTTGGCTTTTTAAAACAAACAAAAGGAAGGCTTTGATGATAAGAAGCTGTAATTTTTTCAAAAATTAAACTCAAAAGAAATAGTTTAGATTATGATTTTATTTTTTATCAAGAATAATATTTGTCATTTTACAAACAGAAATTAGTTGATCTTGCTCATCAACAATTCTCACCTCCCATAAATGCGTTGACCTACCTTTGTGAATATTAGTTGCAGTAGCATAAACTACTCCCTCTCTTTTACTCTTTAAATGATTAATAGTAAGTTCAATTCCATTTACAATTTGTTTTTCTCGATCAATGAAAAAATTTGAAGCTGCACTCCCAACAGACTCAGCTAATGCTGCAGTGGCACCTCCATGTAATTGACCATAAGGTTGATGAACTTTAAAAGTTACTGGCATTTTTGCTGTTAAATAATCTTCTCCTACATCAATATATTCAATATCAAGAGTTTCCATTAACGTGCTTTTAGAAGTAGTATTAAAAACACTTAAAATTTTACTTTTATCCATGCTATTTTGTTTGCAAGACAAAAATACATATAAAATATTGTAATTTTGCTTCAAGAAAACTGTAAAAAATATGTACAAAATTAGAATTGTTTTAGATTCTGAAAAAGATATTATTAGAACTGTTTTGGTTAACGATGATATAAATTTAGAAGCCCTTCATCAAACCATAACCAAATCTTTCAATTTTGAAGGCTTTGAAATGGCATCATTTTACAGAACTGATGACGAATGGAATGAGGGAGAAGAAATTCCTTTATTTGATATGTCTGAGGCTGGAGCTGGAAATTCAATGCAAAATTGTTTTATCAATGAAATTATTCCAAAAGCTGGAGATAAGTTAATATATGTGTATGATTTTTTAAAAATGTGGACATTTTATGTGGAAACCATAAATGTATCAACAGCATCTCAAGAAGACTTACCAAAAACAATTTTAGCTGTAGGAAAAATCCCTAAAGAAGCTCCCGAAAAAGAATTCATAGCTGAAAAAATTGATAATGCTTTTAATGACGAATATGATGATGAATTTAAAGATGAATTTGAAAGCCTTGATGATATAGATTTTGATCAGTACTAGAAAAAAGTAACCTTCAATAAAAGTCTTTATTTTTATTTTTAGAGAGTTCTAGTAACGTTGCCTGTAACAAAACAAAATTACGCTCGTCTTATTAACTATAATTTAATAGATTACACTATTGGAAACAATTTTAACACTCAAAAATCTTGACAAAAAATTTGGTCGAGTACATGCAGTAAATAATTTATCTTTTGACATTAAAAAAGGAAACGTATATGGTATTTTAGGCCCTAATGGAAGTGGGAAATCTACCACATTGGGAATTATTTTAAATGTTGTTAATAAAACCTCAGGGGAATTTAGCTGGTTTGATGGAAATCTATCAACACATCAAGCCCTAAAAAAAGTTGGCGCTATTATAGAGAGACCAAACTTCTATCCTTATATGACCGCCATTCAGAATCTATCTTTAATCTGTAAAATAAAGGATATATCAACAGAAAATATAAATGAGAAACTAAAAATTGTTAATCTCTTTGAAAGAAGAAATAGTAAATTTAAAACGTATTCTCTAGGAATGAAGCAACGATTAGCCATTGCCTCTGCACTATTAAACAACCCTGAGATTTTAATATTAGATGAACCAACAAATGGTTTAGATCCTCAAGGTATTCATGAAATAAGAGAAATCATACAAAAGATTGCTAAAGATGGAACTACTATCCTACTTGCCTCTCATCTTTTAGATGAAGTGGAAAAGGTATGTAGTCATGTTGTTGTTATTAGAGAAGGGGTGAAACTATACAGTGGTAGAGTTGACGAAATGAGCATCTCGTATGGTTTGTTTGAACTCAATACTAAGGAACCTAAAAATAAATTAATTTCCGCGTTAAATAAAAACAGTAACATAGGTTCTATTAAAGAAGAAGGTGATCTCATTATTGCTCATTTAACACAAGAGATGGAGGCCTCTGAGATAAACACGTACTTATTTGATAATGGAATAACCGTCTCTCATTTGGTAAAAAGAAAACCAAGTTTAGAGCAACAGTTTCTTGATTTAACCAATAAAAATAAAATATAAAACTTTAATATGTTACGATTACTTGCTATAGAATTTCATAAATTTAAGTACAATAGTGCTAGTAAAATTTTAACCCTAATTTATTTTGCTCTACTAACTTCTATTGCCTTAGTTGCTGCTATTAAATTTGATATAGGTGTTATTAAATTTCATTTAGCAGATATGGGTATTTTTAATTTCCCTTACATATGGCACTTTAACACCTATATGGCATCTCTTTTTAAGTTTTTTTTACTGTTAGTTATTGTTTCTATGATTTCAAATGAATATAGTTACAAGACACTCAAACAAAATTTAATAGACGGCTTAAGTAAAAAAGAATTTATTTTATCTAAATTTTACACCGTCATTGTTTTAGCTGGTATTTCAACACTTTTTGTTTTCATTGTTTCTTTAGTTCTTGGTTTCATATATTCAGATTATAATGAACTTACCATAATTACATCTGATCTCGAATACCTTGTAGGTTTTTTTATAAAATTGGTAGGTTTCTTTTCATTTGGACTTTTCTTTGGTTTTTTAGTTAAAAGGTCGGCCTTTGCAGTTGGAGCAATGTTTGTATGGCTAATTTTAGAAAGTATTTTAAAAGGTTTCTTATTTTATGCTTTTAGAGGTTCTGAATCTATTTCAGATCATGTTGATCAGATCATGAGGTTTTTACCCTTTGAGTCGATGTCTAATTTAATTAAAGAACCCTTTACTAGATTAGGGGCAGTTAGGTCTGTAGCAACATCTGTTGGAGAACAAATAAATAAAAGTTATGATGTTGAATTTTTAAATATTATAATAGTAGTAGCTTGGACTTGTATTTTTATTTATGGATCTTATGCTATGCTAAAAAAGAGAGATTTATAATTAGCCCATCTGTTAATTTTATAAAAATTAATTAGTTTCATTGACCTTAAATTAATATTTATTATATATTGGTGAAAATTAAAATTCTATGAACCTATGATAAAAAAAATAGTCTTTTTTTTTATGTTATTTATTTTCTTTTCAAATGATAATTATGCTCAAGAAAATAAAATCAAAATATCACCCAATAATCTTTTAGGAACATCATCAATACTATTGACCCTAGAGGACAGAGGAAAATATAGTTTGATAATTAAAAATAAAACAGGAGAAAAAATCTTTATTAAAAAATTTGAAATTTTTGAAAAAAAATTATTTGCTTTTAAGCATAATTTTAAAAATTTTGATAAAGGAGATTATACTTTTGAGTTATCTAAAGAAAGAAAAATTATTGCAAATAAAAAATTTAGTAAAATTTGATGACCTTCAGAAGCCTTCTAGTTGTTATATTAATATTTTTTAGCCCAATTGTTTTTTCACAAAATATAGCAGACTGTATTGATGCAGTTGCTGTTTGTGAGACAACTTCTGTAAATTATGAAGTTATAGGAATTGGTGATGTAAACGATTTACCAATTAACGAATCAGGCTGTTTGGGAGATGGTGGAGCTGGTACAGGAATTGAATCAAACTCTATATGGTTTCGTTTTAAAGCAGCAAGAAATGGTCAATTAGGGTTTAATATCATCCCTGATAACCCTACCGATGACTGGGATTTTGCGGTTTACGGCCCTAATGTAAGTTGTAATGATCTGGGAAACCCTGTAGATTGGACAGGCCCAGGAGATTGTGGAATTTCAAATTATAATGCTGGAAATCCAAATGACGGTGGTCAAACTGGAGCTGGAGACCCTCCATCATTTATGAGTGATGCTTGGTATACTCCTTTCCTAGAAGTTAATGAAGGTGAAGAATATCTATTGTTAATCAATAGTTATCAAGGAGGTAACGATTCCTTTACACTTGAATGGACGGGTAGATTAATTGATGATGGTTTAGGAAATCCTTTAGATTGTTCGATTGTTGTTGGGGATCTAGGACCTGATCAAGAAGTATGTGAGGGAACAATTATTACTTTAGATGGAACATCTCCCTCAACAACAGCTATCGGATATCAATGGTTTTTAGATACTGGAACTGGTTTTTCAGAGATCACAGGAGAAACCAACGCAATATATATAATTGATGACGATATATCAGGCATCTATAAAGTTGAAGTTACAGATGCAGACGGTAGTACTGACGATGATGAAGTTGAAATTAATTTTTATTCTCAGCCCACAATTATTCCACTTACAAATACCATCTATGAAGTATTTGACACAGATGGCACAGAGGATGGTTTTACATCTTTTGATTTAAGAGATTTATTTGATAATATTTTATTAGATGGACAGGATTCAGCTATTTATGGAGTACAATATTATCAAAGCCAAGCTGATGCTGATGCTAATGTAAACCCAATTCCTAATCCTGATAATTATACCAATATTCCTGATAATCCAGATTTAACAGACGATATTTATGCACGCGTTCTAACTACTGCTGCCCCAAATACATGTAATCCAGCTACTACTAGTTTTAAGTTACTAGTTAATATTAATGAACCACCTGTACTTTCATCAAATTTTAGAGGAGCATACTGCCCTTTAAGTGAAATTAAAATTGCAGAAAATTTTACAATTACAGATCCTGATGATACAGGTTTAGATTTTTTTACTATTCAAATATCTTCTGGATATTCTAATCCTGAAGATCTTTTAATCTTAACGGGTACTCATCCAAATATAACATCCACATGGAATACAATTGAAGGAAAATTGACATTGGAGCCAATTGCTCCTGCGACTCAGATTCTTTACTCAGATCTTCAATTGGCAGTAAGAGAAATTGTTTTTACTAGTACCGATGCAAACATTACTGGAGAGCGTTTCTTTTCTTTTACCATAGGAGATGCAAATTACCTTCCCTCTACCGATCACTTTTATATTTTTAAAGAAAATAATTTAGTAACATGGTCAGATGCTAAAATTCTTGCAGAAGCTTCTACTTATTATGGTTTACAAGGCTACCTAGTTACAATTTTATCAGAAGAAGAAAGTATCATCTCTGCTGAACAAATTACAGGTACTGGTTGGATAGGTGCTAGCGATGAAGATAATGAAGGAGAATGGAAATGGATGACGGGTCCAGAAACTGGAACCATATTCTGGAATGGTACAGCTGGAGGTGCTGCTCCACCGGGAATGTATGAAAATTGGAATACAGGTGAGCCTAATGAATTTCAAGGTGGTGAAGATTATGCCCATATTACAGCTGATGGTATTGGTATAGATGGATCATGGAATGATTTGCCAGATGATACGTCAGGACAACCAGTTGATTTTCAAGCTAAAGGTTATATTGTAGAATATGGAGGAACTCCAGGCGATCCCGTTTTAAATATTTCTACAAGCACCAGTATCTATATCCCTGAAATTACAGGGACCACCAACGACAGAACCTGTACCGGTGGTAGTGTATCTTTATCAGCTACAGTAACTGAAGGAGAAATTTATTGGTATGATGCTCTTATAGGTGGAAATCTTGTATTTACTGGAGATACATTTAGCACACCACTGCTTAACAGTTCAACAACGTATTATGTAACTGCATCTCCAGAAGGATGTGCTACAACAGAAAGAATTGCAGTAGAAGCTATTGTAGACACCACTCCAATTTTAATTCCGTCACCATTAGATATCAATCGTTGTGATGAAAATAGAGTTGGCTTTCTAGATTTTGATTTAATTGCAGATCAAACCCCTCAAATACTAAACAGTTTAGATCCAATTTTAAATCCAGACCTTACAGACTTTGAAGTATTGTATTTTGATACTCTTGCAGATGCAGACGCAAATACTA
>Ga0209197_1000686_pt1 | contig 23154 bp, 15 predicted proteins | sample COGITO_mtgs_1105_4_FD_184802 | JGI IMG/M metagenome (GOLD analysis project Ga0209197, IMG submission 184802) | Pelagic marine microbial communities from North Sea - COGITO_mtgs_110512 (SPAdes) (version 2) | ecosystem: Environmental > Aquatic > Marine > Epipelagic ... | reverse complement strand
GATCGCTTAGAGCATATAATTTCTGACATACAGGCCAATAAAGAGAAGCCCCAAGACCCTCCATTAAATCAACAAAGGGATATTATTAGTGCCTACACGAAAGGGCATCTTCAACACGCTTTAACTGGCGCAACTAGTGCCCTAAAGGCCTACCCCCACTCAGTGATCCTATGCAATATTGCTGGGGCTGCATGCGCAGGGTTATTGCAATTTGACAGGGCTATCGACTACTACCAAATAGCGATAAAAGTAAATCCTAAATTTGTGGAGGCGCATTACAATATGGCGAGTGCCCTGCAAAAAAAGGGTGATCTTAAGGGCGCTATACAGGCTTACAAACAGGCCGTTCTCATTAAACCAGACTATGCAGATGCCTTTTATAATTTGGCAAATACTCTAAAGGACATGGGTGAACTTGGAGCTGCAATTAAAAGCTATAAGCAGGCCATAAAGATTAATCCTAACTTGCATAATGCGCATAACAATATGGGTAATGCACTCAAAGATATGGGCAAGCTAACAGCCGCGATTGAAAGTTACAAACGTGCGATAAAGATAAATTCTAGTCATGAGGATGCCTATCGAAACTTAGGTAAGTCCCTGCAAAATGTGGTGTTCACAAGGCCAGACTCTGATTTAAAAAGCATCATCCACTCAATGCTTGAATCAGCCAATCAAGCCAGACCCAAGGATATCGCTGCAGCTGCGTTGAGCCTTCTAAAGCTTGAACCTGCTGTAAAAGAATTTCTAAGCACGCATGTATCAGGAGAAGACCTTCAGTTACTCGAAAGACTGATAGCTAATGTGGATGAAGAACCCCTTTTTTTAAAATTAATGACCCTTTGCCCACTGGGCGATTTGGCCTTTGAAAAAATCCTGACTAATGCGAGATCAGTATTATTAATGTCCGCAAATAACATTTCAGCGGCGCCTGCAACCTTGCGTTTTTTATCCGCCTTAGCATTGCAATGTTTTGCCAACGACTACCTCTACCATCAAACTGATGAGGAAACTAAATCACTGACAATCCTAGAGACATTAGTTGAGCAGGCGTTGTTGAAAGGCATTCAGCCAAGTCCTCATTGGGTCCTTATCTTAGGTTCCTATAAAGCCCTGCACCAGTATCAGTGGTGTGGCCAATTAAGCTTAACTCAAGATCTGCAAGCAGTGTTGGCCATGCAAGTGTTTGAACCACAACAAGAACACTACCTAAAAACTAAAATTCCAATACTAAAAGAACTAAGCGATAAAGTGTCCTCAAAAGTCAGAGATCAATATGAAGAAAGCCCCTATCCTAAATGGATTGATTTAGGGTTGATTTTATCACCTGCGCCCATCGCTAAAGTAGTTAAGGCGTTAAAGGTCAGACTCGCTGATCATAAAATTTTTGAGGTTGAGGCTCCAGCCATATTAATTGCTGGCTGCGGAACTGGCCAACATTCAATTGATACAGCAGCAAGGTTTAAGAATGCCAAAGTACTGGCCATTGACCTCAGTTTATCCAGTTTGGCCTATGCCCAACGAAAAACAGAAGCATTAGGCGTGCAAAATTTAGAGTACATGCAAGCTGATCTTTTAGATTTAGGTCAGCTCAATAAAACGTTCGATATCATCGAAAGTAGTGGTGTGCTGCATCACATGGAAAAGCCAATGGCTGGCTGGAAAGTTTTGGTAAGTTGCCTCAAGGTAGGAGGTTTAATGAAGATTGGATTGTATAGTGAGTTAGCGAGACAGCATATTGCAAAGATGCGCGAGGAAATCCAACAATTAAACACGGAGACAGATCACATTGGCATGAAGAGATTCAGAAATGGAGTCATTAGATCAAAGGCTCCCCACCATCAATTAATTATATCCAGTCCTGATTTTCATAGCATGGGATCATTGCAGGACCTTTTATTTCATGTACAAGAACACCGCTTCACAATTCCTCAAATACAGCATTGTTTAACTAAGTTAGGCCTTAAATTCTGTGGTTTCGAAGTGGGAACCATCACCCAGGATTTTAAGCGAACTAATTCAGGCGAGGACGATGCTTATGATTTAATAAAATGGCACACCTATGAACAAGCACATCCCCATGCCTTTGCAGGCATGTACCAATTTTGGTGTCAAAAGGTTGGTTAGCTAATCGTGTAAATAACTCACGTTCGCTAAAGTATTTTATAAATAATGCTCTTATGACTCAGTGTGTATTATAATTGCGTTTCAATAAAATCGTAAAACTAATCCCGAGAATGAGCGAATGACACAGAGTGAAAAAAATATTCAAATCACCTTTCAAAACGGGATAGTATCTTCAATTGATACACATGTTCATAAATTAATTACAGAATTGCAAGAAATGGTTAATAACCAAGAAAAACTTCCACTTTTTTGGAACCTTACTCAATCTATAAACCAATATGATGAAATCTTTGTAAAATTTTATAGCTACATACTGGCAAACAGCAGGTCATCGAAGGCGCAACTATTTCAGGACTTATTTGTTCTTTTTATGTTGAACGAAAAAAGAGGCGGGACATTCTTAGAATTTGGAGCAACAGACGGTGTAGAACTCTCTAATAGTTTCTTACTCGAAAGTAAGTATGGGTGGCGGGGAGTTTTGGCAGAGCCAAGCCCTCAATGGCATAAAAAATTGAAAGAAAACCGTCCAAATTCCAATATCATCACAGAGTGCATTTACTCAGAAACTGGGAAAAAGTTAGATTTTTTTGTTTCGGACGTTGGTGTTTTGTCAACTCTAGACCAGTTTCGAAATTCAGACATATCTTCAATGCCCGGAAACACGAAGGCCCGCAACCTCAAAGGATACAACCATGAAGTTTCAACAATTTCGCTGAATGACGTGTTTATGAAGCATTTTGATGGCTCTCCAATAGATTATATGTCGGTCGATACTGAAGGAAGTGAACTACTAATTCTTCAACATTTTGATTTTGAAAAATTTGCACCTAAAATAGTTTCGGTAGAGCACAACTATACTGATAGTCAGAATAAGTTGGACGATTTATTCAAAGAGAATAAGTACATTAGGTTTTTCAAAGAGCATACTCAGTTTGATGCTTGGTACATTTTGACAGATTGATGATTAGGTAAAAATCTACAAGCAGATGTCCTGCGTCAATTACCTTTAAGATTATTTAGTTGAAGAAAGAAAAAAATGAATAAAACTCTCCAAGTTACTGCTGATTTAATTAAGAATACCCACATCAATATTGACTTTACATTAATTGAAATAGGGGCAGTGCAGGTTTCAACAGAAAAAGAGCCTTTTTATGAGCTTCTTGACCATTTTCCTTCTTCAAAAATTATTGGCTTTGAAATTGACAAAGAAATTTGCAACGAAATGAACTTATCCGCTCGCGATGGCGTTAAATATTATCCCCATGCATTAGGAGAGTTTAATGAAAACCGACAACTATATGTTACAAACCATCCGATGTGCTGTAGTTTATATAAACCAAGCGAAGACTTACTTTCACTCTATCAAAACTACGAAGTTGTTTACCTAAAGTCGAAAACCACAGTAGATACGATTACTTTGGATAATTTTGTAGCAGCAAATAATATTGGGCCAATAGATTTTATAAAGATTGATGTTCAAGGTGCTGAGTTAGATATTTTTAAAGGCGGGAAGAAAACTTTAGAAGATGTTTTAGAAATTGTATGTGAAGTAGAATTTGTTCCTCTTTATGATAATCAGCCGTTATTTGGGGATGTTTGTAAATTCCTTAGTGATTACGATTTAATGTTTAGCAAGTTTTTAGGGATGTGTGGACGTAGCTTGAGGCCTCTTATTTATAATAATGATGTAAATTTTCCTTCGCACCATCATTGGTCTGATGCAATATTTATAAGACACGTACAAAAAATTTCGCAACTCAACGATGAAAAGTTACTAAAACTAAGTTTATTAGCAGCGGTGTATGACATTGCAGATCTAACTCTTTATTGTCTATCAAAATTTGATGAACGAAATTCTTTATTACTAGCTGAAGGCTCTTCATCGCTGGCTGAAGACTGGCTTCGAAAAATGTCATAAAGAAAATAATTGCACAATGTGCAATTTGGTTGAGCCTCACCCTACTTTTATATATGAAGTAAATTGAATTTACTTTTAAGGAGAGACAAATCCAGGGGAGGAGTACCTGTCATCCCTTAGTCTTTGGAACTCATTATCATAGTGAACCAACAGGGTATTTCGTCGCCGCTTTGCTTCGGAGAAATCCTTAGTTTGCAAAGAGTGACGGATTGTTGGATTAGGAAACTGACTGAGTAAATCAAAAGTTACACAACGGCAGCATTGCTAGGTCGATTTTTGGACTTGAAGGCAGTACATAAAGCGGTAGCTCACTATGCAATGTTACACACACATGTACGCTTAAAACTGCTGAAACGCCCCTATGACGGGACATTATAAGATTTGGCGGTGAGAGAGGGATTCGAACCCTCGGTACCTTGCGGTACACACACTTTCCAGGCGTGCTCCTTCGGCCACTCGGACACCTCACCATTTGAAGGCGCAGATTCTATGCTTTTACTGCATAAAAAGCAATAAAATTCAACGCACTAATGCCAGTGTTTAATAAAGTCTTGGCTGCTAATTGTAGGCGCCGGCTTGGGTGTTACTGAAGGCGTGCCCAAATAAATCATAGCAATAATTTGCTCATCGCCACTCACGTCAAACGCCTCACGCACCATGGGATGGCTGACCACCCAACCCGTGCGCCACACAGCCCCAAGGTGTTGCGCATAGGCTGCCAATAAAATAGCGTGTCCTGCAGCCGCAGTGGCTTGTATCTGCTCTGCTTCGGGCACCTTTGGGTGCTCTTTGGGGCTTGCGATCAACACCAAAATACTAGGCGCTCGGTGAGGCATTTTGATACACCGTTCTAATGTTTGTGCATCACTTTCTGGAGCACGCTCGAGTTGCGCTTGGTGCAAAATTGCCCCCAACTCTGTGAGCCCCTCTCCTGCCACCATGACACTGCGCCATGGCTTTAGGTTGGCATGATCTGGCGCTCGCAATGCAGCCTGCAGCATCACTTCTAACTGAGCTTTAGTTGGTGGTGGTGACTCAAGTCTTTGGATTGAAACCCGATTGAGTAAGCCTTGTAATAGTTCCATAAAAATTACCTTTCAGTACTTATTGGCGTTCAGTTCGATGATTACTTGGCGCTAAAGGCCGAGTAGATCGATAAGGGTTAATATCCAAACCTCCACGCCTTAGGTAGCGCGCATAAACGGTCAGTTGACCCGGTTTACATTGGGCTTGTATGTCGAGGAATATTTGTTCTACACATTGTTCGTGGAAGTCGCCATGATCACGGTAAGACACAATGTAGGCTAGCAGCCCCGCTCGATCAATAGAAGGACCTTCATACTCTACCACTAACGTAGCCCAATCAGGTTGACCCGTGACTGGGCAATTACTTTTAAGCAGGTGACTGTGCAAAATTTCTGTGCGATAGGCATTGCTATCCACCATCAACAAATGAGCATCAGGCGTATAGGTGCTAATTTCAATATCTTGTTCGTCTATATTTACTCCAGGAGTAGGCAAGACTGTCATGGCCTTCTCACACAAGTTAAATAACGTCACTTGCACAGGCGCCCCAGCTGCAGCTGTTAGGTCTTCAGTCATGTGTTGCTGCACATGAGCGACATTGGCCATAGTGCTTTGATTAAATGAGTTCAAGTACAATTTAAACGATTTACTCTCAACGATATTTGGACTATCCGCGGGTATGCGAAACTCTGCCAAAGCCATTTGTGGCAAGCCTTTTTTATTAAGCCAAGACACCTCAAAGGCGTTCCAAACATCAATGCCGTAAAAAGGCCGCTGGCTGAACTGTGGGTGCCAAGGCTTATTGCGTGGAATAGGAAACAGTAATTGAGGTGAATATTCATTCACATAAGCACTCTCTTTACCCAAAGGTGAGGCTTGTATAAAGTCATTTTGTTGCATAATTATCTCCAAAACACAGGTCTATTTACGAATGCCCTTGCCCGTATTTAATAGGTACATACAGTAGCTAAAAAGGGCCACAATAAAGACACTAATAACTAACAACGCATAACCCACAGCAATATCAGATACACCTAAAATACCATAGCGGAAGGCATTGACCATGTATAAAATAGGATTCAATAATGATGCTCCAGCCCAAAAATCAGGCAGTAGATCAATCGAATAAAAAACGCCCCCGAGGTAGGTTAAGGGGGTCAAAATAAAAGTTGGAACAATGGATATATCATCGAAGCTATTGGCAAACACGGCATTAATAAAGCCACCCAAGCTGAACAAGATGGAGGTCATCAGCACGACCAATATAATAATGCCCAAATTATAAATTTCTAGCTGAGTAAAAAATAATGACAGACTCGTCACAATCGTCCCTACAGCCAAACCACGAGCCACACCACCTGTGATGTAGCCCGCCAATATAACCCAATTGGGCATCGGCGACACTAACATCTCTTCTAAACTGCCTTGATATTTAGTGCTATAGAAGGACGATACGACGTTACCGTAAGAGTTAGTAATGACAGACATCATAATTAACCCAGGCACAATAAATTGCATGTAGTCAAAGCCCCCCATTTGACCAATTCGAGTGCCAATTAAGTTGCCAAAAATAATGAAATACAGCACCATGATAATGGAAGGCGGTAACAGGGTTTGTACCCAAATCCGCATAAAACGCTGAATTTCTTTGCGCACAATAGTGGCATAAGCAATATAAATTTCATAGGCCGACATCAGGCACTTACTCCTTTCAAGTCAGTCTTATTATTAGTCACTAAATTCACAAACAGCTCTTCTAATCGGTTGGTCTTATTACGCATACTGATCACTTCAATACTAGCAGCCGACAGGGCTGCAAACACACGATTGATGTCTTGACCTTGGTGCAGCGTAACCTCTATGTGGGTATCATTGACCAACAGCAGGCGATAGCCTTCTATTTCTGGCGCTTGTGTGAGTGCTTGTTTCAAATCCAGCACAATGGTTTCAGTATTAATGGTTTTTAGTAATTCCCGCATAGGGCTGTGTTTGATAATATCGCCCTCATCGATAATGGCAATATTACGGCACAAATTTTCAGCCTCTTCCAAGTAATGGGTGGTAAGGATGATGGTGGTGCCTTGTTCATTGATGCGGGTTAAGAATGCCCACATAGAGCGGCGAAGTTCGATATCAACTCCAGCAGTGGGCTCATCTAAGATGAGTAATTTAGGTTTGTGAACTAAAGCCCGGGCAATCATTAAGCGGCGCTTCATACCCCCCGATAGATTGCGAGACGCATCGGCACGTTTGTCCCACAGGCCTAATTGCTTTAGAAGCTGTTCTGTGCGTTTTAGGGCCTCATCCCGCGGGATGCCATAGTAACCTGCTTGCTGCACCACCACATCCTGCACCTTCTCAAACATGTTAAAATTAAATTCTTGCGGCACCACTCCCATCATGCATTTGGCCTGACTCATGTCTATATCTAAGTCATGGCCAAAGACTTTGACCGATCCGGAGGTTTTATTTACCAAAGACGATACGACCCCTAGAGTGGTGGACTTACCGGCTCCGTTAGGGCCAAGTAAGGCAAAAAAATCACCCTGCGCTACTTTTAAGCTAATGCCTTTTAGGGCCTCAAAGCCATTGTCATAAGTTTTGCACAACTGGTTGATTTCTAGGGCGTAAGTCATAGTGTTTAATAATGGTTTGTGGAAGGTAGTAGAGTAAGTTTAATGGGGTTGATTTTGGTTTTTTAAAGGTTGGAGCCTCGGTATTAGTTGGTATACACATACCTTATGTGTTCCTATCATGAGTAAAAACCCATAACCCCAATGCAGATATTTAGCAGCAACATGAAAGTAATTTGGCAGCCGTTTGCACTGACGTGCTTGTTAAAACCTGCTATACATATGGTTATTTAACTCATGCTAGGCGCCATAGATGCTAAAACAACAAGAGTTCACTGCATGGAATCCAGGGTTAAGCGCTAATTTACCTAGGGAACTGAGTGCTTTAGAAACTATTTTTCAGGCTCCTAACGTTTATACCCACTACGATGAAGTCCAAGAAATTGCGAGTTTAACGGGACTAAAGCCTGAGCATTTGGTGGGTTTTACTGCAAAGCGCTTGGTGATGCATGAACTGATTGTGCGCGTGGGTGCGAATATTCATATTCCAGAAGCCGAGCACGAAGAAGACTTGGGCATTAATTTTCGTCACATTGCTAATGGTATTTTAGATCAACACATTGCCCCTTTGTATGACCATATTGAGCACGAGTTCCACAGTCTGTCCCTCTCAGTAAAGCGAGAAGTAGACCGATTACTGTCTGAAGAAGTCATGTTAGATGCCAAAGTGATCGCCCCTATAAAAAAAAGCTTATGGCCTTGGGGTAAAAAAAAGACCATTACACCCTGCCCATTAAGTAGTGAAGAAATTCAATTTAAAGCCATTAACCAACTTAAAAAAACAGGCCTTGCCCTTGCCGACCCTTTGCTTAAAGCGGTTTACAAAAGCAGTTATCAAATACTCGGTTCTGTGGCCTCAACACGGGGTTTGATCGGCAATGACCAAGGGTTTATGAGCCGCATTATCTGTCGCCATGTGCTCAATAATTATGGTAGTTTTGTTATTGGTCAGTTAATCGAACCTGCCATTGACGCCGCTGTACTGGCCCATGAATACCAATTAATACCCCGCGTAGACAAACCCATCATTATTAGCCTTAAAGGGGCCTCTGCGGCAGGTAAAAGCACCCTAAGACCTTTATTAAAGAAAACCATGGCCCAACGGGGTATTGCGTCTTCGTTATACGGCATTATTAGTCCTGATATCTGGCGTCGCCAATTGTTAGACTATGAATCACTTGGCCCCCATTATAAGTACTCAGGCCGATTTACCAGTAATGAAGTCAACATCATAGACGCCAAACTAGACCGCTACATTAGACGCAAGGGCCAACAAGATCAGACGATTCCTAATATTCTAGTGGATCGCTTTCGGTTTGATAGTTTTTCAACAGAACAGGTGCAAAAGGTATTGCATGGCACCTACGCTAAATATGCTCATATTATGTACATGTACTTTGTGATTACACCGCCTGAGGCGACAGTGGAGCGTGGCTGGATCAGAGGCCAACAGCGAGGCCGATATAAATCTGTGGAAGACTTTTTAGGACACAGCGTGGAAGCCTACCAGGGTATTCCAAAGCTCATATTTAAATGGCTTGCGCATACTAGCCCCCGATATGAGTTCAGTTTTTTCGACAACAGCGTGGCCGAAGGGCAGTTCCCATTAACCAGTGTCATCGGCAACCAAAAGGGCATGCAGGTATTCGACCCGATGGTGTTTGTGAACATTGAGCGTTATCAAAAAATTAATATCTATGCGCAAAGCTTGGCCCAGGTTTACCCCAGTTCAAAGCGCATGGCTATAGCCAACAATATGACTTTTTTTAATCAATGTTTAAAACGTTTTCCCAAGGTGTGCTTTAGTGTCGGACAAGATAGTGACCCCTACCTTATCGTGCGCCAAAAAACTTACACATTACCTGATCCAACGCTATTTGATCAGCAACTTGAAGACCCCACCCTGAAGATATTGTTTGAGCAGATTTTGATCAACCGAATATTGCGCTAATCGCACTTCAGTATTACTTCAAGCCGCTATTCTAGGTTTGTTCAACACCTGTCGAATGCTCAATACCGCCAATCACTAACTTGGGGCCCTTACCTACCCCAATTAAAGTCGGGCGACGCAGCAGATACTCTGACATGCCCTGGAGGCACATCATGTCATCGACCAACCTTTCCAACCGTGGAAATTGTTTGATAAGACTATCGTCCAGTTTCTTCGATAGGTCTAAGTGATGAAACGTGGCAAACTCAGCCGCTCTAGGTTTGTCGTCCGTAAAAAATTTTGAGCCGTTTTCTGCTAGGCAATTTGATAGTTCTTGGAAGCGATTAGCGAGCATGGGCCGCATGGCATCACGTTTTGATAAAAAATCATCGTCTACTGCAAAATTCACAGTGGGGTTAAGTGGTGCAAATAGTTCTTGAGCGCTCTGCAGTATAGCGTTGGCCTTGGCCTCTTGAATGGGATCACTAATCGATAAGCCTGCTCTAGATTCCAGAAATTTGAGAATAGCAATGCTTTGAAAGATCTGGTGCCCACCTTCAACTTCAAGCATGGGGAGTTGTTTGAAGGCTAGATTTGGCTTCACCTTAGACCAGTGATCGGCAAAGTGTTCCCAAGACATCAAGTATTCATATTCAATGTTATTGCAGTGCATGAGCATCTGTGGGGCTTCAGCTAAGGCCCTCATTTTAAAATAAATAAGTTTTAACAAGATGGTCACCTCTAAAAAAATAATACCCATTAAGGCCCTCATGGCAGGGCGCTGCTTACACCTTTTTGAGAATATCAAATAATAGTTACAAAAATACAGTCTATTTAATAGCATATTATGAAAAACACACTATCATTTAAATGATATATTTGATTAATATAAAAATAAGGAACTTTTATGCAAGACTATTCAAACATCGCCTTAAGTGTTTCAAATGCCATCCGCACCAGCATACAAGGGGATCATAAAGCGGGTCTAGGCGACCGAGAATTACAAGTGTTAGAACACGTCACGCGAGAGCACAGCCATGGGAGGTGCGTTTTTATGGAAGATGGCATGAGCCTAAAATACTTAGGTTCGCGTTACACACTGCGCAAGTCTATCCAAAAGCTAATTGATTTAGACTACTTGAATATTGATGTCACAGACGACTCTAGACAACGCTCCCTTGTGCCTGCAGCTCGAGCCCTGTCTTTATTTGACACCATCGGTAAAAGCATTTCTCATATTGTAGCCGCTTAATAGATCAACTGAGTAAGGCCCGAAGTCCAGACCATCGTTGCGTTTTGTTCGCGACCGCTTTGCACCACACAGGCTTACTCACCTTAACACTACAAGTGGTTTTTGCTCGAGTAATCGCCGTGTAGAGCAACTGAGAAGACAACAACCGCTCAGCTTCAGGGGCCACCACCAGCGCCACATGCTCAAACTCTGAGCCCTGAGTTTTATGGATCGTCATGGCATAAACAGCGTCTAAGTCTTGTAATAACCCCGCATCCACTTTACGCACTTCTGTAGCCTGCAAGAAACACACATCCAGCGCTCCCTTTTCTGTCTGCCACATAATCCCAATGTCACCATTAAACAAACCTAAAGCGTGATTATTCTTGGTGACCATCACCGGTTTACCGTGGTAGTTTTGTGCTAAACGTACTTGTGACAAACGCCGACTTAATAATCGCTCTACTTGCGTGTTTAACCCTTCTATGCCCAGATCACCTTGGCGCGTGGCTGCCAGAATTCTAAACTGGTTTAAACAGGCAAAGGCTTCATTTAAGGTTTTCGCCTTTAACATAGGCACAAAATGTTGATCACACATGTGCTCCAACCAAGCCTCAAACTCTGAGTCTGCGATTAAACTAAGGTCCTCACTGTTTGACAATGTGTACCAGCTTTCTTGTGCTTGATTATGCATCACCTGTTGGGCTAAAACCCCAATGCCACTTTGTTCTTTAAAGCGATGACTTGTATGCAAGTAACTAATAACATGAGGCGGAATGTCGGCTAAAATAGAACCCGCAGCCACCGATGGCAATTGTTGCGCATCACCCACTAAAATAAGCTTGCAGTGCACTGGCAGGGCATCTAACAGCCTTGCCATCATAGGCAAATCAACCATGGACACCTCGTCTATCAGCAATAGATCGATGGCCAGTGGATTGGCCTTATGGTGTCTTGCCCCAGGACTATTAGGACGCAGACCCAGCAAACCATGCAAGGTGTGGGCAGCATCTGGAATACTCTTTATGAGGCTCTGATCTATGCCTTTACTGAGTAATTGCGTCTTGGCATTATTAATTGATTCCACCAAACGCTGCTTGGCTTTGCCCGTGGGGGCTGCCATCGCAATGCTCAGAGGCCTGTCATTGATGGCCTGCAAAGCTAATAACAAACGCGCCACAGTATGGGTTTTTCCGGTACCCGGACCACCCGAAATCACACTGACTTGGCGCACTAATGCGTCTTCAACAGCCCTAGCCTGCCAGTCTACTTGGGCTTCTAGTGACTTATCGAAGAGCTGAGCTAATAATAAGTCTGCAGTCATTTGTTGTGCTGCTGATAGGGAATGGACTTGCATGCGCTGCAATAAGTGTTGGGCTACCTGTTGCTCAAAGCACCAGTACCTGCGTAAATAAAGTCTCTCGTTGTCTAACACTAACGGGGCATCATCTGTTGCAGTAATGGCACAACTCTGTGCACTATCCATGAGCACACTAAAAGCATCAAATGTATAACCAGGCGCGGCCCCAGTTCCCGTTCGAATATCGCTCACGGCAGACCAAAGGGTTTGACCGGCTATATCAGCCAAGGGTAGGCAACTATGCCCATTTCGCAGCGCACGACTCAAAGCCATAATTAAATGCTGCATAATAGCGTTTTGGCTACCCAGACTTTGACACAACTGAGTAGCTAAAAACCCATCAATAGCTTCCAGTCCAGCATAATCTTTGTGCAGTATTGCCGTAGGGACTAAATGAGGCACGATCATAAGGACACTCCAGCAAATAAATCATCAAGTTCTGTCAATTCTTCTAGGCTAATGGCCTTAGAAAAGACGCCTGTAGATGATTTAGGTGACATACCCCTCAGGTATAGATAATACACGCCACCAAAATGCTGATGAGCATCATAATGGGGCATTCTTTGCTTAAGGTAGCGATGCAGCGCCAAGCTATAGATCAAATATTGCAAGTCATAATAATGCTGCTGGTTAGCCTCTAACATGGCATCTAGGTGATAATCTTCAAGCATGTCACCCAAATGATTAGATTTATAATCTGCCACAAAAAAGCGCCCATTATCTTCGAATACCAAGTCTATGAAGCCATGCATCATGCCTTGAAGCACAGGGTGACTCGGCAATGCACTTGGCAAACCACCCCGATGTCGGCTCAATATTTGCCCCAAGGTGGATTGTTTAGCCTGTTGCAGTGGAAAGTAAAACTCCACTTCTCGCAAGGTCTGATGCGGCAATAGTTGCCCCAAGGTCAAAGTCACACCCAGTGCAGCGCTGTTAGGGTCATTAATGGCGGGTAATGGCGCTTTCAAACACTCTTCTAACCACGCTTGCAACGCCACCACTTTGTCAGTGTCATGTTGCTGAATACCGACTACAGTATGGTATTTTGCCAGTGGTACTTCCATGGCACTGGGCCAACTAGGGTTGGCAAAATCCACCTGTTCAAGGATGTCGTGCAGCAACAAACCACTATTTTTGCCTTTGGCCAAAGTAAAACGCAGTTCATTGGAACCTATACTTTGGCTAGCCACTACCATTTGGCTAATGCCATCTGATTGGTCTTTGGCACTCGGTTGCTGAACATATGCCCCATAGCTCAGTTGGCGCACTATCGCACTGTAGGACAATAAATGAGTATTAGTATCAATTTGGCCAGTAAAGCTTTGTGTGATTAGGTTTGAGTCTAAGTGACTTGTGGGGCCTTGAATTGAAGGCATGTGCACATCACCTTCTTCAATTTTGCGTAATTCTGAGTCTTTGGGGTCAGTTAACTGTTCTAAAGCCTCGGGCCAACCCAGGGCATCATCTGGTGTGTTTTTACCAAATAATAACTGCCCTAAGGGGGACTTCTCGGCGTCCTTAAAGTTGCTCACGGGCAGATAACATTTATACTGCGCACGGGTTACTGCCACATATAATAGACGCAAGGCCTCTTCTTCGGCTGCTATTATAGCCGCATCACTCACTTCAGGATCTCGACCAATCATTAGTGCAGGGCATTGCTCTTGCTCGTGATAATAGGGGAACAGTTGTATTTTTTTGGTGCCCCACTTAAGAGGGTCTTTGGCTTGACTAACAAAGGGAATAAATACCACTGGATATTCCAAGCCTTTAGAACCATGTTGGGTCACGATTTGAATTAACTTGGCATCACTTTCTAAACGCAATTCAGCACTGGTATCTGCATGCTCCGCCTGACACTGGTGCTGTAACCATTCCACCAGCAAAAGAGCTGAACTAGCTTGATTGGATGCCTTTTGCAACAGCTCTGCTAATTGCACCATATTGGTCATGTAACGTTCTTTGTTTTGAGTTGGTGGCACAGCACGCTGTTTAAGTAGCTGTGTGATAAGGGCCATCACCCCCTGCCTTAGCCACAACTGGCGTAATTGCAACATTTGGCTTCTTATGCTGATTAAATACGAATCGTCCTGATTTAACCGAGCCAACACAGCCACACTGCCACCCCATAGGTGTGTGCTGGCCGCCCGCATCAACTGTCGTGGGTCTTCGCAGTGCAGCACACCATTTAATAGCCTGACCATTTCAATGGCTTCAGCACTGGCATACACGCTACTTCGATCACTAATGAATACGCTGGCTATATGGGCCTGCTTTAAAGCCGTTTGTAAAGCCTGTGCTTCGCCTGCGCCTCTAACCAAAAGGGCAATGTCAGCCGCTTTAAAGTGTCCTTGCTGCAATATTGTTTGAATTTCAGCCACACACCAGCGGGCAATGTGATGTTGTTTATGATCATTGGTCGTTAATGTTGTAGGCAGCCAAACATAGGTTAGGGCCGCGCCCTCTGTTTTGGGGTTATTAGCGACGTTAGCCCTGGCACCATTACTTGCTTTCACTGGGACATAGTCAATGCCATTACCAAACACTTGTCGAATGCTGCTCTGCACAGAAAATAAACGATTGTAAGCTGCCACCATGGCGTGGCTAGATCGCCAGTTAGTGTCCATGTGCCAAGTATCATCGGTGGCTTGTGCAGCTTTTAAATAGGTGTGTATATCACCACCTCTAAAACCATAAATGGCCTGCTTTGGATCCCCAATCAAAAATAATGTTGTGCCATTGCTAGGGGGCCCGTAAAGGCGATTTAAAATGGCATATTGATGCCCATCCGTATCTTGGAATTCATCCACCAAAGCAACGGGATAGGCCTTTCGTAGCGCATCAACAAGGGCTTCATTTTGAGAGTCGTTAACACACTCAGACAAGTGCCTTACCAGATCATCAAACTCCATAATTTGCTGTTTGTGTTTGGCCTTTTTGTAAGCCTCTCTCACCCCTTGCACTGCGTCTAAAACTAAAGGTGCAGTAGCCGCTTGTTGAGCATAAATCAAGTAGTTATCTTTGAAGCTTGCTGCATTAATCCGCTTAGCCAGCGCAGGGATAGCCTCCTTTAAATCAGGTGCTTTACTTAATCTTCTCCCACTCAGGCAGGCTAAATGATCTTTTGAGGCAGGCCCAAACGCCTTGGTGCCCAGCCAATTTAATAAGTCTTGCCATTGAACCAGCCGAACGTCCTTAGTTTTAGCATCACTCATAGTGGCTTGAATCATGTCTATTTCTAGAGAGAGCAAGCTTTCACGCACTGCTAATTTGGTGGTGTACCACGCTTCATGCCACACTTGTTCAGCGGCAGCAAAAACTGGCATTGGGCTTAATAAAGCATGACTAAAGGCATCCCAAAACCCTTCTGGTGTATGCCAACCCTGTTGTTCTAATTGCTGGTATCGCTCAGGGTCATGCATGACCACCCGCAACCAGTCTTGTAAGCTGGTATAGGCTAGGTCTCGGGTGTTGGTTTCTAACACGACCTCCAGCCCCGTTTGGCTGGTAAAAGCGTATTGCTGCAGGGCACGCCCACAAAACCCATGGATAGTAAATATGGCGGCTTGATCTAGATTGAGAAGGGCTTGGTGCAACAATCGTTGTGCTTGTTCAGGCTCTATGTTGTTGTACAGGTGCTGCCAATACTCATCTGTGTCTGTGACTGTGTCTGTGTTAGTGTCATTGTCCCAGTATCTTTGGGCTTCACGTATGATGTCTGCGATGCGTCCGCGTAACTCTTGCGTCGCCGCTCGGGTATAAGTCATTAATAAGATTTGTTCTACAGGGATTTTTTTCTCAATCAACAAACGCAAATAAATACGCGTGAGACTAAAGGTTTTGCCCGTGCCAGCGCTCGCTTCGATAAGGTGGCGGCCTTGCAAGGTTAGATGAGTTAAGTCTAGCTTAGGCATGCTTCACCTCTTTAATGCAATCCACCATAGGCTGGTAAATCTCAGCAAAGGACTCATGCCAATCATCTAACAAAGGGGCTTGTGGCCATAACCAGCGTCTGTAAGGATCACTTGAAAAATCAAAACTTTGGCTATACTTATGGTGATGCCATTTTTTCTGCCACTGGCTGAGGCGCTTATCAGTGTCTTGTGGATCCACTTTTAAAAAGTCTAGGCCCAGTTCAGCATCTAATGGCAAGGCTTGGTTTAACCCGAGTTTGTAGATTTCTATGACTTTACTCAACTGGTCTGTGGCATTTTCTAACCCCTGCAGTTCTAAGTTTTTTTCTAAGTGCACAGAAACACCAGACACTGGCTGTCCAAAAGCCACTTGCGCCACTAAACTGGTCAGCCAAAGGTTAAGCCTATCCTTAGGTTTGAACTTAGTCGGCCTATTAAGAATCGTTTTTATTGCACTATTGTCATCGGCAGGGTCGCCCAGCAAAGCGATTTGATCGGCTATGGTTACGCCTGCAATATCCAGTGACACTGGATAGTTTTGGAGCTCTTCATAATCAAGCTTGCGCAATTCATCAACTAACTCCTCTGCTTGATCTAGGCTGGTTTGGATTATGTTGTGGGTTAGATGGCTTTCTGGTAACTGCCCATTCAATTGGTATTCCTGTCTTACCAACTCACAGGCTCCGGGTTCATCAGATAAAACAGCTGATAACATTTGGTCGCGCAGCTTGTACTCAACCAACTTGGAACTATTAAAGGGTTCATTATCTTCTAAATCAAGATCATAATCATGTAAATACAAGCCTAAACTTTGATTGGCAAAGCAACGGCCAGGATTTTCTAGAAAACGCACTAGATCACTAATTTTAATCGATTTAGTTGATGGTAAAAGGCCTAAAGCAGGGATGTTTTCGTCACTTGCTTGCGCTTGTAATAAACGCAACCAAGCGCTTTCAAAACTCGGATGAGACTGTGCAGCAAAGTTGGCTTCACTAAAGCTATGCAGGGGTAACTGACGGATGATCGAGCTCGGCGATTTTGGGTCAAAGTCCCAGCCATAACCTCTTGCAAGGTAGTCCATTAATTCTGACAAAATTAAACTCGGCTGGCGTGGGGAATTATTTTTGCTATCAGTACCCTGATAACTCAAATATAAACAAGAACGTGCACTGATCATGGCTTCTAAAAATAGGTAACGATCATCCCCGCGCCGCGAGCGATCTCCAACCCTGCGCTCTTCTTGTGCCATTAAATCAAAGTCTAATGGTTTAGATTGACGCGGATATTGACCATCATTAAGGCCCAACATGGCCACCACTTTAAAGGGAATGCTGCGCATGGGCACCATAGAGCAAAAGGTGATTTTTCCAGTAATGAATGCTTGGCTGCTACTTGCCACCGACAACTTTTGTGTGAGGCTATAGCGCACCACTTCCAAACTTATGGCTTGACTATACCCCACTTGTTCAACCCACATGGCCATATTACCAATGGCAGTTGATAAGCTTTCTTTGGCCTGTTCTTCATTGCGCTCAGAGGTGTGATCGTCGGTAAAAAATTCATCAATGATACCCGTCAGATAACCTCTCCAAGCCTCACCAGTGCGGGGAGTATTAAGGTTTTTTGCATGCCACTGCAACTGTTCAAGCACCTGCATTAGGCGCCCTAACAGCAGCGCTTGGTTGCCCTCTACATCATCCAGCAACCAGTCATCTTGATAATGTGGCACCTGATCACCTTGGGCAAATCCAAGCAACAAGCGTTTCAGCCCCCACGACCAACTATAGGTGCTGGTTGCTTGTGCTTGGCCTAAGGTACTGGCTTTATGATGCTCATCTATACCCCAATGCACAGAAGCGTTGGTCAACCATACGGCGATGGTACTAAGTTCTACAGAGGTAATATTAAATTTGCGTTGCATGGCAGGTAAACGCAGCAAGTCTAATATAAAGGTGACTTGAAAGCGGCTGTCGGGTAAGTGCAATAATTGCAAATAAGCAGCCACTAAAGGCTCTGCATCTTGCGGTTTGCGGTCTGCAATTGAACAAGGTAGCTGAGGCGTTTCTAGGTTTTTAGCGTCCGCCCCATAACCCAATTGAAACCCATTAGTATCAAACACTGCACCCACATAGGCAGCGTAGTCTTCTACCTGTGGACACATGACCAATATGTCACTGGGTTTAAGACTGGGGTCTTGATTGAACTGGCCTAGTAACCAATCGTGCAAACCTTGTAACTCTCGCAAGGCACTCGATGCGCTAGTGAAAACTAGGCTGTTATCTGTTTTGTGCTGCTGATCCTCGCAGGCGTCCTTGAGGTGTAAAATATCTTGTTGTAACTGATGCAACATTAATAAACTGGTTTCACTATAATGTGGCTCAGCGTCTTCGAAAGCATCAATATTATAACTGTCTTGCTGTTGTAATAATCGGAAAAACTCTTTGCCTTGACTGCCTAAATTAGCTAGCAAAGGATTACCGCCATCGACTAGCACCTGATCATCTTGTTGTGCCAACCAATATTTAAGTTGCGTTGCAGCAATGGCTTTTTCAGACTGGATATGACCCCAGTACTCCGCACAGGGATTCAAGTGAAACACGTGCACTTGAGTATGTTGTGCCAAGGCTGAGAAAACGTCCAAGGTGGCCGGTGCCATAGTGTTAAGTGCAAATAAACAAATTTGTTGCGGCAATGTGTTGGGCTCAGCGCCAGACATTTGCGACAAACACCCCATTAGCTTGTGCTGGATGTCTATGGGATGACGTCCATCTTGCCGGCACAAAATAGCCCACAATTGAGCTTGCCAATGCTGTACTTGATGCTCATTTTGGCCATCAATTTGCCATTGCTTGAGCCAATCGGGGCGGTAAAGAATATATTGCTCAAATAAATCAGCTAAGGCACTGGCAAGCTGAAAGCGCTTCAGCAAGTCATTGGCAGTGGGAGAGGTTGTTACAGACCCAGAAGCTTCTGACTGCCAATAGCGATTCGCCTCGAAGAATTCATTATTAGACCGTATCTCGTCACTAGCCAATACATCATCAATACGCCAAACCAGTGCCTCACGTTGATAAGGTGGTTGTTGAGGCACCTCAGTGTCTCCCAATAGTTGTCGCGCTAGTTGCCACACAAACTTACCGGGTAAAGGGTAGTCAATGTTCATTGCAATGCCATTCTGGGTAGCTAATTGGGTGTTAAGCCAGTGCTGCATGCCTGTGTTCTCAACAATCACTTGAGCTGAGTTAAGCACCCCAAACGTGTCATTTTGGTGACCAAGTTTCAACACATGATTGAGTAACACGGCTAAATCTTCTAGCCGATTTGCAGGGTACACCATCAGTTGTTTTGCTAAAGCCATGCAATTTTGTCCTTTTTATTACTTGGTCTGCCTGCAACACCTTGCTTTGTTGGCGATTAAAAGCTTTGCGTAATATGCACTGTTATATGGCGCTCAGCATCACTTAGATGCATTTGCTCTTCTTCTATAATACAACTCAAATTTATCGTTTTAAGCAATAATTTTTCAAGGGCCACTTCACCTTCTATGCTGATATGAAAAACCTTAACCTTTTTATTTGTTGATAAGCTCGTTCGGTTTTTCTCTAGCCATAGGTCAGCCTTATTATCCTGGTAAGTATAAATAGACACCTGTTGCGCTTTCCCGCTTGCTTGACGAATACGTTTTTCATCGGGCATGCCTAGTTCAATCCAATGCACAATATTACCCGTTAAATCTCGTTGCCAAAGATCGGGTTCTTCTGCGGAACTAATGCCTTTAGTGAGTTCTAAATCCTCATGTGCAGCATGTAAAAAGGCAATTAAGCGGCACATGAGACGATATTCATTTTCAGAGGGGTGCTTAGCTATGGTCAGGCTATAATCTGCGTAATGGTGACTATTAAGGTTGGATAAATTTAAGTTTGCCTTGTAAATGGTCGCGCCTATGGCCATGAATTTCTCGATGTGGGTTTAAATAATATGTGGGTTGGAATCAATGCTAGAATATCACGAACCCTTAATGGAAGTGAGTGAAAAGTATGGTATCCATGGCTATTTATTACACCCGTGGCAACACCCACAAAGGCATAGACGTCGACTTTGGTTTGCGAGGATTAATTGACCACTTTTGCAGCGCATTAGCCCACACTAAACACCTGCGACTGTTAATATGTATTTAGGCATTGATTTAGGCACTTCTTGCGTGAAGGTTATTATCCTTGATGAAGAGGATCAGTTGATCGCACAAGCTTCATCGGAATTAGAAGTGAGTCGGCCCCATGCACTTTGGTCTGAGCAAGATCCTGCAGCTTGGTGGCAAGCAACACATACAGCCATGCATGCTCTGCAAGAGACTAATGCTGCAGCTCTGAAATCTGTTAAGGCCATTGGCTTAGCTGGACAAATGCACGGTGCAACCTTACTAGACGCGCAAAACAATATTATTCGACCTGCTATTTTGTGGAACGATGGCCGCAGCGAAGCTCAGTGTAAGGCAATAGAGATCAAAGAGCCCCGCACTCGAGCCATAACAGGAAATATTCCAATGCCTGGTTTTACCGCACCAAAGTTAGTTTGGTTGCGGGAGCATGAGCCCCATAATTTTGCCAAGGTCGCCAAAGTATTACTCCCTAAAGATTACTTAAGGTTTTTGATGACCGGCGACTTTGCTTCTGATATGTCTGATAGCTCAGGCACACTTTGGCTAGACGTACAAAATAGGACATGGTCTCCCACTATGCTTAAGGCAACTGGACTGACTGAAGAGCAGATGCCTAAGCTTTATGAAGGCACTCAAATAACAGGTCAACTTGATGCACATGTGGCAAAAAAATGGGGCTTGCAAGTGGTACCTGTGATCGCTGGCGGCGGTGATAACGCTGCTGGTGCTGCAGGCATTGGGGTGATTAATCCAAACCAAGCCTTTTTATCACTCGGTACCTCTGGCGTATACTTTGTCGCTAACGACAGTTATCGCCCGAACCCTGAGAATGCTGTGCATACTTTTTGTCACTGCATAGACCATACGTGGCACCAAATGGCAGTGATTTTAAGTGCCGCAAGCTGCCTCAGTTGGGTGACTCAACTCACCGGCTACAAAGATGAAGCGAGTTTACTATCTGAGATTGAAAAACTCGACTTTTCAAAGCCTTCACAAGTCACTTTCCTGCCCTATTTATCGGGTGAACGCACACCGCATAACAACCCAAATGCGCAGGGGGTTTTCTTTGGCTTAGGCCATAATACTGACTCAGCCGAGTTAGGCCGGGCGGTACTCGAAGGCATTGCTTTCGCTTTTGCTGATGCCCAACAGGCCATGCTCACCGCAGGGACACAAATTGACACGGTATCTGTCATCGGTGGGGGCTCAGTGAGCCAACTATGGGGTAAAATATTAGCCAGTGTATTGAATAGAAACCTAGTTTATGGGCATGGTGGAGAAGTTGGCCCAGCATACGGCGCTGCTCGACTTGCTAAGATTGGCTTGAATTCTATGCCTGCTGGGCAAGTGTGTGTTGCTCCTAAAGTAAAGTACATAATAAAACCCGATGCAATCATGTCAGGCTATTACTCTAAACAACACTTGAAGTACCAACAACTTTATCAAAGTTTAAAACATCATTTTTAAGCTTTATGGGCTTTGAATCTAGCCTTCATAATGAATCACTATGCTTCTCACAAAACAGTCATTAGGCGATCACATGAACCATCCAATGGGCGTGCGCTGAACTTCATTGTTAACCATCAACACATCATTAATACGCTATTAATACTCTATCAACACTCCATTAACACAGTGTCAATGCACGGGTCGCATAATCCTCAAAAGATGGTTTTTACTTGAAAGTGAGTCAAAAATAGTTGATTGTGTAGCTCAGGATTTAAGCAAATTTAAAACACAATTTAAAATAGTAATTAATGAGAAAGATTGTTAATTAGTTTGACTGGCTATTTGTGGGAGCTGAATTGATTAGACCCGAGAGCCACTTTAACTTTTGAACAAAAATCCCAGCTAATAATTATGCATACACTCAACTACCTCTCAGGTTATGAACCCACGATACAGGATCAAGTATCGGGTTTACTGAATGATAATAAGCTTAAAGAATTTCTACTTAAACGCTATCCTCAAGCTCATGAAGTAAGAACAGACAAAGCTTTGTATGATTACACCATGTCGATCAAAAACCAGTATTTACGTAAGTCTAACCCTCTGTCCAAAATCCTTTTTGACGACAAAATAAGTTTGAGCCACCAAGCCTTAGGGCTGCACTCTTTTGTGTCTAGGGTTCAAGGAAGTAAAACTAAAGCCAAACATGAAATCCGCATATCCTCTCGCTTAAAAATAATGCCTGAACCGTTTCTGCGGATGCTAGTAGTGCATGAATTAGCTCACTTAAAAGAGAAAGACCACAACAAGGCTTTTTATCAGCTGTGTTGCCATATGCAGGGGGATTACCACCTAATGGAATTTCATTTACGCCTGTTGTTGACTCAAATTGATCACTACTCAAATCCCTATGCTAAATGAATTAAATCCCTGTAAGCTGATAAATTTTTTTAGTTGTGGCCCTTAAATAATAACCAGTTGATTTTTGCTTTACTTGATTCTTGATTTACTTGGTTTTTATCTGCTTAACTAGTCGCGCATTAGCCACCTTTAATTCACTAAAAGCAAAAGTGTGGTACTTTGTCAGTGCGGTTTTTGAGGCCCAAATCAGAACCCATAGCGAAGCCTTTGATTAGGTTAGGCAAGGTTGGCTTACTCTGCTGCAGCGTCAACACTTTTGCATGTTTGGGATTAAGCCGCTATGGCCTTAGTTTGAGATTATTTAAGACGATTTATACATATTTAAGACTATTTAAAACGTTTAAACCCACATCAACCAAACCCATAATAATCAGTGCCCAGTCAAAAAAGGGGATACCCAATGGATCAAGCAACATTTGCCACATACCCAAGTCTTAAGGGTAAAACAGTTTTTATTACCGGCGGTGCATCGGGTATTGGGTTTGA